>Ga0172380_10000703_pt1 | contig 62006 bp, 67 predicted proteins | sample Leawe162metaG_FD_119747 | JGI IMG/M metagenome (GOLD analysis project Ga0172380, IMG submission 119747) | Leachate microbial communities from a municipal landfill in Southern Ontario, Canada - Leachate well 162 metaG | ecosystem: Engineered > Solid waste > Landfill > Unclassified | place... | reverse complement strand
TTTTCCCAAAAGAAAAGTGGCAAAAAAGAAAAAGGCCGCACGGCTGGATACCAAGACAAATTTTCAATTTATTCGCTAAAAAATACCGGTTGCCCCGCGGCGGACCAGTATTTTTTTACGCTCCTAAATCTCAATTTGTAGCTTGGTATTCCGCTAGTGCGGGAATAGTTTTGACGCTAAAAAACAAATCCGCACCTTGGCGTAGTGCGTTTCTAAATTCCAGCGCGGGAGCGTTAAGAAATTTTTACGCCTCTTGTGGCCGCATTAAAAATTTTAGCGACCAAGCTAGGAATTTAGACAGCACGAGCCGGTGCCGGCGGTTTCTTTTTGCCACTTTCTTTGCCGCCAAAGAAAATGGCGAACCGCACTAGCGCTGCAATTTAAAAAAATAAGACGATGAATAATCTAAAAATTCCCTCTCCCCATCCCCAACACCGCGATAATCACCCCGATCATCGCCGTCACCAAAGTGAAGATCCAAGCCCGCATCGTCACCTTGGTTTCCGGCCAGCCTTTGGCCTCGAAATGATGGTGGATCGGCGCCGCTAAAAAGACTTTGCGTTTGAATATTTTTTTTGAAGCCAGTTGGATACAGACCGAACCCGACTCGATGACATAGATAAAGACGATGATAAACAAGGCGATGACGGAATTGGTCAGCATCGCCACCACTCCCAAAGTTGTGCCCAATGCCACCGCTCCGGTATCGCCCATAAAAAACCGGGCGGGATAGATATTGAACCACAAAAAAGCCAGCAGCGCTCCGGCGATGGCCGCGCAAAAAGCCGCGATGTCCATCTTGTTATGGAAAAAAGAGATGAGGGCGAAAGAACTGAAGGCGATCAGCATAATTCCGCCATTGAGCCCGTCCAATCCGTCAGTTTCATTCGACGAGATAGCAGTGAACAAGATGACGAAAATGAAAAGTGGAAGATACCAAAGTCCGATTTCAAAGTTGCCCATCGCCGGAATATGGATGCTGTCTATTTCCAATTTATAATAGAACCACCAAGCCCCGGCTATGGCGATCACGATCAGCCAGCCGAAACGCATCGCAAAGCGCATACCGCCGCCCTTATTTTTTCCGATGCCCCGCACGCTCATCCAATCATCGAACAATCCCAAAATCCCGGCGGAAATCAAAGCGAAAAGCGGCAGCCAAGTCTGCGAACGGCTCAAAAAATCCAGGCGTGCGATAAAATTAGTGTCAAACATCTCGGCCAGCCAGGGGAAAACGTAGTGTGAAGTGAAAATCAGGACCAATACGGTCGCCCAAACCAGGATTCCGCCCATCGTCGGGGTTCCACTCTTATCTTTGTGCAACTGGCTCACATAGGTGAGTTTTTCCCCATCGACGGAATTCTGTTTGATCCGTATGCCGATACGTTTTTTATACAGGAAATTGGTCAAGAGCGGCGTAAACAAAAAGGCTAACACAAAAGCGATAAAGCCGGTCGAAAAAACCTTGATGACATTCACGACCAACGGGATGTTTTGTATCTGTGCCAAGCCCATATTATTGCCAAGTATGATTATTAAAAATCCAATCTACCAGCGTTTTCATATCGTCCCAACGCTGTTCGTCATTCAAAAGGACCGCGATTATCCGATGCTTGCCGGCCGGATCCTCGGCGCCCATCATCAGCGACTTTCCCGCCAAAGGCGTGAAGCCGGTCTTGCCGCCGATACAATTCGGCATCGTCGCCAGCAACATATCGGTATTTTTAAGCTCATGCATATATTTTCCGTCCGCGGAATAGAATCTTCCGTCAGGAACCATCATGATATTCCAGATGGTTTCATATTTCAAAGAATACGCGGCGATCCGGGCGATATCATAGGCCGTCGAATAGCATTGATCCTCATGATCGTCGATTTCAAGCCCCGAAGGGGTGCAAAAATTCGATTCTTTCAGCCCCATATCCTTAGCCTTCTTATTCATCATATCCACAAACTTTTCCGGAGATCCGGCGATGTGGATGCCGAGCGCCGTAGCCGAATCATTCGCGCTATTCATCAACATCGCCCGCATAAGGTCCTTGGCACGGACTTTCTCCCCGACAAACATCTGATTGCCATTGCAAAAAACGCTGGTCGGACAACCCACGACGGTCCCGTCCACCCGCAACGCTTCTTTGGTGATGAGCACTTCCTCATCCAGATTTTCTATATTTTCTATAGCCAAAATCGCTGTCATCATCTTCGTCAGTGAGGCGATTTGGGTCCGCTTGCGTCCGTTATCATAATGGATGATCGTGCCGCTATCGGCATCGATAGCCACGGATGAACCGGCCCAGATTTTAAGATCCGAGACTCCTTGTTTGCGTGTCGGTACAAGCCCGGAAGCCATCACCGGGTCCACTGGAAAGATGCTATATTTTTCATTTTTTTTCGCATCAAAACCATCGAAGGCATCCTCTTTGCCTGACGGAGGCAAACCGCAAACGTCCGCTTCCGCTTGGCAAGAAACGCTGGGCATCGACACTTCCGTTCCTCGCATACTGCCGGCCATATCCCCGTAAAACCAAATCGGGGCGAACGGTATTATTAAAAATGTGATAATCAGGTTCAACATAGGAAAACCATTAAAGCTTACTCATAATTACGTTATTATACTATCAATCCTATCATCCTTAGACAATGTTTCATAGTCCGGCAATTTTTCGATACTGTCGATTCCCAATTTCTTCAGGAAATCGAATGAAATTTTATATAAATATCCTCGGTTATCCTTGGGGTTTTCGATCCGCTCCAAAAGTCCGCGCATCAGCAGGGAGCGGACGGTGAAGCTGCAATTGACTCCCCGGATCGCTTCGACTTCGACTCTCGTAATCGGTCCGCGATATGCTATTATCGCCAACACTTCCAAACCGGCTTTGCTCAAATTTTCTTGGATCTCGCTTTTTACCAATTGTTCGACGACAACCGCGTTCTCAGGATTGGTCGCCAGCTGGAATTCATTCTCTTTCCTGATGATGACCATCCCTCTTTTCGCCGCGGAATATTCTTCCTGCAAAACCGCTACGGACCGTTCGACATCCTCAAGCGAAGATTCAGTCACTTTGGCGATTTTAGCCACGGCTACCGGTTCTCCACTGACAAACAGGATGCTTTCGATGGCCGATTTTAATTTTTCTTGTTCCATAATATAAAATTTTAAAACCTACATTTAAAATTGGCTTGTCGTCTTATTTTTCAATCGGATTTCTTCGAATAACTCGCCCTGTTCAACATCGATAATCCGCTGTTTCACCATCTCCAGCATAGCTAGAAATGAAAGTATCACATCGATCTTGTCCGTCGCTCCGGTTGTCAATTCGGAAAATGACATCTCGACCCGCTGGCGCAAGGTATTTTGTAAATCGTTGATTTTCTCCTCCAGCGTGATGACCTCCCGGACCACTTCCTCATCCAGCTGTTCTACGACCGGAATTTCCGCCAGGACGAATTGGAAATATTTCCGAAAATCATAAACATTGATATCCTCGGGCGGATAGAAGATGGTTTGCACTCCGGCATAGCCCGGCCGCGCATAACTGATCCTGCCGGCTTCCGCCAGTTTTCCCAACACGATTGAAGCTTCCTTGAATTTTTTATATTCTTCCAGTTGCTTAGCCAAGTCCTTGATTTCCTCTTCCTCCTCTTCCGTGAATTGCAAAAGCGGCAAAAGCGCGCGCGATTTAATCAAAATCAATTTGGCCGCCACCGACAGGAATTCAGCCAAATTTTCCAATTTGATATCATCATTAGCCTTGATATAGTCCAAATATTGATCCGCCACATGCGCCAAACTCAGCTCGGTGATGTTCAATTTCTCCTTCTCGATCAGTTCCAACAACAAATCCATCGGCCCCTCGAATTTCTCTATTTTTACATTATACGCCATATTTCAAACATTATCCTCTCGTCCGCCGCTATTAAAACCACTGGATCGACTTCTTACATACTATCACTGATTATTATTTTTTTCAAACAAAAAAAACGTCCGGATGCCTCGCTCCGATCAAGCCCTGGCGGCCGCCTTGGCGCGCAGTTCCTTCTCACTCGCGTTATCCACCAGCTTAAACGCCGGATAGAGGGCCGACAGGACGACCAGTCCGGTCAAGATGAAGGTGAATTTGATCGGTGCGAAAATCAACACCACGGACGAAAGGGCCGCAGCCATGATGTTGGCTACCGGCACGGATGTTCGGAAGAAATTGATAAGATCCACGTCGGTCGCGTCGATTTTCTTGAAGAAATACGAATCGCGCAGGATTTCTATCAGCGCCGCCCCGATCCTGGTAGCGAACAGGACTGTCGCCCAAATAGCCGCCGTGCCGGTTCCGATGAAATAGACAGCCGAAGTCGAACAAGCCATCAGCAAAAGCGCCACGATCAAAAACTCCTTCTCACCGGTTTTCTTGTCCGCCAAAATCCCCATCGGGTACTGTAAAACCACGAAAGGCACCAACATAGCCGTAAAAATCCAACCGATATTCTCCCAGGAATATCCCAGATCACGCAGATAAATCGGAGTATAGATTATCATCAAGGCATAGAAAAATTCCAAAACGAATGAAATATAATATATCCGCATGATATCCGCCTTGCGGCGCACTTTCCGCAAGATATCCATCACTCTCAGTTTTTGCTCGAATTTATGGTTAATGTTCCTGAAACCGATCAAGGCGAAGATAAACACGAAACAATTGAAAATCAAGGCGAAAATAAAAATCCCCTGGAAATCCATCCGGTCCAGGATATAGGTCGAAGCGAACGGTCCGAACATAAAGCCGGCATTAAGGATGGTCAAATGCAAACCGCGGATCCGTCCGGACATCCTGTCCACTGAAAAACTTTCCACTATCACATCCAACGCCACCCATTGGATATGGCCCAAAATTATATAGAGCATCAGAAGCAAGACGCCGACCATCGACGGCTGGGCGAAGATAAGCAAGGTGATCACGATGATATTAGCCAATAGGGAAAAATAGAAAACATTCGATTTGCCCCAAAGCCGGACCAATTTATGCAGATTGAACAGAATCAACAGGAATATCCCATAGGAAGCCGCGTAAAAAACCCCGACATTCCGCATACCGGTGGCCAATTCAAAATACGAAGACATCACATAAATCAGGACCGCCTGTGAAAAGCCCATCAGGAAAGTCACGAAACTCGACAAACGGAGCCGGGTTTCATCCAATTGCTCATTATGCTTGTTTTTTTCCATCTATTTTTTTCCAAACACCCAATCTGGAAAACCGCTGCTCCAACGCGACACCGCTAAATCCGGATGGGTGATTTTTTATTTTTATATTTATCTTAAAGCCGTTACGGGGTCAATCTCTTTACGTCGCGCGGAAACAGGATCGCTTCCTTGATACTGCCTAAACCGAGGATTTTTTGCACGATCCGCTCGGAACCCAGGCCCCAACCGCCATGCGGCGGGATGCCATATTTGAAGATATCCAAATAATGGCTGAATTCTTCTGGATTCAACTTATGCTTTTTCATATTGGCCACCAATTGGCCGTAATCATGGATACGCTGGCCGCCGCTGGCAATTTCCACGCCCATAAACAAAAGATCGAATGTGTCCGTATATTGCGGGTCAGGACTTGGCATGGAATAGAATGGCCGGATAGCAGCCGGGTAGTGCGTCAAAAATACGAAATCGGAATTATGATTTTTCTTGACCCATTCGCAAATCAGACGCTCGCCTTCGGCATCGATGTCGACTTCGTCCATTTTCTTGCCATATTCCTTATCAAGAATATCCAACGCTTCGGTCAATTTCATCCGAGGAATTTTTTCCACTGGCAAAATTTGTGCGCCATATGATTCCAATTCACTCTGGCAATTTTGGGAAACTTCCCTCATCACATATGTCATAACCTTTTCCAATTCAACCATCACATCCTCGAAGTTTTCAATAAAACCCATTTCAGCATCCAGCCCGATGTATTCATTGACGTGCCGGGTAGTGTAATGCGGTTCCGCCCGGAATACCGAGCCGACTTCGAAGACCCTTTCAAAAATCCCTACGCCCGCTTGTTTGTAAAATTGCGGACTTTGAGCCAAATAGGCATCCTTATCGAAATATTTGATTTTGAAAAAATTAGCTCCGCCTTCGGTGGCCGAATCAAGGATTTTGGGAGTCTTGATTTCCAAAAATCCCTCCTGTTTCGCGATACGCGCATAAGCACCGATCATCTCAGCATAAATCTTGAAAATAGCTTTGATTTTTTCATTCCTCAAGGTCAGTGTCCGATTGTCCAGAAGCGTATCCAAGTTCAAGTTAAGCCCTTCGACCGATATGTCGACCGGCAGCTCCACCTCCGGTTTGGAAATCACATCCAACTTCTCCACTTCGATTTCCACTCCGCCAGTCGGAATTTTCTCATTCTTCGCTCCGCCCGGCCGCGCTTTCACCAGCCCTTCGACTTCGATGATACATTCGCTGCGGATTTCCTTGGCAGCCTTGTAGGCATCTTCCTTATCCGGAATGATAACCATCTGGATCTTCCCGCTCCGATCGCGCAAATCGATAAAAATAAGCTTGCCGTGGTCGCGGCGGATACTGACCCAGCCCTGCAGTTTCACGACTTGGCCGATCAGTTTCGGCGTCTCATCGATTAAAATTCTTTGCATAAATTTATTTCCTCGAATTATTTAACCTTATTTAAATTTTAGCTCTTTACGCTTGATTTTACAGACTATTGGCGTTAGGATAGAAATTTCTTGATTTCCACCACCAGTTCGCTCGGACTGAATTCGGATTTAGCCACGAAACCGTCGGCTCCCAGCTGGATAGCCTTGTCCCGATCCTCCTTCTGACTCAAATTACTTGCCACGATTATTTTCATAGCTGGATCGTATTTTCCATTCCGCAATTCTTCGATCAGCTGGAAACCGTCCATTTTCGGCATAATCAGATCGGTCATAAGCACGTCTATTTTTTCTATCTTGGCGATACTGAGAGCTTGCTCAGCCGTGGTCGCCGGAAAAACCTCAAATCCCGAATTGGAAAATTTTTTCAGGTATATTTCAGCGATCATCGGATTATCTTCGACGATAATGATTTTAGCCATAGCTTAGAAAATAAGTTTATTTTTAAATCATACAGCATTCAAGCTATTTTTACAACCTTCCAGGCGCGCGATCACCCTCTCAATTATCCAATCCGGTGTGGAAGCGCCGGCCGTCACCGCCACCTTTTCCATTCCCTTAAAAAATCCGCATTCCGGCATAGCCTCGTCGTTCTCGACAAAAACCGCCTTATCATTAAGGCTTTTGGCGATTTCGTACAAACGCGTCGAATTGGCGCTTTCCGGAGATCCGATCACTACCACGGCATCATTTTCACGGGCTATTTCTTTGACCTCGCCTTGCCGTTGGTTGGTCGCCAAACAGATAGTATCCGCGATTTCAGCGGCCGGATATTTTTCTTTCACGAATCCGTATACTTCGTCTACGAAATCCCGGCTCTGGGTGGTCTGCGAGAGGATGATGATTTTTTCCGACTGCGCCAAATCGATATTTTTCAAATCCTCACGGTTGGAGATGACGGTTGCCTGGCCATTTCCCCATTCGAAGATGCTTTTCACTTCCTTATGATCCTTGTCCCCCACCAATACGACAGCATAGCCACGCTTGGAATAGGCCTGCGCCAAACGCTGGACTTTGATGACTTTCGGACAGGTCGTATCGACGACATCGATATTTTTCTCCCGCGCCATTTCGTAGATCTGCGGGCCGGCACCGTGCGCCGTAATGATCAATGTGCCGATTTCGCCCGATTCAGCTTTGGCGAAGGTTTCCAAATCGATTTTCCGGATGCCTTTTTCTTCGATTTTCCTGACCACATCCTGGTTATGCACCAGGGATCCCAACACATAGACGGGTTTTTTCACCTTGTCAGATTCCAGATTATCCACGATTTCAAAAGCCCGGCGCACCCCGTCGCAAAACCCCGCAAATTGGCTCAATGTGATTTTCATATTTTTTACACCTGATTCCTACAACGAAGTTTTAGGAATCAGGAAATAATTTAATATTTTAATGTTCGATAATTTCTAATTTCACTTTTCCATCCTTAGCCGCCAATCTAATCGTACCTCCGATAGGAAAGGTGATTTGAGGAGTCGTATGCCCGAAGTCCACTCCGGCAATAATTGGGATTTTTGAGAGTTCTTTCTTAGACTTAATGATTTTGTCAAGTTTGTCCTTAGTCATATCAGCACCTTTCTGAAATCTTCCAATGATAATCCCTTGAACATCCTTAAATCCTGGCTGATAGATGAGTGATTGCAAATCACGATCGAAATTTACCGGAAACATTTTTCCATTCATATCATCATCTTCTAAAAACAATATCGCATCTTTCAGGCTAGGCATAAATTCCGTACCTTGCAATAGATTAAGAGTGCAAAGATTCCCGCCGATAATTATTCCTGTCGCCTCGCCGGCGTTAATCGCATAAAATCCTTCATTTTTAATAAACTCTCTGTTTTCCTGGTCCAGATACCAGGCGTCGTCACTCCATTTATCCGACGACATAATTTCAAATGAGCCTTCCCGCATCAAACATTTCTCGAAATATGCACTTGTGTATTCTATGCCTTTGGTCATGCCAAAAGTTGAAAAGTGCGGTCCTGAATACGTAGTCAATCCGGTTTTCGCATAAATCGCATTGGAAAGAGCTGTTATATCCGAATAGCCACAAATAATTTTTGGATTATTTTTTATAAGGTCATAATCCAAATATTTTAAAATCTGATTGACATTAAAACCGCCGATAACCGTCAGGATTCCCTTCACGTCCTTATCGGAAAACGCTTCATGCAGATCAGCTACTCGCGATTCAATTGAAGATGATCGGAAGCCATCGATTTCTTCCGAATTTTTTGCATATGAAATCCGAAGCCCCATACCCGCCAATGCTTCCTCAGCAAATTTCCTGGTTTCCTGCGAAACTATTCCCAGACTTCTTGACGGAGCAATAATCCTTATTTCATCACCAACTTTAATTTTTTTTGGGATCATATATTTAAATTAATGTTTTTGACCCGTCCCGAAACTCGGCTTTAGGATTATTTTTTAGTCCACGTCGCCCACCTGTTGCAATTGCAATAATTTCTGATAGAGGCCGCCGTCCATTTTGGCCAGTTCGTGATGGCTGCCGGATTCGATGACCTTGCCCTTTTCCAGGACGATGATCTTGTCAGCCTTGCGGATAGTGCTCAAGCGGTGCGCGATCAGGATTACGGTGCGGTTCTTGCAGATTTTGTCCATCGCGTCCTGGATGAGCCGTTCGCTTTGCGAATCCAGATTGCTGGTCGCTTCATCAAAAATCAAAATTTTCGGATTAGCCAAAATGGCGCGCGCGATGCCGATCCTTTGCCTTTGCCCGCCGGACAATTTGATGCCGCGCTCCCCGGCCAGCGTTCCATAGCCGTCAGGGAATTGCGCGATGAATTCTTCCGCGTTAGCCACGCGCGCCGCCGCCCGGATTTCCCGATCGGTCGCGTCCGGCTTCGCATAACTGATATTGTCGCGGATCGAAGCGCTGAAAATTTCCACGTCCTGCGGCACGATCGCCATAAATTTACGGAAGCCTTTCAAATCATAATCCTTGATATTTTTGCCATCCAGCAATATTTCACCCTTGGTCGGATCATAGTGCCGGTAGGCCATCCTGACCACCGTAGTTTTGCCGCCGCCCGACGGACCCGCCAGGGCTGTCACGCAATCGGATTGTATTTTCAAATTGACTCCGTCCAGCGCTTTGAGCGAGCTGTCGGCATATGCGAAATCCACCCCCTTGAATTCGATTTCCCCGCGCAAAGATTCGGGTTTCAAACCGTGCTTGGGATTTTTGATATCGGATTTTTCCAATGACAGATAGTACAGGCGGTCCACCGCCTCAGCGCTTTCCATTATGCGGTCATACAATCTGGAGATGCGATAGAGCGACAGCAAGGCTTTTTCTGAAATGGTATAGACAAAAACCATCGTACCGATCGTGATGTTGCCTTGGTAGATGAGATACATCCCGGAAATTAGGATAAAAGCCCGGCCTGAGTCGATTATCAAATTTCTTTTTAGGTTTTGCCGCATAATTTTGCCGAATTCGAACAAAATTTGCTTGCGTATCTTGTCGCGGATCATTCCGAAAAATCCGATTTCCCGATCTTCCTGCACGAATGATTTGACGGCGTTGATATTGATGATCGCCTGCGTCATATTGCCCGAAGCTTCCTCTTCCATCTTGAACCTGGCTTTGCGAAACGGATAGACAGCCTTATTGATCGCGATTGTCAGCAACACGAAGATTATGGCAAAAACCACGATTACCAGGCCGAAACGCCAATCGATGACAAACAGCGTGATTGCCGTAAAGACCAACTGCAGGCTGGTCGGCGCCACTTCCCAGAAAAAATTGCCCAGAAGTTCGTCGATTTTGGTCAAGCCCCTTTGGATCTTGGTGATTTTGTTGCCGGTATTTTCTTTTTCATGATAGCCCAAGCTCAAAGACATCATCTTTTTGAAAGCGTCGCCATACAGGTATACTTCGACATCGACCAATATCTTGAAGATTTTCCTATCCTGCAGGAAAGCCAAAAGCGACGTAGCCTGGTTGGCCAAAAACATCCCCGCCACATACGCCAGCAACAGGCTGACGTCGGCGGCTGAAAAATTCGTCACCAGATCGATGATCAATTTCAAAATATACGGCCCGCCCAGGCGCATCAGTTCCAGACAGAATGTTACTGTCAAAAGCCGCCTGATCTGAACGTGCGAAGGTTTCAATAATTTCCAAATGCGCGACCAAAAACCGTGGATATCATATCCCTTGATCTTTTCCGCTGAAAACTCCTGTTTTTTTTCTTGGCCCATACTCCCTTATTTTAACACACTAAATAAATAACCGCTCCGTTTTAGCGGAGCGGCGGAATCTTCTCTCGGACTATTCGTTCCGGAAATATTTGATTATCTCCGAACTGTCCCAAGACACATATTCCACTGCGCCGTTTTTTCTGTTTTTAATTTCCACGCGGTTATCCCGCATATTTTTTTCACTGACTACCAATTGGTGCGGCAAGCCGATCAGGTCCGCATCGGCGAATTTCACGCCCGCGTTCACGTCGCGATCGTCGAACAAAACCTCGATTCCGGCTCCGACCAGCGCGTTATAAATTTCTTCCGCTTTCTCATTCTGGTTCAGGCTCAGCAAATGGACCTGGAACGGCGCCACTGTTTCTGGCCAAACCATTCCCTTTTCATCATGATGTACTTCCACGACCGTGCCCATCAGCCGGCCCAAGCCGATGCCATAGCATCCCATCAAAATTTCTTTGGTCTCGCCTTTTTCGTTTTTAACGGTCAGACCGAAAGGCTGCGTGTATTTGGTCATCAATTTGAAAATGTTGCCCACTTCGATCGCCTTTTCTTCCTTAAAATCGGTATTTTTACATTCCGGACATTCCACCACTTCCGCCTTGATTTCTTTATTGACCGCCAAACCACATTTTTCACAGACATAGATGATATCCTCTCCGGCCGGCGTGATAGCTTGGAATTCGTGCGAATATTTGGAAAAAGATCCACCCGAAGCGAAAGTCAGATGCGTCACGTCCTTGAGACCGGCACGCTCGAAAATTTTGAAATAAGCGCTTTTGGATTTTTCATAATACGCATCCAGATCCGCTTCATCCAAATGGAAAGAATACAAATCTTTCATAATGAATTCCCGCCCGCGCAAGATGCCCGATTTGGCGCGCAATTCCATCCGGAATTTGTTCTGGAACTGATAGACGGAAAAAGGCAGATCTTTATACGAGTTGATGAATTTCTGCGCCAACGGCACCACGATTTCTTCATGGGTCGGTCCCAGCGCCGCCTCGCGCCCGCTGGCGTCCTTCACTTTGTACAAATCATCCATACTGTCCCAGCGTCCGGTCTTCAGCCAATTTTCTTTCGGTTGCATCGACGGCATAAAGATTTCCTGTCCGCCCAAAGCGTTGATTTCCTCCCGGATGATATTCTCAATTTTGTTCATCACGCGCAATCCCAGCGGCAAGATCGTATAGACTCCGGCCATTTCCTTGTCGACGAATCCGGCCCGGATCAAAAGCTGGGCGTTCACGCTCACTTCGTCTTTCAAGGCGTCTTTCTGGGTTTTGGTGAATAGTTGCGATTGTTTCATGCGGTTTATTTTAATATTATAAGTCTATTACAAAAAGCTTCTTTTGCCAAATTTTATGCCAAACAAGAGCTATGCTTTAATTATTTTTAGGAAGGGCATTGTACGTGTATTTGCAATGCCCTTCCTTTTCCTATGCATTCGGGATGCATCTAAAAAAACATATATTCCCGATGATTTGCCGGCTCCACATCATTGATATAGAACTGGGTTCCGAAATTTTTTTCCCACAGGATGGTCCGCAGGATGAAATTATTTTCCTTGGCCGGCGCCAGATGCGCTTGCGTGCCGGCTTGCGCCAGCTCAGCCAAGACCAGCACTTTGGTCCGCATACCGTTGTTGCCGTGCCCCAAAACGCTTCCGCCCTTGGCACATTCCAACACCGTTTCAATTTCGGAAACATTGACGCGATGCATCACTTTTCCTTCTCGATTGAGGAAGCCCGGTTGGTCAAAGCCGATAATCGCAATGTCCGCTCCGACCAAAAGGCACATCAATTTGAACAGCCGGTCATTGTCCGCGCAATGTTCCAACGCTTTGATTTCTTCGTTGTCAATCACGTCGTTGGCGTTGATGACCGGAACCACGCCGGCCGCGAAAGCTTCCAGCATGATCTTTTTTGTCAGACACGTCTTCGGATTATTTTTCGCGTCAAACAAATAGTCATCCGTAAGCAACATCTGTGCCGCATCGATGCCCAGCTTTTCCAGCTCCATGGCGTAGCGGTTCACGATCCGGATCTGCCCGACTGCCGAACGCAGGTTTCTGGAACGTTTTTCGCTCGGGTCACTGGCGATCGCTCCGGAAGTTACGACGAAAACCCCATTGCCGTCTTGGACGAGTGCCGCGATCTGCTTGCAGACCCGCCGGATAAACTGCCGGTTGATTTTCTCCTCAGAAACCAAAGTAGCTGATCCCAACTTGATACCGATGATTCTCTTTTTTTCCATCTTGGTTTTCCCCTTTTTCTAAGATTAAACAAAGAACTAAAAAACAGCCTATCCATTAGGCTGTCCCGTGTCTATCTAAAATCTTTTTTACCTGTTGATTTCAAACACACATAAGCAGCCTAATTGTCTAGGATGCGGATCTGCCGGGATTGAATTTGTGCATTTGAAATTATTCATACCCTTATCATAGCATTTTGATAAATTTTGTCAAAAAAAATAGAGGGGTGCCACATCGTGACACCCCTAGGGTTGGTTTTTTGCCAATCAATCTTTAGGTGGTTCCCCAGCCGACTGATCTGATTTTTGCCGTTTTTTCCGGATTATCGATGATAACCCGCTTCGGTTCGGACTGTTTGTCCGCAGGCGTTATCCGTACGGCGATTTCCTGCCCGCATTTCGAACAAAAATCCTTACCATCCAGACGATTTACATCCGCGAAACAACATATGCTCTTATTCATCACGATACGCCTCTCTTGTTAAAGTCCATCGAAAAAAACAAAAAAACTCCCCGTCTTTTCACACGATAAAAATCATGCAAAAGGACGAAGAGTCTTAGACCGCTTCGGGTTGCCACCTTTTTTCTGGAAATAAAAAATCCGCCGGGGCGGACCAGATTCCCACTCATCGACTCAATCCCGCCGAGCGGAATGATGATCGATTATCCTATGGTTACGGAGGATGCCGGGTTTCCACTAGCGCAGAAACCGCCTTTCCCGACTGGCGGGATAAACCGGACCCAACCCCATCGCTTTTTCAGGCAACGGGATCCGATTTGCAGGCTTTGAAATTGTTAAGCTTGTTCCCATTTTAGCAAATCCGGAAAACTTGTCAAACGCCTGTTTTTTTATTTTTTCCCCTATGCCCCGACAAATCCCTAGTTGAAAAAATCATTGAAATATCGATGTGCCCTGTCATCCGATTTTCATAAGCCTATTCTAGCAAAAATAGGATTTCTGGACAAACCAGGATAACCGGATTAAACTTAAAAATGTCATTTTTGCCCTATCATCAGATTTATCCGTTTCACCGCCGGTTTAATCTTGTGTATTATCCGACAAGTTAGTATAATAAATTCATTGTTTAAATTTTAATCCAACTTACACGAAAAAAGAAATGAATGAACAACCTGTCCTCAGTGAACGGCAATTCACGGAGCAAAACTATTGGGGGCTTCTCGCTTCCGTCGACCTTTACGGCTGCGATCCGAAAATGATCAGCAATCCGGATGATATCCGCGCTTTCGTAAAAGCGCTTTGCCAAGAAATCAAAATGACGCGCCACGGGGAAACCCTGATTGACCGCTTCGGAGACGGCACCCTGGAAGGTTACTCCTTTATGCAATTCATCGAAACTTCGTCCATCACGGCCCATTTCGACGAACCGGAAAACCGGGCTTTCATCGACGTCTTCAGTTGCAAATATTTCGACCCCCAAGTCACGGCGGACTTCTGCAAAAAATTTTTCAAAGCCGAATCGTCCAAAGTCAATATCTTATTGAGAAAATAAGCCCTTCGGAAAAATTCGATAAACTGTGCCGCTTGCGGCGATGCAAAAAAAACAGCCTAGGCTGTTTTTTGTTTTATCCGCGCTCCAACCGCCCATCCTAATAGATATTCTTGGCCGGATATTTCATCCCGCGCCGGATCAAATTGGTTTCGATATCCTTAAGCTTGAATTTTTCCTTGAAATAGTCCACCACGAAACCGACTTGCAAGCCGTTGCGGCAAGTATAGATATCGGCGCTCACGAAACCGCGGGCTGGAAAAGTATGCAAGGCGATATGGCTTTCCGCCACTACCACGAAACCGCGCCAGCCGCCCGGATCTTTTTCCCCGTTTTCCGGCGCGAAGAAAACCGCCGGCGTGCTCAATTTTTTCATCTTGAGAAGATTCGGCAATTCATTGACCACATCGAAAACATTCTGCTTATCACCGAGTTTAGCCAAGTCGCCGCCATAGCCGTCGATAGTCAGATGCTCGCCGAAATGGGTCATTTCTAAAATCCCTTCTTGATCCATATTTTTTCAGGTTTATTTGATTTATAATTTATCGATTTCCTCCAAAAGACTGGCGAGGATTTCATCTTCCTTGACCGATTTGATGACTTTGCCTTTGCGGAAAATCGCTCCCATCCCCTTGCCGCCCGCCACCCCGATATCGGACTCCCGTGCTTCGCCCGGACCGTTCACTACGCAACCCATTACGGAAATATGGATATCCTTGTCGATATCTTTGGTCGCCTCCTCCACTTTTTTCACCAGCTCGATCAGGGCGATTTGCGTGCGTCCGCAAGTCGGACAGCTCGTGATGGTCACGCCTCTCTTCCTCAACTTCAAAGATTTCAGGATTTCCCACGCCACGCCGATTTCATCCAGCGGATCGGCCGTCAACGAAACGCGCAACGTCGCGCCGATGCCGTCATAGAGCAGGATACCCAGTCCGATTGAAGACATAATCGTGCCGCGGAAAGCCGTTCCAGCCTCCGTAACGCCGATATGCAGCGGGTAATCCACCTTTTTGGACAGCAGACGGTAGGCTTCAACCGTCCTTTCGATATCGGACGCTTTCAAGGAAACCAAAATGTCTTTGAATTTATATTTCTCCAAAATACGGATATGGCGCATCGCCGATTCGACCATCCCCTCAGCCGTCACTTTGTTTTTATATTTTTTCAAAATGTCTTTTTCCAACGACCCGCCATTGATGCCGATGCGGATCGGAATCTTTTTCTTTTTGCAGGCCATCACCACCGCTTTCGTTTTTTCTTCCGAACCGATATTGCCCGGATTGATGCGCACCTTGTCGATGCCTTGCGCAATCACTTCCAGCGCCAATTTGTGATCAAAATGGATGTCCGCCACCAGCGGGATGTGGATTCTTTTTTTGATCGCGCCGATCGCCTTGGCCGCTTCCATATCCAAAACCGCTACCCGCACGATTTCACAACCCTCTTTTTCCAAAGCCAAAATCTGTTTGACCGTCGCATCCACGTCGCGCGTATCCGTGTTGCACATCGATTGCACGCGCACCGGATTCTTGCCGCCTAATTTATATGGTCCGACTTTAACTACCCGGGAAAGATATTTTTTCATATTTTTATTATATTAACCGATTAGCTTGTTTTCAATCACTATTATATGCCTTAAACCGCAATAAATCCAGCCTACACCTAAATAAATAGCCGCCTAGGACCTCACCTGCCTTGCACCGGACGTTTTTTCGTGCTAGCATCTTTTAGTACCTTACAGAAAATCAATCAAAAAAACATACGTCAAGGAGGAAACGATGGGCGACATCGTCGTAGGAGTCGGTTTACTACTTTTTTCAAGAGGACAAATATTAACAGTCCGGGAATTGGAAAACAAACCCCAGTACCACAAACAAGTCGGAATGCTTTCTTTCCCTTTTGAAACTTTCGAAAAGGAAGACAGGAATACCAAAGGCACCCTAGTCCGTCTTCTGAAAGAAGAACTGGGACTATCCAAAAAAGAGGTGAAAATCTGGGGAATATGTCCGAAGATTTTCAATCCCATTCCAAAAAGAGAAGACATTCGCATCTATTATGGCGCAGCCAGTTTTCTCGGAGACCCTCATCGGACGTTCCAACCGGAAAGTACCAACGTTGAAATCTTTGGTTGGTTGACTCCAACATGCCTATATGAAGCGGATCCCCGGCGGGTAGAAGTCCGACCCATCTTAGAGGATTTCACTCTACGGATACAGGCGGATTTCGCCTGATTCCATCACCCCCATCAAAACGGGCGATCCATATTTGGACCGCCCTTATTTTATTTTTATCACCGTATGGGGGAAATTTTTACCCAACAAGACATTTTCAAAATTCTTTCCTTCCAAACCGTTGAAAATTTCCACAGTCTTCAAATGGCTTCCGTGTTTCAAGCCGAGGCTTTTTATTTTTCCCCCCAGGCCGCCCGTGACATCCACGCTATGCGAACCGGAAATTTTTATCTTGTCGCTATTCAAGATTTCTTTTAATCCTATATTTTCTACCAATTTCGCGTCACTATGTCTGTGCGGATCCCGGTCGAAAATCCCATCGATATCGGAAGCGAAAAATATCTTTTCCGCCTTCATTTTCCGGGCTAAAAAAACGGCGATCGTATCGCCGGAACAAGCGGACATATCCAGCTCGGAATCGAAAACCATCTCGCCATAAAGCATCGGGGGGCAGCCGCGATTGAGGGACTCTTCGATCATCCGCGTATCGAAATACCCTATCCCTTTGTTTTTTTGGACGATGACCGAAGAAGTGCGGATAGGAAAAACTTCCATTCCATTGGACACAAAAACCTCCAGCACCGCATTATCCAATTTTTGGATTTCCAGGTTGCACAGCAGGGAGCCTTTGAATTTCCCGCTATCGCCCACCGATCCGTTTTCCAAGCCGTATTTTTTCGCCATTTGATGTCCGGCCGCCCCGGCACCATGTATCAGGATGAGGTCGAATTTTTTTTTGGCTTGCGCCCTTTTGATGGAACGGGCGATTTTTCCAAGCAAGTCCGTCCGCACCGAAACACCCTCTCTGTCCTTGTGAGTCGCCACGCTTCCCCCGATTTTAAGAATATACAACGGATCCATAGATTAATTATGATATCAGCCTTCAAAAAACACCTGTCTTATCTATTCTTTTCCCAGCGGACATACTCCGTCAGCATCGCTTTGGCAGGAACTATCCGCATTTATGCCATCTGAAACCGAAAGGCTTTCGCCAGCCGCAGAATTCCCATCCGCGCCGCAATCCTCCGTGGTTGGATCGCACTCAGCAGCATCCCCAGCACTACAATCTTCCGTAGCCGGATCACATTCAGCGGTTCCATCCACCGCGCAATCTTCCGTTTCCGGATCGCATGCGGCTGGATTCTCTTCGACGTTGCAATCCTCAGTGGCCGGATCGCACTCAGTTCCTTCGCTGGCCGCGCAATCATCGGTCTCCGGATCACATTCCACCCCCTCTTCAATGACGCAATCTTCTTCCGTTTCCGGATCACATTCAGCTTCTTCATCCTCCGCCGGATTATCTATAGCATATCGCACCGGATCGTTGCAAGTGTCGCCTTCCGGAACATTTGTTCCGTCGCAATATTCATAGGAACAATTTTCCTCCCCTTCTTCGCAAACCAGAGCCGCGCAATCCTCGTCATTCGGATCGCAATCCGGAATATTATAGGCCATACGACGGATGTTTTTCGTATACCAAGTATCCTCTTCCGGATCGCCCGTGCACCACTCCCCGTCTGCAGCCGGATCCGGATCGCAAATATGCACGAAACATTTTTCCTCATATGGATCACAATCGGCTTGCGCCATAATCACATAATCGCGCTTGACCATTATCTTCCAATAGGTTACGCCTATCGAACCGGCTATCAGCAGGACAAAAACCAGGAGGAACATCTTTTCAGCCCGTGGTCGGACCGCTTCCGGTTGGATTTCAGTTTCCATTGCCATATTTTTTTACTTAGATTTAAGGCTTATGTGTCCCGATATTTTTCTTCTTTTATTATAACATCCGGCCCGGCCTATTGACAAACCTTCCGCAAGCTGGTATACTGGCTTTTTATGTTAATACTTCACGGATAGCTTCTTCTAGTCGAGTTGAGACATAAAATTTTTAATTTTTATGTTTCAACCAGATGTACAATAGAAACCCGAGGCGCAATTCCGCCCCGACAGGACGGCCTGCCCAAAATTCAAGATTCAGAGGCGTAAAAACCGCCAATAGCCGTAAAAGTTCCGGCGGAAGCCGCAAAGGCGGATTTACCGGCGCCTATATCGACCCGAAGATGTTCATCAACAAAGCCGAGCCGGCGCAAGCGGAAACGGTCCATACCGTAAAATCGCTTTTTGCCGATCTCGCCCTCGATAGCCTTTTGAAACGCGCGATTGAAAAACGCGGATTTGAGCATCCTACCGACATCCAAGCTAAAACTATCCCCCACATCCTGGCTGGCAAAGATGTCATCGGACTGGCTAATACCGGCACCGGCAAGACCGGCGCTTTCTTGTTGCCGATGATCGATAAGATCATCCACGATCCAAAACAGAAACTGCTAATTGTCGTTCCGACCCGCGAACTTGCCATCCAGATCCAAGAAGAATTCATCGCTTTTACCGAAGGGCTCCGCATCCAGGCGGTCGTAGCGGTCGGCGGTGCCAATATCCGTCCACAGATCCAACGCCTGCGTTCGCGACACAATGTCGTCATCGGTACGCCCGGACGGCTCAAAGACCTCATCAACCGCAAAGATTTGAAACTGGAAACTTTCACTAATGTCGTATTGGACGAAGCCGACCGGATGTTAGATATGGGCTTTATCAATGATGTCAAATTATTGATGTCACTTTTGTCCAGTCCGCGGCACACATTGCTTTTCTCCGCCACGCTTTCCAAGGAGATCGAAGCTTTAGTCCAACAATTCCTGACTGATCCGATCCGGATTTCCATCAAGTCGCGCGAGACTTCGGCCCAAGTCGACCAAGATATCGTGCGTGTCGGCAAAGATGAAGACAAAGTGGAAGTCCTGCGCAAACTGCTCATCCAATCGCATTTCCAAAAAATCCTGATTTTTACCCGCACCAAGCGCGGAGCGGAAAAACTTTCCCAAGCCCTCGCTAAGTTAGGTTTCAAAGCGGAATCGATCCATGGCGATAAATCGCACTACCAGCGCCAACACTCATTGCAGCAATTCAAGAACGGCCGCATAGATATCCTGGTCGCTACCGATGTCGCCGCCCGCGGATTAGATATCCCAAACGTCAGCCATGTCATCAACTTCGATCTGCCAGCCAGCTATGAAGACTACATCCACCGTATCGGCCGGACCGGTCGCGCTGACAAAACCGGGACTGCTTTGACTTTCATCAACTGATAATATCGCAACGGATAAAAAAACCACCGGCGGACAAGCTGGTGGTTTTTATTCTGCCATCATAGCGACAGCTGGAATAATATGTATTTACGATTCTTGATTTGATCCACTACGGATAAATTGCCACGCACGATACTGCACGGACCCAGTCGGTCTTCCGCAAAAAATAGGGTAACTTTCCGATTACCGGCCATATTGACCCCTATCCTATGACGACCAGCGGCACGAACATTTCCTCCTTGCTGGTCCCACCATGGTTGCCGATAAAAATTTTATACTCCTCACCCAAAACCGAATCCTTTATGATATAATTTTCTTTCATTATGAGAGTGTAATCGCCGATCCGATCTGCCAACCTACTATCCGGCCCATAGAGACCGAAATAATTTTTTTCGATCAGATCCGCGCTTTTATGCATATCGCAATACTGGTTGAAATTTCTCTTGACATAATCCTCGAATTGTCCGATCATATCCGGCTTCACGTAGCAATAGGCGGCCCGCAATTCTCCAGCCAGCGGCATCGACAATGTCGCGGCGAATTCCGGATGGTTTTTCAATTCGATGATCCTATCGCTCTCCTTCGTGTCAATCAAACCATGGTCGGCCGTGACGATAATCGCCGTGTTTTCGTTTTCCAATGATTTGGCTAATGACGCTATTTTCTTATCCAGCTCCCTGAAATGTTTTTCCGCCTCCCGGCTATCCGTCCCTTTTTTGTGACATACGTTATCGAACCTGTCCCAATACGCGAATACGTATTTCCTGCTCCGATTGCCATCCAAAGCCCTGTGTATCTGCCGGAAAAATCCGTTCAAAGTCACGTAGCCCAATCGCTCCGCTCCCCGGGAAGTCGCAAGGGAATATGCCTTGCCGATATAATCCTTGCGCTTGACCAAAAATGAAACCGCATCCAATTTTTCAAAAAGACTTTCCTGTCCGTAAACATCACCAAAGCTTATCCTGCTTTTGCATAAATTAATCCTACCAGCTCTAGAGGCAAATCTAATAACCACCGAAAGTATCCCGATTTCCTTCAAATACATAAACCAGCCCGTCAAGGCGTGTTGCTGCGGAGCGACGCCGGATAGGAGGCTCGTCATCGCCGCGGCGGTTGTCGCCGGAAAAACCGAAGTCATCCGGCCTTTCAGATTTTCACGCAAAAAACTGCCTTGGCCGTATCTGACCAAATATTCATAACCCAATCCATCTATGACGATTATCACTATGCTTTTTTTCGCAAAACCTGAAACATCAAAATCCTTGAGCGGTTCATACTGTGAACTCCCTCCGAAAGCTTTCTTAATTGAACTTATCAGATTGACGATACTCCCACCCCGATAGTCCGGCAAATATGTTTTATTTTCCATACGTAAATCCTACCACAAAAAAGCGTCCGCTGGAACTGACCTCAAAAAAACTTCGCGATCCATCCGCCGGAAAAAAGGAGTCAAGCCCGGCAAAAATCCGGAGTAATCCGGATTTTTTATCGAAAGAAAATTATTTTTTGTCGGACCGCGACGATCGCTTCGGGCATAATTTTTTCGGCTATCGGCCGATTTTTTTATCGGACCAACAAATAGCCGTCGTCTGATCCTCCCATACTCCATTATGGAATATCCCGAAAGGTATTACCATAATACCAAATTAACCTATTAAATATTTATTAAAAAACGATATTCTCCTTAAATAAAGCAAATATCAATATTTATGGATTAAAAATCCATTAAAAAAAGGATAGCCGATGCGATATCGCGCCAGCTATCCTTTTGAAATCAAAACAATTCCCGATCTGGTGAATTTGAACCGCAACCAGCATTCCGAGAGCTGCCGATCACGGTCCGGATGCGGACATTTTTCGCACCGGCCTGGACCAGCTTTTCCCTGAATTCTTCCAACTGGGACTTGCTGGCCGTTTTTAACGGCTTGAAGCCCGGAGACGAGGCAAAAGCTTGCAATTTTATATCGAACTCGCCCCAATCCCTGACCATACCTTCGGCATCACCGTCATTCATTCCAGGAACCAAGATGAACGACGCCGTAGTGGTGTTTCCGGTTTTCTCTCCGAACTTGAGAGCCCAGTCCCGGATTGCCGCCAGATTCTGGTTCTTAGTGGCCGGCATCATCTTTTTTCGCATTTCCGGATCCATGAAATTGATTGACAGATACAATCTCAATCTCGAGAGATCCATATCTAGATTATCAAGGCTATTGACAAACATTTTCAAATCGAGTTCACGACCGATGGTCGTAATTATGAACCTGAAGTCAAGATCCTTGATGGCGGCTAACCTACGAATAGCCAGATTAACATTTTTAAGATTGGAAAGGGGTTCGCCCATACCCGTAAAGTTGAGCTTAGGCTGCAAAACCATGTCTGGTTCAAAAACCCCTTTGGCCAATAGACTGTCCAGGGAATACAGGACTTGGGCGACTATCTCCTGCCAGTCCAGAAGCCGGACAAGATAGTCCCGACCGTGCACGCAAAAACGGCAACGGCCGATGCATCCGACCGTTGAAACACAACTGGTCGTAAACGCATTAGGACTTGTCATGAGCCTATATACGTTCCAAGAAATAAATTTTTTATCCTTGGACAGTTTTCCGACCATCTTTTCGAGGTCGCCAGCAGGCTCGGAAATTATCCTGCGATACACGCCCGAAAGCAATTCTTTGCATGGCTGAAGATTGTATAACAATTCCAGCCTCCGAAACCTTATTTCGCGAGGCATCATATGCCTATATAAAGTGTTTCGGATTATCCGCAATAAATCTTCTTCGCAACACCCCTTGACGATATATTCGTCAAAGCCCTCGAAGGCTTCGCGGAAGTTTCCGACCGCCCCGGTCATCAAGATGGTTGCCATTGCAGGATCGGCTTCCTGCAAAGCCCTTCCGACCTGGGAGCCATCCTCCACTCCCAGATTGATGTCAATCATTGCCAGGGAGAAATGATTGTTCCGCATTGCCTCCACCGCCTCATTGACATCCTGGGCCAAAAAAACCTCGAACTCACTGCCGTCAAGCTGATTGGCAATGAGAGTGAGATCAAAGTGGCTGTCATCCACAATCAGAACTTTTAACTTCTCATTTTTTTCCATCTCATCACCTCATTGGTTTTTAAAGATCATTTAGGATCCATACGCCTCTTTTAAACTTCCATGTTCATTGTTTTTTCAGTTTCTTCGGCAAACGCACCGTGAAAAGAGTGCCTTTTCCGACTTCACTGGAAACATCTATTTGGCCATTATGCGCTTCCGCAACCCATTTGCAAATGGCCAGGCCCAGACCGGAACCGCCTTCACGCCTTGATCGGGCCTTGTCTACCCGATAAAAACGTTCGAAAACGTTAGATAGATGCTCCTTGGGTATCCCGATGCCATTATCCTTCACTTTCAGGACGATATTATCCCCTACCTCTTCAGCCCAGACATCCACCCAGCCATTTGGCTTATTATAACGTATAGCATTTCTGATCAGATTAATCAATAATCTTTCCAACTTGTCATAATCGGCCTTTATTTCCAAGGAAGCTTCGTTTTTTTTGTGTCGCAACTTGACGTTTTTTTCTCGGGCCACCGCCTTTAATGCCTTGAGTGTGGATTTGATCAGATCATCCAAATTGAATTTTTCAAATTTCAATTTTTGTTCGGACGCGCTGGAATTGGACAACAAAGTCAAATCTGACAGCATAGACGACATCCGCTTGATTTCCAGAGTGACCTGTTTGCAAGATTCCAGATCATCAACCTTAATACCCAAACAATTGACGGACAATTCGACGTTGCCTTGGATAATTGCCAGCGAGGTCCGAAGCTCGTGGGATATATCGGACATAAACGTAGATTTCAATTCAAGAACCTTATTTAGTTTTTTATTGGCGTCATTCAATTTGATGGTTCTCAGTTTTACCTTAGCCTCCAATTCCCTGTTCAATTTTTCCAATTCATTCTTGAACAGCACGGCGTCAGTGGTATCTACCGCCATAGATAAAGCGCCATCTACATTCCCATTCTTATCGCGCAATGGTACCGCGATAATTTTGAAGTATTTATCTTCACCTTTGTTATTCCGTTCATAACAATTTTCTTTCCTGAACGCTACGCCTTTATCCAGCAGTCTCCTATAATCTTTCAACAACCCTTCTCTTATGAAAAAGTCATTGGTGAATATATTGCAATTTTGATAATTCTTGTTTTCGGAAAAATTTTGATAATACTTATTAGCCGAAGTTATATTCCCATTCTTATCTATGGTTATGATACTGATAGGCGCGCTATCCAAAATCCGTTTATTCAGTTCGTTCAATTTATCCATATCCATTTTAATTGAAACTTTTAATAGACCCTGTACCCGGATTTCGGAATCGTGTGGATTATGTCCATATCGTCGTTGGCTTTTTTCAGTTTTTTCCGCAATTTGCTGATAGTGACGTCTATCACGTTGGAAACATGCTCCTTGTCGCCCCAAACGTTCTCGCCCAGCATCGTCCGGGTGCAGATTTCATTCCGGTGGCGCAAAAGATATTCCAAAAGGCGGTATTCGGTCAAGGATGTCTTGATGGGTTTGCCTTTCACGAAAACCGCTTTGGTAAGCGGGTCGATTTTCAAAGTTTTCATTTCCAATTTCGTCCCGCAAGCGATCCGTTCCCGACGGCCGACCGCCCGGACGCGGGCTTCCAGTTCCACGATGGAAAAAGGCTTGGTCATATAATCGTCAGCGCCCGCGTTCAAGCAGGAAACTTTGTTATCGATATCATCCCTGGCGGTAAGCATTATTATTTTAGAATCCAGCTCCAATTTCCTGATATAGCTACATATCTCGAGCCCGTCAGCTCCCGGCAGCATTATGTCCAAAATTATGACATTGTAGTCATAAATCTCCACGCGGCTCTTCGCTTCACCTCCATCTTCCACGGTATCGACTATATGCCCGCTTTGTTGCAAGCCGTTTTTGATTATTCTCACGATTGCCGGTTCGTCTTCTACGACTAAAATGCGCATATTTTTATTAGATAACGGATTATTTGCCTGTACAACTTCAGTTTAGCAGACGTATATTAAAAAAACATTAACATCAAAACGGCCGGACTTCAAATGGCTTCATTCTAGCTGTTTGCGTCAAAACCTCGGATGGACCTGCTTCAAATTTCATCGGGTAGATCCTGTTCAAAAATAAGCGCGGCGGAATTCATACAGAACCGCAAACCTGTCGGCACCGGACCATCTTCAAAAACATGCCCCAAGTGCGAACCGCAACGGGCGCAACGGGCTTCTTTCCGAACCATGCCCTGTGAACGATCGGTATGGAAAACCACATTTTCTTCTTTATAGGACCTCCAAAAACTCGGCCAGCCGGTTCCGGAATCGAATTTATGTTCGGAACTGAAAAGTACAAGCTGGCAATTGGAGCATTTATATAATCCTTCTTTTTCATTGTTCCAATAGGCATTTTTGAAAGCCGGTTCGGTTCCGTTGCCACGCGTAATCGCATAAACATCCGGAGTCAGGATTTTTTTCCATTCGTCCGAACTTTTGTTTATTTTCTCAATCATAGCATTTTTTCAGCTTTTAATTTTTGCAGATATTTTTGATGGTATCCTTCGGCTGGATAAAATTTTCCAAAAGGCTCGATAGAGGTCGCAATCGGACCATATTCTTTTTCCGCTTCTTTTTTGGCCGCTTCGGCGATCTCTTTTTGCGCATCATCCAAATAAAAAATAGCTGAGCGATACCGTGTTTCTTCCCGGCTTCCGGGATCCTGCTCGCTGAAAAAATATTTTAGAATCTCCGCGTACGGCATTTTTCCAGGGTCAAACTCGATTTCGACAGTCTCGGAATGCCCATCTAAATCGTTATACGTCGGATTGGCTTTCCCTCCTCCGCTATATCCGACGCGTGTCCTGAAAACACCCGGCAAATCGGAGAAGAATTCATCCGGCCCCCAAAAACAACCCATCGCCAAATATGCTTTTTGTATCATAATTTTTTATCAATCATTTATGCGCCACTGCATCTAATTACAATTTATTTTTATTTTTATTCTACATTTTCAGGCGATAGCGTCGTTTATGCCGTTTTTCAAGATTCCAGCTTCAATCCACAATCGTTTCACAAGCTGATTGACGCGTTTTCGCCTGGTACCATTCCGGTCAAGGCATATCCGAATCCATGCGCCACGATAAAAAATACAAAAAAAAGGGTTGTAATTTTTTACAACCCCTCCGAGCGCATGCTCAATCCCTTTGCCGTGCCTTATTCCCATACATCTTGGCATCGGCCAATCTTATCAATTCCTCCGCCTTTTGAGCGTCATCCGGATAGATGGCCAGACCGACGCTCATACCCACGGTCAGCGTGTGACCGCTGAAAATGATCGGTTCCGTAACGGCTTCGGTCAGCCTATTTACCACCACGGATATTTCCTGGCTACTGATAGACTTTATCGCCAGCCCGAATTCATCGCCACCGAAACGAACGGCATAATCGCTGCCGCGCATATAGGCCTTCAGCCTGTTTGCCACCGCCACCAGGACAGCGTCCCCGGCAGCATGGCCAAAACTATCATTGATCTGCTTGAACCTATCCAGGTCGAAATAAACGATGGCTATTTTTTGTCCATAACGTTTGGCATATTCCATATCCTTAGCCAAACAATCCATGAATGCGTGACGATTCATCAAGTCCGTCAATGCGTCATGGGTAGCGAGATGGAAAATATTTTTTTCCAATTCCCGCCGCTCCGTTATGTCGCGGAAGATTCCGCGGGTAAAAAATGATCCGTCCGCCCTGTGAATCAGGACCACGTTTCCCTCTGCAATAATCCTTCCTCCGGATTTCGTCAGAAACGTCACCTCCAGATTCACAAGTTTCCCGCCATTCATCAAATGCTCGAATTTTTTCAAGCAATGATCCAATGAGTCCGGAGCGATAAACGTGAAAATATTTTTACCCATGACTTCTTCTTTATCATATTCAAGGCTGTCAAGCCAAGCCTTGTTGACATATACTATTTTTCCTTCCCCATCTACGCCCTGGAACAAATCATGGGCGTTATCAAGAAAGCTTTTCAATTCATCTAACTCCATACAGCAACCTGACGATACGTCTTTAACCATATTCCGCACCTCTGTTATATTGTAAAAGAAGGTTTATCCTCCTCACCAGCCAACTGTGCATCTTGTCACATTTGGAATGTTTTGTCAATATGGCCAGCCGGTTCCGATTCTGACTCTCCATTGTTCCGTTTTTTTAAATTTTTCCCGGCCTTTTTCAGTATGTGCCACCGGGACAGCATGATCAGAAACAGCTGCCGGTTAAAAATCACACGAAATATAAACCGCCGGCCAGTGTATTACGAAATAGTTATAATTATTAATTTTTTAAAAAAATGAGCATACTTATCTGGGTCATCTTCGGAGCCCTGGTGGGCTGGGTGGCCTCTATGGTTATGGGATCCAGCGGCGGTTTGATTTGGGACATCGTCGTCGGCATCATCGGTGCGGTGCTAGGCGGATGGATCATAAGCTTCGCCGGAGGCTCAGGCGTTACCGGTTTCAATCTCTATAGTTTCCTCGTGGCGTTGCTCGGCGCCGTCGTGCTGATCGCGATTGTGCGGGCCGTGCGCCGCTAGAAGTGAAAATCCATCGACATCGAAACAATCCCGGGCATTCGGGATTGTTTTTTATCGGTGCGCGAGGCAATCCAGGATGCCAGGATTTTTAATGCCACAAAGGCTTTCTGTCTTTGCCAAAAAATCAGAGATGGGCCATCAGGTTATTATAATATCGAAAGCTCCGAGAAGCGAGATGACCTCGTCGGCGGAAAATTTGGCTTTCGCGATCTTGTTGCTGAGCGGATTGATGCGGTAATTGCGGGAACCGGAAAAATCGGCGTGCCGCAGGTCGGCATTCTGAAATTTACTTTCCTGCAAATCGCAATTTAAAAAATCCGATCCGGACAGGTCGACATCGATAAAATCCGTGCTCCGGATCAAGCAATCTGAAAATTTAGATTTCTTGATGTCCAAATTGCTGAAGTTGCACAGGGTCAAGGCGCAGCCTTCGAATTCCCACGCCAACAGGAATTTATTGACCAAGCTGAACACGACACCGACCATTTTGCAGTCTTTAAAAACCACGTTTTGGAAACTGCAGTTCAGCACTTCCGTGTTGGAAAAATTGCATGCCGAAAACCGGCAATCTATGAATTTAGTCCCGAGAAATCTGGTATCGGAAAAATCACAATTGGAAAATTTACAATTATAAATTTCCAGAAGATCCGGTTTCCTGCCTGACCAGTCCTCGTTCTGGACTATCTGGTTTTCGAGCGTTGTTATTTTCATTCCATTTAGTCGCGTATTATGAAATACTCGGGTTTTGTTTTTTGCATATCGCAAACATGATAGACCTGCGATTCAATTATACTCCCGGATGCAAAAATTCCGAAGGTCGGACCTTCGGACACGGCGATATTAAATCGCCGTCATAGGCAGATTCTTCATTTTTTTGCCTACTCATCCAGCACGCGTAATAAAAAAGGGATGGAGGGTAGAAAAATACCCCGCATCCCTTTTTGGGAACTGCTACTGTTATATCAGCTCCCACAAAAACTCATCATCATATATGATTATGGGTTCGGTTTCAACGCCATAATCGATTTGACCATTCCGGTAATGGCCTCTTACGAAAGTCCTTCCCGGGGGCAGTTTCCAACCCTGCTGGGATTCAGCCCAGGCCTTGGCCTCCTCACTGGCTTGCCATCCTTCCGGCAACTTCCTGAAATGGGGACGGACTTCGCTGACCCGCTCCTTTTCGCAGGCAGATGCACTCCTGCTTGTTTTTTTAGTTCCTCCGCTATTCTTCATTTCCTCCCGCTGGACGACGACTATACGATGCAACGCATCGATAATTATACATTCCAGCATCTCTTTGAGAACGGTATAGTTTTTAAACCATCCATTGACGAAGAGCATCTCCTTAACAATCAACTCAAATCCTCTCAGCTCACCCTCGAAAGACAGGAAATGAGGCGTCCACTTTGATACCATGACCCTGACTTTCATATCGGGAAACTGATAGCCCTCGGGATGGAAAACCACGGCCTTTATTCCGGAAGCGTAAAGCGTGCTTACGGCTATCTTGATATGATCAGCCCCATTGGATCTCAACCCCCTCGAAGGCTTCTCCATAATCTCCTCGCATTTCCTTTTCTTTTTAATCATCAATTCATTCCTGTTTTCAAGAAACCAGGAATAAGCTTTCTGACCATTTTTCAATATGCGAAGCGCATCAGAAGATTCCCCTTCCATCAATTTTTTAGTCAACATACGGTCCTCTTCTGAGGAAATGGCGAATACGATGTTTTTATAATCCACCGTAAGACCGCTGAGGAATTGGACACACTCATTGGAAGTCGCCTTGCTGAAATCCATAAATTTTATTTCCTGACTTCCCCCATCGGAAATAACTGCTATGATAGAACGGAATACTTCCATAGCAGCCTTATTGCTTTGAGCGGCTCTCATAAGATTGTGAAACCATAGGGATTGAGGAAATTCCGCTCTTTCCGGAAGAGCCACGCTTAGCGCGATAAAATCATACGCCACAGAAAACCTTTCATCAATGATCAATTTTGCCGTAGAAATTTTCTCTATCGTATTGCTCTCTACGAATTGTTTATGGAAAATTTCAAAAAGATACAGGCAAAAAATAATTGAGTTGTCAACAGAGCCTCCCAAAAATTTGAAAAACTCTATCATCAGCCTATTAAGTCCGGCATTCTCCCCATTACCATTATTCACCAAAAAGTGTCTGGTGCACCAATAGCCATCCAGCAACACATCTTGTTTTTTTTGCGCGAAAAGCGTTTCTATCAGCAACCTCCATACGCCATCGCTCTTTGCCTTGTTCCGATCCCTTACGCTATGGAGAGCGCTGGCAATCAGACTTATCCTCCCCATTATCTGCTCAGAATTATTGTTTTTAAGGATGAAACTAACGATCCTCTTCTTTGCTTCATCCAGTTTCCATCCTGATAAAAAAGGGACTTTCTTCGCAGACGCGATAATTTCATTTTTTTTCATAGCCATTCCTCCCAGGATATGGTTTTTCTGATTTTTCTGTATATATTAAATTGGAAACGAACTTGCCATTATACTATTAATTTGATTTCTTGTCAATATTGATGTAGCGACCCGGCAATCAAAGATACTACACCTAAAATAAGGCTTGATTTAGCCTTATTACTATGTAACTTGCATATTATTTAAGTTGTTATTCTTCGATTTTTAATGATTTGCTCTTGACAATCGCCTCGGCGATTTTAATTCTAGCCGAAGTTAGGATCCGCTGAAAAGTGCTTTGCGAAGTATTCATTTTTTCCGAAGCTTCAATCTGTTCCAATCCGTCAAAATCTTTCAGCTTTATCGCTTCCATTTCTTCTTTAGTCAAGATCACTTCCTCCAGTTGATGCATAGGAATTCCCTGGGGTTTGAAATAGTGACTTTCGGGCCTGAAACGAAGCCTGCGAAACATTCTTGGCCTTACCATAAATTTATTCATTAGCTGATTAATCCTGCTATCAAAAACAATCTCCTCCCTCTTTACTGGACAAAGAAGGAGAAAGACTGCTCATGATAGAAATGGTTACTTTTCCAGTTCTTCCAGTTCTTCCTCCACCATTCGCATTTCTTGTTTCAAATCTTCAATTTCCGATTTTAGCATGTCTTTTCTTTCATTTTTCGGCATAGCCTGGTATTTTTGATAAAACCATCCACACATCGCCCTGCCATAACCCCTGCCCATTCCTAAGCCGGATCCTTTTCCGCAAGAACCCGCGCCTCTTCCGGTCATAGGTCCCATTCCCATCGGTCCCGTCGTATCTTGTTGTGGCATATTTATCACCCACCTTTCTATTTTAGATTTTAAACTAAGCATATATTATGAATATATACCCATTATATAATACTGCCAATGCGCTTTAATATTTCAAAATAAAGAAATGGGATCCAATGAAGCACTTATTTTTATATTTCTTTTTCCATTACTGCTTCGATATACTTCAAACCAAATCCGAATTTTTTATAAAGAGAAATAGCGGCGACATTATCCGTGCGAACCTCCAAAGTTAATCTTTCCACCCCCAATTTTACAGCCTCCTTTTCCAAAATGACAAGCGATTGAAATCCATATCCTTTTTTGGTAAATGGTTCATCAATCATCATGACAACTCTTCCGATTTTAGATTGAATATTCATAAGCACAATATACCCGATTGGCAGATTATCCAACTCAATACAATAGCACTTTCTATTCTCATCATTCCGAATCATTTTAAAAGCATTCTCCTCCGTAGTAGTTTGCGTTAGCATGTATTTCCTATTATTAGGATTGGAATACCAACCCATCAAAGTGGGAATATATTTTTTATCAAAAATTTCTAAATTAATTTTATTCATAATATTTCAGAGTAAGGGGGATTTTTTAAATAAATTCGTCCCCCTCACTCTCAAGGCTTGTACCAGCAACCCGGATCCTCGCCGCAAATATTACCAGATGAGTAGAAAGCTGATGCCCTACAGCCCCCGCATTGGAATTTGTACTTGCATTCTCCACACCTGCCCTGCAAATTTGATCGCAAAGATCTGGCAACAGAATAAGCTTTTGCATCGCTCCAGATGGATTTCACAGAATCCTGTTTCACATCTCCGCAATACACCGGGAGACATGGACACAACAAGACCGAACCGTCTTGGGCTATATACATAATATTCAGCCCAACAGAACATCCACCTATCTTACCTTCAACAAATGATTGCTCATTCAGCAATGAACGGGAAAATGGATCACCCAAAGAAAGACGCATCTTCAGTTCACTGGCTCTATTAGCCAAAGCCACGAACAATGTATGCAATTCATCCGGCTTCAGCAAATCCACCGATCCACCCCTTCCTGTCGGGACCACACGCCTAATCCCATAGATTCTCGCCCCAATATCATGCGCGAATTCTAAGAGAGACATTGCCTCTTGCACGTTCTCACGATAAACAGTAGTACGGATAGTTACCGGGATTCCAGCGTCTATCGCATACCGCATTCCTCTCGTGGCCTTCTCCCAAGTGCCAACCTTGCCCCTTATTTTATCATGCAAAACTGGGTTGAGAGCATCTAGGGATATTTGCAACCCCTTGATTTTCTTCTCGGCCAACTGCGTAGCAATTTTTTGCGTGATCAATGTTCCGTTTGATAACACATAGACATCCTCAATCATGTCGGTTGCTAGACCGAGAATTGAAAAGAAATCTTTATGCATCAAAGGTTCACCTCCCGCAAGAGCCACCATCTTACAGCTCATTCCGCGCAACTGGTCTATTACCGAAGACCATTGAACGAAACTCATGCTGTCCGGCAAGTCCGATTCGTTGGTTTGCCGACAAAACGAACAGGTCAAATTGCAATTTTTAGTTAAATCAATTTGACAACTATCTATCACATCTCGAAGATCCATCTCAAGTCCTCCTTAAAAAAATGCGGGGAAAGCTCTAAATGAGCCCGCCCCGCTGGTTTTAGTGACTCACTTCGCCCAGTTTAATCGCAGCAGATACGGCAGGTATCACTCTCCGAGTGATTAAATTTGATGCTTCAGCCCGAGCCCGAGTTGAGTTGCCTGATTTCATCAAAAACGAAATCAGGCGGGAGAACGATGTTTTCGATTTTTACAATGGACTTCATGATTTATACCTCCTCTTGCAAAAATAATAAGAACTACATTTCCCTGAGATAAGTATCTCAAGATCTGAAAACTACCTGATGATAATTTTCAAAGACCTAATAAGAAGTGTGGCTACTTTTCCAATTAGAACTCTAAGAATACTATCTGTCATAGTCATTTTTTTGTCAAGCACTCATACAAAAACAAGGCTCGAATAAGCCTTGTTTTAATCAGCACGGGCTTGGGTATGCGCTTCGAGAGAATATACTGGAAAATTGGGATGTGATTGAGATTAGATTGGAGCGTGCGATGGCTCTGATGAATAGCGTTAAACTTTAGCGTTTGACCATAACTACGCGAGGCTCGCCATCACCGAAATAGTTTTCCTTGCGCGATTCAATCACAAATCCAAATGATTCATACAACCTGGCTGCGTGATTATCGGGGTGGACTACGAGACTTATTTTTTCGAAGCCTTTCAATTCCCCAAAAAGCGACTCCATCGCCTGTTTGGCCAGTCCCTGTTTTTGAAATTCCGGCTTTATCACTAATCCGCTTATATATGCATGATCCTTGCCTTTTATTTCATATGAAATACTGCCGGCAATTTTTTCCCCATTTTTGATAAGATAGACGACATCATTTTTAATCCACCCCTCGATTTCTTTCTCATTGAAATATCCAGAATATACCTTCAATCCCACCGTTGTTTTTTCAATTTCCAAAAGCACCTGGATATCTTCAATTGTTGCCCTCTCTAGCTTCATCACTTTTGGCTATTATAATTATGGAAAAAAGGAGTCAGGCATCTTTCTCTATTTCCCGATCTTTTTTCATAAATCCATACGATTTGAATCCATTTTTTATAAATTTCGGTGAAGCTTCCCAAAAATATTTGTAATTATCTATTTCATTTTCTGCGATCCATTCATATCGCAGACTTTCATCGCTTAAAATAATCTTGTCAAAATCATTTTTTATCAAATGCACAGTAGCGCAAAACGGCGTGCCATCACCTTTGTGATGCCAGACATCATAGTCAACCACGCCCAAAATTTCAAAATCATCCAATCCAAGCTCTTCTTTTATTTCTCTCCGTAAAGCTTGTTCTCTGAGTTCGCCTTTGTTTATTCTTCCGCCAGGCAGCTCCCAAAAACCAGGCCTACTTGCCATTTCAATGATCAAGCATTTTCCATCCCTGATAAGAGCGGCTTTCTGCCCAATCATAAAAAATTCAAATTCCTCTGCCATATTTTTTCATTATAATATAATATTTATCCACTCCAATCTATGCTTTCAAATCCGCCTTTGAAAAAAAGTTATTTGGGTCAGGTACCTTTTTTATTGTTAGTTTTTTATGAGGAAGAGTGTTTATAGATGGATATCCTCTTACCACCTACATTTTACGCTTGCTTGAAGCTTCTGGCAAACAAAAACACCGGCTTTCGCGGCCGATGTTTCTGGAATGCACGAGGTCATGGATATGACCTGGAACAATATTTTGAAAAATTGGGTATGCGCTTCGAGAGAATATACTGGAAAATTGGGATGTGATTGGGATTAGATTGGAGCGAACTAGAGCCTTAATGAGCAAATAAAAAAAGCGGACTACCTCCGCATTTTTTAAATACTTCGTGAATTTCTAGGCGAATTTCTTTTCTAATTTTTCCACACGATATTCCAAGTCTTTGTGTTCAAACTTGTCCACTTTTTTATTCAGCTCAGCCTTGACCTCGCACACATCGGATTTCACAATCGAAAGATCGGTTTTAATCTCATTCATATTTGACTCAAGACCATCCATTCTTTTTTCCACACTCAAAAAACCTTCTTGTACCATCGCCGCTAAGTCATCGATTTTTTTGTCCGTCGCCTTTTCTGAATTGACAAAGCCATCTCGCACCATCGCTGCTAAGTCATCGATTTTTTTGTCCGTCGCCTTTTCTGAATTGACAAAACCATCTCGCACCATCGCTGCTAAGTCACCCAAGGTTACTTCTTGTTTTGTCGCATTGTCCTTGTTCATATTTAAATTTTATATCATTGCTGAAACCATGTCAATCTCATTATTCAGCTCTAATTCCCACCACCCCTACGCAAAAGCAAGGCTCGAATAAGCCTTGCTTCTTGAATGCACAGAACGCTTGATAGTATTCGGACAAATATCCTTGAGAATTTGGATAAAGTTGAAATCAGATCAGAGCGAGCGATGGCTTTGATGAAATAAAAAAAGACAGGAGAGAAAGCCTCGGCTCTCCTGTCTTTGAAATATTACTTACGACTTAACACCATCCGGTCATAGGGGCAAACTTGGGAAGGTATTTATCGACCTCGTCCATTCTGACTCCAAGGTTCGCATCATAGCCCCTTTCAGGTCCTATGTAGTAAAAGCAATACCCATCAAAATTCCCATCTCCCTTGCTAGAAAATTCATCCCCTGAACATCCCAGATGCAAGGAGTCACGAGAGATACACCCTTTCATTTGAAGACGATTTGGATGCGTAATAAGCGCACAAGCGCCTGCATAAGTCGGCAACTTGAATTCGTCCCACTGCAGTCTCATATCCACAACATAGTTTGGGCAACTTCTATGTAACGCTCCAAACTGAAAGGGTATAGCCACCAAGTCGCCACTAAATTCCAGATCGACCTTTTTAAGCGACTTCTCTGTTTTCTCATTAAGCCTCACGCGCTTCTCATTAAAATTGTCTTGTGGCTCCACATTCCACTGCAAGAAGTCGAGAGTGCTTTCGACTACCCGCTGAACCCTCTTTGATCCAAGGCAATAGTCACCAGTTCCCCACTTAATCACGAAGGATAGTTTGGGAACAATAAGAATTCCTTCTGGACCAGCCGGCTTGGGATAATAAGGAAACATACGACCAGCCATTTCGAGAACATTTCCAGGTTTGAGCTGTATGTCTGCCAACTCCTTGAATGCTTTGGAAAGAATATCAACCTGCTCCTCCGGGCTTTTTATGCCCGTGAAACAATGCCAATAAACTTTCCTCAAAGATTCATCGTCCATTGTGAAAATCTTTGGGGATCCAGAACTAAGCAGATGGACAATGGATCTCGCATACTCTTCTTTTTCCACTATCAAGCTCCCGAGTCTTTTGGTTATCCCAGCCTTTTCCAGGGCTGTAATCAACTGCTCTCCCTGACGACGTCCGATTTCTTCTTTTGCTTCAGCTTCTTGCTGGCGCACATCTTTTTTCATGATGCATACCTCCTTTTTTGTTTTGGGCGCACGCTTTATAAAACGCATACCCTGGTTTACCGCCAATGGCGGCCTTTTGCATAACAATTATTTGTATCAAGGAACTATTTTAGTAATATATCAAGAATATGCAATCCTAGCATTTGATTTAATGGATGTCAACGTTTTTACGCTTGGTCAAGAACAAATCACCATCACACTAAAAATGCTATGAATTTATTAAAAAAATCGAAATGTGTCCGAAGATGAATTTGCCCCTATCAAAAATGAGGCTTTTTTCAGCCTCATTTTTTCATGCACGGGGTAGTCATGGACGTTAGAACTATTTTTATGAATGCAAAAGGATATATCTATATTCCTGATTTGAAAATATAATTACCCCACGGCGCTGCTCACTATATGATTCAAAGCTTTGTAATTAGATTAATTTTAGACAATAAAATTATTCGGATATTCGCCAACGATTTCCAAAGCTCTAATATATCGTTTTTCAAATGTTTTTTTTATTTCTGGTAGCACCATTTTCTTCTCCCAATCTTTTCTTATCTTCGCCCTAATCCGATTTTTAATCGATTCCAGGCTTTCGCCTCGTTCATCGCGAAAATAGCTTGAATAGAACAACCCCGTGAAATGTGAAGCTCCATCTGCTGAACAGATAATCTGTACTTCGATAGCCTCTTTGGAAATATCAATCTCTTGTTCTTTTTCCATCGTTACCCACAGTTCAAGAACACGTTCGATAAATTTTTCCTCAAAACCAATAGATCGCATAGCTTCAACCCCTCTTGTTTTAGTTGTCTCATATTCATTACCCATGTCAATTGGTTTTCCAAAATCGTGAAACCAAACAAGAGCCTCAACCAGGTTTCTATCGGCATCTGGATAAATGTCGCAAAGCTCCAAGGCTATACGTTCAACGATCATCAAGTGATCATCAATAAACCATTCCCTGTATGGAAAATTTTCATTGCCTTGAATATTCTTTATAACAATATCTTTAAACGCATCGAGTTTATCCTGAATATTTTTCATAATATTTCTTTACAAATTATTTTTTTATTATTATGCCTAGCTTAACACAAATATCGCAAATATCCACAGATTTTATTTCTCTTTATAAAAACAGAGCTCAACTGAGCTCTGTTTAGTATGCACGGAACGCTTGATAGTATTCGGACAAATATCATTGAAAATTGGGATACAATCGGGATTAGATTGGAGCGCGCGATGGCACTGATGCAATAAAAAAAGACCAGCGATAACCTATTGGAAATCACTGGCCTTCGTATTGCAATCGAGCTTGGGGCAGGTCAGGAAATATCCGCCAAACCTTCTTCTTTCTTAAACAAAGATTGGAAAGCCAGCATTATGCCGAAGAAGCCCGCGATGATAAAGAACCCACTAAGGGCCGCTATCATCCATCCGCCCTCCTGTTCCACTGACGGAGCAAGGCCAAAATTCAGACCGCCACTCCCAGCCAATAATATAGAAGAAATACAAAGCAATAATGGATAATTCATACTCATCCTCCCCTATCTCAGATTGATGTTAAGCGCGCGATGAATGCAAGCATTCATCGCAGGAAGTTCAGAAAGAGCCATCATTGATCCCGGAGAAGTTGTCGGAGAGCTTCCGGGATCAACCACGACTTCCAGATCGGGATTTATCTGCTTGAGCAATTCTGCTTTTGTAGCCCGCACCAGATCACTTCCTGCACGGCTGAAAGTATGAAACAGCCGCCCCTTGGTCTCGCTGGTAAAAATTACCAGCCTGCCATCCAGACGGACTATGCGACCGCCATCCATCAGCAATAGATACTCCATTAAGCCCTCCGCCCTAGGGCCATTCAGGTTGTCCAAGGCCTCCTCAAGAGAAGCCTCATTTCCTAGACCCCTTCTCATGTTCGCATACGCCTCCCTCGCTAAAGACAACTTGTCATTTTCCGGCATATCCATTTCCCTCCTGGATTGCTTTTTTATTAAAAACGCTTGAATAAGAACTATAAGAAATCTAGCATCCACAAAACAAAAGTCAACCCTAAAACTAAAAAACGCCTTTTTCAAGCGCTTTTTTGCTAAACTGCACAGGTTTGAGTATGCGCTTCAAGAGAATATGCTGGAAAATTGGGATGTGATTGGGATCAGGTTGGAGCGTGCGATGGCTTTGATGAAGCAAATTTAGATCTTAATCCTTCGTTGCTTGCAATTTTATTGCTTCTTTAATAATTCTCACGCTATCAACCGAGTTACAAAACTTAATTTTAACAATATTATTCAAATCTACCCACTCTGGCATATCAGCATATTTCTTTTCGTTCTCAGTAAAGTTATCTGTTGTTAATATTCCTCCAATATTTTTACATAAAAAATACATAAGGATCGAGTGGACATGCGTACCTGAAAATGGCAATTTGAAAAATGAATTTTCACAAGCAATGACTTTGCCAACATGAACTTCAATACCAGTTTCCCCCATTGCCTCTCTTTTTAAAGCTTCTTCTATAGTCTCACCAAGATCCATTCCTCCTCCTGGAAAATCATATCCGTCCCACTGTTTTGAAAGTAGGATTTTTCCGTTTTCAATAATTAGAGCGTAAACAGAAGGGCGAAAAGATAATTCGTTTACTGGCACATTAAATTCATTTCCTTCGATATCGCTACAAATGACTTCCTTCTCCATATTTTTAGATTTACTTTAATTTATGCCTATTTTAACACAAAATATGGTAAGTATCCATAATTTTTTGTTCGAAGACTCATTTCTCTATACAAAAACAGAGCTCGACTGAGCTCTGTTTAGCATGCACGGGCTTGGGTATGCGCTTCGAGAGAATATACTGGAAAATTGGGATGTGATTGAGATTAGATTAGAGCGTGCAAATACACTGTTAAAACAAATCTAGAAATTTAGGCATATTCGATAGTGCCTCCCGGCATCACTTTATCACCAAAACCATATTTACAAGTCGCATCAAAACAAACTCTTGAAATCGGCAACTTAGACATAATTTCATCAACAAGTTTATTTTGAGTTTTTGGTTTAATAAAAAAAGGTTTGTACGCCAATTCCTTACCATTTTTTTCAACCTGAATGACTCTAAGCAAAAGAACAAACCCATTACTTCCATTTCCGTTTTGATCAACAAAAGTTACAGTGTTATCCAAGCTTAAATAAGGAAATATTTGGTAGCAATTTTTGAACTCTGAAAAATTATCAATAACAAATTTTTCTACGATGCTAGTTGCTTCTCGTATCAACTTTAATTTCTCATGAGAAAATTTTCCTCCAAATCTAATCAGTAGTCCAGGACCTGGAAATGATATTCTTTGTGCTATACTTCTTGGCAATCCTAATTTCTCAGCAAGCAATCTTATCTCATCCTTTTTTAATCCCGCTACCGGCTCTATATTTTTAAATCCCTCTTTCAAAAATTTTTCAGTTGGACAATTATGATATATCTTTGCAGTTCCGTTATGAAATTGGGTTCCTTGCGCTATATAGGTTATATTATCTCTAACCGCATATTTTGATAATATTTCAAAATATAATTTCCTGAATTCTTCTCTCTTTTCGCTTGAAGAAGTTTTATTTTTCAATCTTGAATAAAACTTTCTGCTTGCGTCCATATATTCAACATCAAAATTTGCCCTCTTTAAAGAATCAAGGACTTCATTATTTTCATTATCACGCAAAAAACCTGTGTTTATAAAGAGCAATTTAACTTTCAATCCTGCCTTAATTAATAATGCGGCAGAAACTGAGGAATCAACACCGCCAGAAACTGCAATCAAAATTGCCTCATTTTTTATATCATTCTTAAGTTTTCTGGTTATCTGAGAAATGTATTTTTCCAGATTAAATTCAGCCATCTTATTGATATTATTATTTCATATTAGTATAAACTTACTTTGATTTAAAAAGCAAGCAAAAACGGAAAAAACGCCTTATTCAAGCGTTTCTTAACTATTTGCACGGATGAAGGGAGATGAAGGGGTCAGGTACCTTCATTTTCTCCAATCCCTCACCTCAAATCCGCACTTGATCCTTTTTATGTAAAGCTTCTGACCTTTCCGCCACCCCAGCGCCCGCACTTCTTCAATCGGCAATGTCACACCGACCGATTATTTGCCGATCTTCGCCAGTTTGCGAACAGTTTTTTCTTCCGTTTTTCGAATAGCCATCTGTTTTTGTCAGTTTTTTTATGAGATGGTTATCTAGGTGGGTATCTCCCTACCCACCTCCATCTTACGCGTGCTTGAGGCTTCTGGCAAACAAAAACACCGGCTTTCGCGACCGATGTTTCTGGAATGCACGGGGCTATGGATACGACTAGGAACAATATTTTGGAAAATTGGGATAGGATTGAGGTGAGGTTAGAGCGTGCTATGGCGTTGATGAAATAAAAAAACGGGCAGGAGGGTTATGTAAACCCAACCTACCCGGTCGCGATGTTGCGAAACTAAAACTTGCCCAATCCGCCATCCGACAAGCGAACATAAATGAATCCATGAATTCGCTCGCCACTGGCATATTTACTTCCTTAAATCATAGTTTTTCATCTCTTCAAGAAATTCATGCAACTCCATTGTAATAGGTGCGCCCTCCACCTCCAAGAAAGTAATCACTTCTTTGGGAATATCTGGGACTTCTATCCCTAGTAGTTTAAGGGCTATTATTTTATCACCCATAAATTGACTCGCAGAAAGACTTCCCCATTGCCCCAAACGAAAACCCCTCTGAGCAAATTCAAATACTAAAACATAGGAAAATGCCCTCTCCAAATCCTCCTCTTCCTTAATTTTTTTAACTAATGATAATTTTGCATCTTCACGCTTAGCAGCCTCATTCAATTGTTTGTAGAAAGTATATGCTATTTGTGGTATCTTCAATGTTCCATCCTCCAGAAGTTTAAATTTGTTGTTAAGATACTTCAAGATAGATTAGCATAAATATATCCTAAGGTCAATGCATCATCATTTCAGAGTTAACTCCTTCTACCCCAAACAAAAAAAGGCTAAATAAAGCCTCTTTTTATGTCTGCACGGGTGGAAGGAGTCGAACCCTCACTAAAGGTTTTGGAGACCTCCGTTCTACCGCTAAACTACACCCGCAAAATTAAAATCCTAAATTCTAAAATCCAAATCCCAAACAATATCAAAATTCAAATTTCCTAAATCCAAATATTTTTAAAGAATTTGGGTTTTGGTTATTCGGATTTGTTTAGAAATCAGATATTAGAAATTAGGATTTCCAATGTTATTTCGCTTCCTTATGCGTCGTGTGGACCTTGCATTTCGGACAATGCTTTTTCATCTCCAGCTTTTCTTTCAACGTCTTCTTGTTGCGGGTCGTGAAATAGTTGGTCGTCTTGCAGACTTCGCATTTCATTTTAGCCAGATTGTCATTTCCTTTTTTCGCCATAATATTTGGATTACTAATTATCTTGTTCTTGATTGACCTGAGCCTGAGACCGGAATTGAACCGGTGACCTCATCCCTACCAAGGATGTGCTCTACCAACTGAGCTACCCAGGCGTTCCGGTGGGCAAGGAGGGATTCGAACCCCCGTAAACCGAAGTTGTCAGATTTACAGTCTGATGTAATTGACCACTCTACCACTTGCCCGTATACGCCCTTGCGGGCTCAAATTTCAAATTTGAAAATTCGAAATTTATACATCTTAAATCCGTTCGGGATTTAAAATTTAAAATTTAAAATTTACAATGCGTGAGCCGCTTTTCGGATTCGAACCGAAAACCTACTGTTTACAAAACAGTTGCTCTACCGTTGAGCTAAAGCGGCTTATGCTGTTTTCAAAAAATAGGCTCCGGAGAATCAACGTTTGTGCATCATCGTTTCCAGCCTCCGCATCCGATATCTCACATTGCGGTTTTTCGGATCCAATTTCAAAACCTGTTTGAAACATTCTTTGGCGTCGTTCATACTGTCGATTTCCATATAATATTCCCCCAGCCGTTCATAGGCTTCGATGTCTTTCGGATTGGCCGCGATCCTTTCAATCAACAAATCTTCCAGGCGATCTTTCATTTCCATCCGGACTTTCGGCGTAACTACCCGGTCACTGACCGTCGGCCTGATTATCCGTTCCTCCCTGTCTGTTTCAAGCCCGTCTTGGGAAACGGATGCCCCCGGACCAGCCAAATATTTTTTCTTACCGACCGGCTGGTAATTTTTAACTTTATCTATTATATCATCCTTTCCGATATTTTCCACTTCGCCATCCCGCGGACCGCTATTGCCCAATCTATGTTTGTTTTTCGTATTCCGGATCGAATCATTCAGATTGCGCGACCTGCTTTCCAGTTTCAGAAATACGATCCTGGCCCGCCGGGTCATTTTTTCCGAAACCACCAAGAACAGATGCTTGGCGTCATTCCAACCAATGCCCTTCAACCGGATAAAAATCCGTTTGAAAAATCCGGCCTTCGCCAATGATTCCTCGCGTTCCCTATCCAAATCCTCCTCATCACCCAAGTTCGCGATTTGCGAGGCCTTTTTCATAAAAAACACTATGATTCCGGCCAGGCTCAGGATTATCAATATCGGAGGTATGATAGAATACAACATAATTTATTTTATAGCGTCCTTTTTTACTGATATATATTTCCCGCTTTCCAATTTCACTTTTATATCCTGCGTAATCGCATTCACTTCGATCACGAACCCCTTTCCCTCAGTGGTATTCACCGTACTATGGACTTCCGGCATACCCACCAGCATTTCCTTGTATTGCTGCGCCTCGTAAATCAGGCAGCACATCAACCGGCCGCACAAGCCCGATATCCGGTCAGTCCCCCGATGGGCGATCTGCTGGACCCTTGCCATATCCGTCGTGATGCTTTGCATATTGCCATTATTCCTCACGCAGCAAAGTTCGCGTCCGCAAATGCCATATCCTCCCAGTTTCCGCGCTTCATCCCGCGATCCGATCTGTTGCATACGGATCAGCCTCTTGAATTGCCTGGACAGGTTTTTGACCAATTCCCGGAAATCTATCCGTCCGTCCGCCGTAAAAGCGAAAATGATTTGTTTGCCGTCCAGACTGATCCGCGCGTCGATCAATTTCATTTCCAGCTTAGCCAGCTTTATCTCGCTGCGGCACGCCTCCAAACAATCTTGCTTCTGCTTTTCATTCTGTGAAAAAACATCCCGATCCCTTTCGGTAGCGACCCTCAGGATCCGCTCCTTAGGTTCTTCCTTAGTGTCCACATCGACATCGGTTACGATGCCTATCTCATTGGCATACTCGGTCGCCACGATAACTTTATCTCCTTTTTCCAATTTGAAATCGCTCGCGTACAATTTGGGACTCTCCCAGGAATATAGGCTGACTAAAACTTTCATTTGCAAATTATCGCGATTCTAGGAACAAATGTACCTGGGCAAGCCATACATACATTCGCAACTATCCGCATTTTATAATTCAAGCCGGGAAAATTCACCGACCTGGATGTTTTCCCCCATCTTGCTTATTTTTTCAGTTAGCAATCCGCCGATAGTTTGGTCCGGATCTTTTATGAACGACTGGGTCAAAAGGGAATTTTCTTCCCTGAATTTTTTCTCTTTGCCGGCCAGGATGGTATCCATAATATCTTTGGGCTTATTCTCAGAAGCCAATTGCGCCATCCAAATTTCTCTCTCTTTAGCCACTATTTCAGCCGGAACATCTTCCGGTTTCAGATATTTCGGATTAGTCGCTGTAATATGCATCGCGATATCCTGGGCCAAGGCCTTGAATTCCTCATTGCGCCCCACGAAATCAGTCTCACAAAGAAGCTTCACAATCGAACCTATCCGGCCGTTGGAGTGCACATATGAGACTATCACTCCCTCCCCGGCGATCCGGTCCGATTTTTTCATAGCCTTTTCCTGGCCGCGCTTGCGCAAAATTTCGATCGCTCTCTGATCGTCGCCTTGCGCTTCTTCCAACGCCTTCTTAACCTCTACGATTCCGGCGCCGGTCCTTTCCCGCAAACTTTTTATCTGTTCCAATGTAGCCATATTTTTTTTCAATGGCCGGTTTCCAACGGCCGGAAACCGATAATTTTCCGTCAGCCGTCAGCCGCGTCCATTGTTTATTATTAATTTTTACTTTCCGTTTTTACCGCGACTGCAGCGGCGGAATTTTTCAACACCATGGCCTTTTCTTTTCCGGACAGCACCGCCTTCACTATGTGGGCCATCATCAAGCGTAACGAAGAAACCGCGTCTTCATTTGTCGGAATAGGATAATCGATCATACTTGGATCGACATTCGTATCCACGAAAGCGATAATCGGGATATTCCTTTTTATCGCTTCCTTGATCGCCAAATCATCTTCGATGACTCCAGTCACGAAAATCGCAGCTGGCAATTTCATCATATTCTTGATTCCGCCCATCCTTCTCTCCAATCTTTCCAATTCCTCGGCTATTTTCATCTGTTCGAACTTGGTGTATTTGTCATAGTCGCCCCGCTTCGTCTTCTCTTCCCCATCGCGCAAAAATCTCGTCCGGCTGGATATGGCGCTGAAATTCGTAAATGTCCCGCCTAACCATCTATCGATGACATATGGAGCTCCGCACCGCTTAGCTCCCGATTCCACTAATTTTTTGACTTGTTTCTTAGTTCCGATAAAAAGTATTTCCTGTCCCTCCGAAACGGTTTTTTCGATGAATTTGACGGCTTCACCCAGTTTAGATACCGTTTTCTGCAAGTCAATGATATTCACGCCGTTCCTGGTACCGAAGATATATTCGTCCATTTTCGGATTCCTTCTTGACTTTTGATGGCCGAAATGGACGCCGGCTTTGAGCATCATATTCATATCGACTGCCAAATTGGCAAAATCAAAACCAGCGAAATAGTCTTCGCTGCCAGTTTTTGAAGCTGATTCTTTGGCGCCAGTTTCAACCGCCCCCTCCTGCGCTACGGCAGTCTTTTGTTCCTCTGTCATTATTTTTTAATCCTTAATTATTATTTCCCCGAAGGGACCGCTACTTCCCGTTTGCCCGACCCATAATCCATCAGGATACAGGAATCGATTTGGCCTTTTAATCCGCTCCGCCAAAGGCAGAGAGGCAGGAATAGGCCCGAAAAGTATGTGTTTTATACCTAGCCAGTATATCAGCCCCCTCACCCCTTGTCAATTCCCGCAGGATATGCTAGATTGTCTAAGTAATTTAAATGCCTTTTATTAATATAATTTCCAACCCGTACAGGCATATTTGCAATTTGCAAATTCGTACGGGATTCGTAATTTTCAGACATATGAAAAAAAAGATCCACCCAGACTACCATAATGACGCGAAAATAATCTGCGCTTGCGGCCACATCGTTGAAACCGGATCGGTTTTGAAGGAAATGAAGGTCGAAATTTGCGCCGCTTGCCATCCTTTCTACACCGGCAAGAAGAAAAATCTTGATGCGACCGGCCGGGTCGACCGCTTCAAAAAACTGGCTGAAAAAGCCGCCACTAAAAAAGTGGACGCCAAAAAGAAAGCTCCTCGCGTCGCCAAAAACAAGAAATAATCCTACTTCGAGCGATATTCAAAAAACTCCGCAAGGAGTTTTTTGTTTGGCCTACCGGAAGAAAGTCAGCATCGCCGTCATTCCCTGTTTCCTTTTCCGATGTTTTATGGCGCCCAAAAAATGCGCAGATCGTTTTTCAAAGCCGGCCGATTCGATCAGTCCAATCCAATCTTCCATTGGTTTGTATAAACCCGTCCAGGGCATATAGGGGTTCTGCAGATTCATCAACCAATCGTTCAAGAAAAGAAAATGGATTTTTTCTTCCTCCGACAATCCTAAAAAATCCTGCGTCACTTCCGCCATTTCCAAATTGAATCCGGCTGAATAATTTCCAATTTCCATAGCTTCACAAGGCGCAGCCGGAAAAGATTCTTCAAAAACGACCAGTTTGCCGCCTGGCCGCAAGACCCGCCTGAGTTTTTTAAAGATAGTTTGCGCCTCCCGATCGCCATCCAAGTGATGCAAAACCAATTTGATAACTGCCAAATCCACCGACGCCTCCGCAATGACCTCCAAGCTCCGCGCGAATCCGATGCGCGGATCCAAGCCATCCAAATCCGGCTGGCTCTTGGGATCGATGCCGATCATTTTTTCGATATTTCCATATTGCTCGGCCATATTTTTAAGAAACACCAGTTTGCCGCAACCGAAATCCAAAACGGTTCCGATTCCCGCCAAGTCACCTTGCAGCATTTCCAAAAACATATCACCCGGTTTTTCTGCTGCCAGATCTTCATCCCGATATTCCTTAAGTTTCTTTTTATAGTATTTTTTGATTTCCTGCGCCGGAATCCCGCCCTGTCTGGCGGCAACTTCCAGATATGCAAAAAACTCCGCCACGAATTTTTCCGGCCGAGTGAGATTCTCATGGTTGCCGATCCAATGTTTTTTCAGCGCTTCTGAAACAGCCGCACTTTCCAAAATTCGTAACGGATTTTCCAATATTTCCAAACTTAATTTGTTTTCTGCCCTATGATCCATCATACCCCAATCCTAACAAAAAACCTTCTTTCTGGCCATCCCGGCAATCATCCCGGGCCTGTTTGGCCGATTATTTGACAAGCGGCGCCCGCCGTAGTATTATACCTACACCATAGGTATAGGTATATAAATAATTTATCTTCCCATTATGAAAAAATCGACCAACAACAAAGAACGCATCGCCATCGCCCTGAAAAAAGCGTCAGCCTCTCTGGAAAAAATCATCCCGATGGTTGACCAGGGAAAGGATTGTTTTTTGATCATCCAGCAGAACCTGGCTATCATCGGACTCCTGAAAAACACCAATCTCCTGATGCTGGAAAGTTACATAGACCAGCATATCGATCCTGATAAAAAAATATCCCGCCGCGAACTCGAGTCGATGCATACGGAAATATTGAAAATAGTCCGCACCGCGCAGAATAAATAATTTTTTTATAATCAGCCTAAACAAACATTATGTCGAAGAAGAAAATCTTCCTGACGCTCGCGGCCGTTTCCGCCGTTTCCGCCACTTTTATATTTATGCGTCCATCCGCCAAAAACACGGATGCCGCCGATACTGATTCCGCCAAAAAAGTAAGCGTAGCCGAAATCAGCCTTGCGGATTTTTCGCCCCAAAGCCCCTATTGCGGGTTTGCCACCGGCGCCCAACGGGCGGAAATCATGCCTGAAATAAACGGCACCGTCCAAAAACTCTTCAAAAACGAAGGTGAAACTGTCCGCGCCGGAGAAATAGTCGCCATCGTGGACAATTCTATCCTTGACGCGCAAGTCAGCAGCTCATCCAAGGTAGCCCAGGATTCAAACAAGATTTATACCGACACCAAAAAGCTTTATGAGCAGAAAGTCGATGAAGCCAAGGTCGCCCTCAAAAAAAGCAAAGCGAGTTTCGATAGCGGGGACGCGACTAAAGAAGACGTCAAGTTGGCTGAAGAAGCTGTCGATAGCGCCAAGCGCGCCCGCGACCTGCAAATAGCCACGGCCCGCGTCCAGGTCTCCGGAGCTGAAGGCCAAAGCCTGGTGGCCGGCAGCTATGCCCAAAAACAAACTATCCGCGCTCCTTTCTCCGGCACGATCACCCAGAAGCATACGACCGTCGGATCGTTCATCTCCGCAGGAATGCCGGTCTATTCCCTTTCCGCCCCTGGAACGATTGAAATCGAATTAAGCGCCCCGAAGTCGATAATCGAAAAACTTTCTCCTAATCAAAAAATCAGCATCACTAAAAAAGGCTCGCTTGCAACTATCGGTTTCGTTTTCGCTAAAAACCCTTTTTTGAATTTCGGAAGCCCGAACGGCATCGTCCGCTTGCGTATGGAAAATCCCGCAGAAACTTCCGTTTCAATCGGAGATTATGTCTGCGCCGATTTCCCGCTCTCCCAACCGAAGGAAGCTCTGGCAATCCCGGAAAGTTCCATCTTGCATGAATTCGGCGATTCTTTCGTTTTTACCGTTGAGAACAACATAGCTCACAAAAAAAATGTCGTCACGGGAGCGACGGCCGCAAGCAAAACGGAAATCATTTCAGGCTTGCAACCCGGAGAAACCATAATCACGCAAGGCATCTATGAAATCAGCGACAACAATCCGATAATTTATTAATTTTACCTAGATTATGGACACTGAAAAAAATACACTCGGAATCTCAGGCAAAATAACGCGTCTCTTCCTGAAAAATAGAGAGTTGAGCATCCTTTCCATACTTATCATAGCCGCCTGGGGCATCGTCAGTTTCATCCTGATGCCAAAACAATACAATCCTGAAATCGTCGCTCCGGCTTTCATCATTTCCACTGATCTGCCCAACGCCACCAGCCAAGAAGTCTTCGAATTGGTTACCCGCCGGATGGAGGATACTATCAAAGAGATCCCGGAAGTGGATGAAATATCTTCCCAATCATTCTCAGGCGGAAAAAGCATGGTTATGGTAAAGTTCTACGTCGGCTCGGATTTGGAAAAGGCCAAAATTACCCTCACGCAAAAACTGCGCGATAACGCCCAACTAAAACCTGCCGGCGCTTCCGATCCGATAGTCCAAACGATGGATCCGGAAGATGTGCCCATAATTTCCATCGGACTTACTTCCGATAAATTTTCCGAGGCAGGTCTCCGCAAAGCCGCCAATGATATCGCCGACAATCTCAAACAGGTTCCAGGAACTTCCAAAATCGAAATCAAAGGCGGACGCATAAACAATCTTAATGTGGATCTTGAAGCCGGAAAACTGGTAGCTTTGAAAGTTTCCCCCTTCGAAGTCACCCAAGCCATCCAATCCGCCAATGGCACCTATGGCGTACACACGCTTAGAAACAACGATTATAACGCGGTTTTGACGGTGGATGGAAACATCAGTGACACCCAGGAATTGGAAAATATCATAGTCCGCGCGCAGGGTTCTTCAGTCATCCGGGTCGCCGATGTTGCCACCGTGACCTATGGCCCGGGAGAAATAACCGATTACGTCCGTTTGCGTGAAAAAGAAAATATCGATGAAGCGAAACCGGTCGTCCATATAGCCATTTCTAAATTAAAAGGCACCAATGCCACCACTGTCGCCAACGCGATTATCGCAAAATTGGATGAAGCCAAAGAAGCATCAATCCCGCAAGAAATCAAAACGCAAATCCTCCGCAACGAAGGCGCGACCGCCGATGAGGAAATCACCAATCTTTCCATCGAACTTATAAAATCAATCGCCATAGTCGGTGCGGTCCTTTTCCTGATCCTTGGTTTCCGCAGCGCCCTTATCGTTTCATTGGTCATTCCTCTCATACTTTTCGCGGTTTTTGCGATAGGCGACCTATTTGGACAAACGATCAACCGCATCACCCTTTTCGCCCTCATCCTTTCCCTTGGATTATTGGTGGATGACGCGATCGTAGTGGTGGAAAACATCAACCGCTATTTTCGGATGAAACTCGGGCTCAGCAAGACCGAAACCGTAGTCCGAGCCGTTGATGAAGTCGGCTCAGCCCTTTTTATGTCGACGCTCACTATGATATTGGCTTTCGTGCCGATGGCTTTCGTTACCGGGATGATGGGACCATACATCGGACCGATTCCTTTTTTCGTACCGGTCGCCCTGGCGGCCTCCCTGCTTTTCGCCGTTACGCTCAATCCGTTTTTCGCGCATCTTCTTGTCAAAGAGAAAGCGCAAGATGAAAAACCGAACATCATCGGCCGGATAATCCAGCGGGTCGAATCGGTCTATGCCAGAACGATCGGGTTTCTACTTGATAATGCGAAGTCTCGGAGGATATTCTTGGCCGGGACAGCCTTGGCCGTCATAATATCCCTTTCATTGCCATTATTTAAGATCGTGAAATTCCGTATGCTTCCCAAGGCCGACAAAGAACAATTTTATCTATATTTGGATCTTCCGAACGGAACGGCTATCGAGAAAACCGATACGCTTACGGTGGAATTGGAAAAATTGATTCTGCCCCAGGAAAACATTGAGAGCGTGGAAAGTTTTGTCGGAGAGTCGCAGGTAGTCGATTTCAACGGGCTTTTCAAGGGCAGCTCATTCCGCATCCAAGAAAACCAAGCGACTTTGAAAATAAATCTGACCAAGCCTGAGTCCAGGGATTCAACCAGCGAAGAAATCGCTTCCAAAGTCAGGACGATTTCCCAAGATTTTTCAAACCTGCATCCGGATGCCAATATTAAAATCGTCGAAGATCCGCCGGGACCTCCGGTCCAGGCTACCTTATTCCTGAAAGTCCACGGGGAAAATACCGAGAAAATCACCGCTATAGCCCGGGATTTGAGAGAAACCATCACCGAAGAAAAAGGCGTTGTCGATATCGATACGTCCATACCGGAACAAAACGCCAACGCCACTTACCGCATCAATACAGAGAAGTGCCAACAGCTGGGCATCGCGCCATCCAGCGTCAACCAAGTCCTATCTCTTGAATTGCACGGAATGCCTGTCGGTTTATATAACCGCCGAGACAACACGCTCGGACGGGAAAGCGACGAAGAACAAATCATAGTCCGTTTGGATAAAGAAGACCGTAAATTTCAAGAAGACTTGAATCGGTTGACAGTGCCGAGCAGCGACGGTACGCCAATTCCCGTTTCAGAACTCCTGGTTGCGACCGATTCCAAAATTGAAAGTATGATTTATACCGATGAACGGCAAAAAACGGTTTCCTTGTCAGCTGAGATGGAAAACCGCAGCGTAGTCTATGCCGTTCTGGATATTTTTCCGAAATTATTGGATTATAAATTGCCGGGTGCGGAAGAAACCAAAGCCACTTGGACTCCGTTCGGAGTCACCTACACTGATATGGGAAATGGCGAGCAATATTCCGTTATGATCGATGGCGAGTGGAAATTGACCTTGGAAGTTTTCCGCGACCTAGGTATCGTGATGGCTTTGGTGATGTTCCTGATTTATTTCGTCGTCGCCGCACAAACTGAATCATTAGTCGTTCCCCTTCTGATTATGGGCAGCATCCCGCTTTCGCTCATCGGAGTTTTGCCTGGATTCGCCGTCTTGGGATTCATCAAAGGCACCTATTTCAACGCGACCTCGATGATCGGCGTCATCGCCCTGTCAGGCTTGGCGGTCAAAAACGCCATCATTTATCTGGAATATCTGGAACCGCTCCGCCGGAAAGGTTTGCCGCTCAAAGACGCGCTGGTCGAAACCGGACGCATCCGTCTTCTGCCGATCATTCTCACCTCCCTTACCGCCATCCTCGGCTCGCTCACGATCGTCAGCGATCCGGTTTGGGAAGGCTTGGCTTGGGCGATCGTCTTTGGCCTCACCGCTTCCACATTACTCACCTTGTTGGTCTTCCCGATCTTCTATTATCTTTTCGAACATAAAGAATCCTGACAAAGCAGTCACGAAAAAAATAAAAAAGGATAGTCCGCGCGGATTATCCTTTTTTATTTTGCAAATCTTCCAAGATACCGTACAAACCATCCAACGGACACGCATGAATCGATAGGATTGATCCAGTCCGCTTATTCAATTTCGATACTGCATCATCTTTTCAATCTGTTCGATGCCGGCATTGATCTTATTCCTCGCTTCCGAAAAATCTTCGTCATTCCCTAGAATTTCCAGATGGCTCGACAATTCCCTCTTGATTTCCCCGCCGCGTTCCCTTATCGCTTCCTTATCCTCCATTATTTTGATGGCGGACACGAAAGAATCCACCAACTTATTCACTAAATTGAAAATTTTCCGCGTTTCTTCTTCATAATTACGGCCGAGACCCTCTTTGCTAAAAGCGAATTCATCCGCCCTGCTATTACTTGCTCCATCAGACCCATTAAAAATATCGTTTTCCATACTTAAATCCAAATCCATACCGGCGCTCCCCGGTTCTGCCGGTTTGCCGCTTTTCAATCCGCCAGCCTTATCGGATAAACTTTTCCAGCTTTCTTTTTCCATCCCCAATATGATCCCGTTGATTTCCAGACCATTAGAACCACTGGAAGCAACTCTATCCATATTCTCCATAATTTTGATTTAAAAAAATTAATCACGACCCGGACCTTTTGACTTTAGCGCGCGTCTACATTATAATACACTAAGGTTTTGAAGTAAAACTTTTTTCAAGGCCGAAAAATATGAATCCCCTCATAGAAGAAATCAAAAAAGAATACGCCGGAATATCAGCCCAGCTCAATTCGCCTGAGCTGTTTTCCGATATGGCCAAAATGGCCCAACTGGGCAAAAGGCAAGCGGAACTTTCCGACACTATCGCCAAGATAGAAGCTCTGGAAAAAATGGAAACGACTATGAAAGATAACGCGGAAATCATCAATACCGACGAGGATGCCGAAATGAAACAAATGGCGATGGACGAAAACATAGGGCTCGCCGAAAAAAAGGAAAAACTCGAAAAAGAGCTGGAATCGATACTTATCCCTAAAGATCCAAATGATAATAAGAACATCATCGTGGAAATCCGCGCCGGAGCCGGCGGGGACGAATCCGCTTTGTTTTCCACCGAACTTTTCCGGATGTACGCCCGCTTCGCCGAAAAAAACGGCTGGCGCGTGGCACTTCTCAATTCCAACGTCACCGGCGTCGGCGGCTACAAGGAAGTAACTTTTGAAATAAACGGGCTCGGCGCCTATGGCAAAATGAAATTCGAATCGGGCGTCCACCGGGTGCAAAGGATTCCGGAAACCGAAAAGAACGGCCGGGTCCACACTTCCACTTCGACCGTAGCCGTTTTGCCGGAAGCCGAGGAAATGGATTTCAAGCTGGATGACAACGATATCCGCGTGGATACTTTCTGTTCTTCCGGTCCCGGCGGACAGTCCGTCAATACCACCAAAAGCGCCGTGCGCCTGACCCATATCCCGACCGGACTTATCGTTTCCTGCCAAGATGAAAAATCCCAGATCAAAAACAAAGAAAAAGCCATGAAAGTTTTGCGCTCGCGCCTCAAACAGATTGAAGAAGACCGCCGGAGTAAAGAATTGGGCGACGCCAGAAGAAGCCAAATCGGAACCGGCGACCGCAGTGAGAAGATCCGGACCTACAATTTCCCGCAAGACCGCATCACCGACCATCGCATCAAACAGAATTGGAGCAACATCCACGGTATCCTGGAAGGCGGCCTCGATGACATCATCAACGCGCTGATCGAAGAAGATATCAAACTCAGAATGCAAAAATAACTTTCGATACAAAAAGCTCCGACTAGCCGGAGCTTTTTGTTTTCAGCTTCTTATTTTTCCACGTCCTCCGGCGAATGCTCCTTTATGGCATCCTCAAGCATCTTTCTAGCCTCCGGATTCGTAAGTTTGTCTAAAATATTCCTAGCCTCTTCGATATATACCTCCCTTGCGCTATTCCCTTGTTCGTCCACTATATACGGGTTATTGATATGCCCGATCAAATTCATAACTATCTCCATATCCGTCGCTTCTTCATTCCCCCTATCAAAATTATTAAACCTTTCCATTTTATCCATATTTTTTATACGCGCGATTCCGGATGGCCACTGGCGCATCTGAAGCCGCGATTTATATTATATTGATTATACCACACAAATCCGCCAAACCCCCGTCTGGTTTACATTTTTTCCAATTTGTCCGCGAAATATCCGAATAGTTCTTGGAATATTCCCGTCAGATGCCCGATATATCTTTCACGGCCCTCGGCATAATGCTGATTCCGGATGTCGACCAGGAGAGCGCCGAGGCAGCGTTCCGCCATCGCCATATCGAATTTCCTTTCGAAATCCGCGTCTTGCATAATGACGGGGATTTTTTTATACGCCTCCAGCCAATCTTGCAAATATCTTTTGATCCGTACGACAGTCATTTTTTGATCGCGCAAGCTCTTCAAGCCGTACCAGAGATGGAAAGTAGTATCATAATATTCCGGCCGATAGGACCAGAACAGGTTTGACATCAGGACATACCCATTATCAGGGAGTTTGAAAATATCCTCACTGGTAAGATGCCCATGCATAAATTCCATTCCGATCGAAGGCAAATGGCGCCCAGCCAGGGAAAGGAACCTTTCTACATTTTTCACCCCGGCTCCGGTCAGATGCCCCTTGGATTGCGCGATTCTCGCCCAATGCGCAACGCGTTGCGCGGTAAAAACCAAACTGCTTTGTTCATTCGGCTCTTTCGGAAAGAATGGCTTGCGCAAGCATCCGGTTTTATATTCTTGATAGAAGGAGCAAAAATCATCCATACGCTCCCGGTCGGCTAAAGGCGGTTGATAGATCCGAGACGCATCGATATATCCCAAAAGCAGATAGCCATAGCCGGATCGACCATCCCACTTCGAACCGCCGTAAAATTCCGGCAGTCTGATCACGGCGCTTCCATTCTGTCCGTTGAATGCGCCGATCATCTCGATCTCATCGATCTCTGGCTGAAGCCCTTGGATTTTCAACACCGCCGGCCTGTCCCGCCAAACACCTTTATAAACCAGGCTGGCCACTTTGTCATCATCATATATCCGGCCACGAAAAATCTCCTTCTCCGGCCGGAAGTCCGTCTTGGCGATTATTTCCGCAAGCGCCCTCTTTTCCTCATCCGCGAAGTTGGCGTGCTTGAAATATTTTTCCACGATTTCATTGCCCATTCCCGCTAAATCAAAAGGTGTTCCATATCCGGATTGTATCACAACCCATTCCATATTACGAATCGCACTTGTAATCCATAAAAAGCCTTATTTGAGCCTTTTAAAAGCAACATAGGCACTGGTCATTGACAAAAAGTCAAGGATGTGCTATACTCCTATGTTGGGATGAGGTTTCACGCTATGCCGGCGTGATTCCGCTCCGGAGGGCATGTTAAGGAAGGCCTCGGCAGTTCCATAGACCATAAGGGGCATGCACGTTCCTTCCTATCAAGGAAGAGGCTCCTCCAGTGACAACCCGACGAAAATCCATCGCTAAAAAGATAGTATTCTTTTTATAAGCCGATGGATTTTTTATTTTTTTTGAAAAGTTTCAGGCAATGGAGTCCTGGATGGTCGTATGGATTCCAATTGTACATCAGCTAGGCTTGTGCTAAATTTATTTTATCCTTAAATTACGAACATTCAAATTTTATGCAAACCATCATCGGCATCCGGAAAAAATATTTTAAAAAAATCGACTATCTTGATTTGGAATTGATTATCGCGCATACGATCGGAAAATCACGGGAATTCGTCGCGTCGCATCCGGAACACGAGCTCCTGCAAGCCCAATCGGCTGCGATCCGGTCATTCGTCGCCAGACGCGCCAAACACGAGCCCTTGGCCTATATTTTGGGCCACAAAGAATTCTACGGTTTTGATTTCAAAGTCACGCCTGCCACCCTCATCCCTCGTCCCGAAACCGAATTACTCGTAGAACTCGTAACGCAAAAATTGGAACGCGAGACGCGCACATCCGGATTTCCAGACGGGACGCTCCATACGGTATGCGATATCGGCACCGGTTCAGGCAATATAATCGTTTCCCTCGCAAGAAATTTAAGCGGTTCGGAATTCAAACTTCCGAATTTAAATTTATACGGCATCGACATTTCCAAAGAAGCCCTGTCGATAGCCCGAAGCAATGCCAAATCCAATGGCGTTTTGGAAAAAATAAAATTCATGCGCGGAAATTTGCTCGAGCCGCTGATCAAAATACGTTCCGCGTTCCGCGTTCCGCGTTCCGTCATCATCATCGCCAACCTTCCCTATCTCTCGCGGGAGATCTATGCCGCCGCTCCGCCGAACGTAAAAAAGTACGAACCGAAATCGGCGCTCTACAGTCCAAGTGAAGGACTGGCGCATTATGAAGGATTATTCAAGCAGCTGGAAAAAATAATCGCAGATCAAGGATCGCGGATTGAAATTTTTCTGGAAATCAGTCCGGAACAAAAAACCAAACTTCCGAAACTGCTGAAAAAATACCTGCCTGGAGCCCGCGTCGAATTCCTGAAAGACTTGGCTCGGAAATGGCGCGTATGCCGGATAACGCTTTGATTTTCACATATCAAAAACCCGCATGTTAGCGGGTTTTTGATATGCAACCTTGTCTTATAAATCCCTAAATGAATTTATTTACAGATTTATTCAAAAGTTGGCAAGTTATACGGAAAAAGACTATTTCTTTTTCTTAGCTGCTACCTTCTTCTTTGGAGCTGCTTTTTTTACTGCCTTTTTTACTGCTTTTTTCACAGTCTTCTTTACTGCTTTTTTCACAGTCTTCTTTACTGCCTTTTTTACTGCTTTTTTCTTGGCTGCCATTTTGTTTCACCTTCCTTTCTATTTTAATTTTCCCGCTTAGCGGGATCAGCCTCGCGCTGATATTTTAATTTATTTTTGTTTCGACCTTTTCGCATAAAATATTTTTTTAAAAAAAATATTTACCAGCTGAATAAATTATAGAACATATAATTTATTTTGCAATAGCAAAAAGTTATCCACAGATAAATTTTTACAAAAATAAACCGACTATAACCATATTACAAAATCACGCGGAAAATATTTCTTGCGATATCCGAAAAAATCCTGGATATAAATTAAAATTTGTTATCGATTCGCCGGATAAGAAAACATTCCGCTGGAAATAATTTAAAATTAAATTAAAAAAATATTATTGTCTGGAATTATTTTGAAAGCGCCGATTGGAAAAATATATTCTATTACATATTTTCCAGCCGGACTTATTCGGATCATCCTAAACGCAAAAGGTTTCCGTTATCCTCGATATTAAGCCCTAAATGACATCCTTTGTCTAGTTGACGCCCCCGCCAGCTTTGCTAGAATTTAAAGACAGACTAGGATTTGGTCGGAATGCTCCAACTTATGGAGTAAAACGCCCGCCTTAGGCGGACAAGCTTCAACGCAAGCCCCTTAATAATTAAAAATAGAAAGGAAGGTGACAAAACATATGGAGGATGAAATCAAAACCGAAGATGAAACGAACCAAGAAACGACCGGGCAATGGTTACAAGACAACTTGCGCGTCATCATCAGCATCCTGATCGTAGTCGCTATAGCTGGCGGAATCTATTCTTATTCGAAAAGAACCGAAGCGCCGACAACCGACAGGCAAGAAACCGCCGAAGAAATGACACAAGAAGACACGACGACCTCTATCGACAGTGCGACTGAAAACGCTACGACGGAAAAAAAGACTGCGCCTGCCGCATCCAGCCAGGAAACGGAAAACACTTTCGTTGAAACCGCTGGTAGAGGAGACAGCTTGACCGTCTTGGCCCGCAGGGCGCTTGCGAACCATCTGGAAAAAAATCCTGACTCAGCCCTGACACCTGAACATAAGATTTACATTGAAGACTATCTGAGAAAAAATGTTTCCCATAAAGGAGGCATCTATGTCGGAACTTCAGTGGAATTTTCCAAGAGCCTGATCCAGGATGCGATTGAAAAATCAAAGAACTTGAATGAGAAACAGCTTCAGAACCTGCACAAATATGCCGTTCGGGTTCCGTCACTGTCATAATTTTTTCAAGGGATAGATTAAAAAATCCTACCGTTCCTTTATCCAGCCAAGTATAATATTACTTTCTGATAGCAAAACCCCCGATTAATTCCGGGGGTTTTGCGTTTTGGAAGGCAACCGCCTTAAAAATGGATTTCGTCGCCGATTTTCAAACCGATTTCGTCGCTCACTCCGGCGTTGACTTCCAAAACTTTGTCAATCGGCACATCCGGACTTATCGTTTTGCGCTCCCCTTCCGCGAAAGGCACGTTTTTTTCAATAGCTGCTACCGACGCACCGGATATCCAAACTATGTCGAGATCGAATCGCATACCCTTCATCCAAAAAGAATACCGGGCCGGCTTGGGAAAAACGAACAGCATCGCGCAGCTCCGGCACATTTCTTCGCGCCCGGACAAACCCAGTTCTCTCTTCTCTTCATCCGACACCACCTCGGCCCTAAAATCATTGTCTGCGATCCGCATTTCCACTACCGGATTGCCAAAGGCGGATGCGGGATATTCCGGTTTGTTTTTTCCAGGATGCATCCAAAAAATCGCCAATACCGCTGCCAATATCAGTATGCCGGATGATATCGTTATTTTTTCCATCTATCTATCCCTTATGGGCCAGTTTCTTATTTATGAAAACTATGGCGGACGCTATGATGATGAATGTGATCGCCAAAGTTATGCTTTTGCCGATAGCGCGCGTATTAAGGGCTACGATCGCAATCAGGGCGGTCACGCCATAAAAATGCAGGGCGATTTTTCGCTGGGACCAACCCAGCTCCAATAATTTATGATGCAAATGGTTCTTATCCGCCATAAAAACCGATTTTTTATTGCGGATCCGCTCGCCTATCACCCAGACGAAATCAATGATCGGCAAAGATAGGACCAAAATCGCGGTCGCGATTTTGGTCCCGGAAAAAATAGCCAATGCTGCCAAGGCGAATCCCATAAACATCGAACCGGATGTTCCGGCAAGCACAAGGGACGGATGGAAATTGAAAAACACGAATCCGAGAATCGCTCCCGACAGGATCACTGCCAATATGGCGACCGGCGGCTGATTGACTTCCGGCTGCAAACTCAAGATGAATATCGTAATCGCGCAAATGAAAGAAATCCCCCCGGAAAGACCGTCAATACCATCCAGCCAGTTCATTGAATTTATCATCACTACGATCCAAAACACGACCAGGAAGATGGAAAAAATGATGCCAAAAGATCCGGCGTCAAAATTCAAGACGCTTCCTGTGAACGGATTGGCGACGTTATATATCCGCAAACCGAGTATGAACACCAGGATCGCGACGACTACCTGGTAGAAAAGCTGGGTTTTCCAAAAAACCTCGCGCAAATCATCCCAAACGCCTACCGCTAAAATGACCAGCGAAGCGGCCATCACCCCATATAATTGCGTCGTGATGAAAAGATCCTGATTGGACCAGATGGCCAGATTGAACGCGATCACCATCGCTATGCCGCCGATCCGGAAAACATCGCCTTGGTGGATATGCCGGAATGAATTGCGCTCGGCCCAATTGATTTTTTTTGCGATAGGTTTGAGCAATAGCACGAGCAATACCGTGATGATGAAAGCGGTTACGAATGGAATCAGGTACTTTAGCATTCTTGTTTCGACGCGTTAATAATTAATCAAGATGACGCTGGCAGACGCGACAACCAGACTCAACTGGATCATTAGGACGGCTATCAGCAAGATATAACTGGCAATCCGCTCTTTTTGTCCATAAAAATAAATTGAGAGGGCGACATTGATCAGGAACAGGGCGAATCCTATCAGCGGCAAAATATAAACCTGCCGATAGCCGCCTACCAGATCGACTCCGAAATAAACGTTATAATGCAAAATGATGGGAAAATCGACTGGCTGGATCCATATTTTCAAGATAACCCAGTTGGCAAGGTTAGCCGTCAAGCTTAAAATTAAAAGCCAGATAACTATATGGCTTTTAAAATATTCCTGGGCAAAAAAAGACTTGATTCCGGCTCGCGGACCCTGGACCATCCAAGATCCGATATGTTTTAATTTTATTTTCCCCACGGCATTATTCTGCGCTTGGCTTGTCTAGCATGATCGGTTCAATGCTTTTTTCCACCTCGGTTATTCTGGAAACATCCTTGTCAATTTTTCCAAGCTCCTTATAAGCAGTATTAAAATGATTAACTGTCGTTCCGAGACTTCCTTGCACTTTTTTCATATATTCCTCGAATGCTACGATATGCTTTCCGAGTTTCTCCACGTTCACCCGGATTTCCTTAGCGCTTTCTTCGATTTGGAAAGCGCGCAATCCTTGCAGGACGGTCTGCAGATAGGCCAGGAAGGACGTCGGGGAAACGATGATGACTTTCTTGTCCCGAAAGGCATATTCCACCAGGTCGCGCGTATTGACTTTGACCGCACCCACCTTGTTGATCAACAAGTCGTAATAGATCGCCTCAGATGGAATGAACATAAAAGCGAAATCCATCGTTCCTTCTTCCGGTTTTATATATTTCGAAGTTTCATCGATCCTGTTTTTCAAATCCTGTTTGAATATTTTTTCCAACTCGGTTTTTTCTTTCATATCCATCGCGCCTAAAATGCGCTCGTAATTCTCCAGGGAAAACTTCGAATCGACCGGCACGACTTTATCCTTGACGAAAACCACCGCGTCCACGATCACCCCGTCGGAAAAAACATGTTGCATCTGGTAGGAATTCGGCGGCAAAACATTCTTCAATGTTTCTTCCAGGAAATATTCACCCAAAACGCCTCTTTGTTTCGGATTTTTCAAGATATCCTGCAAATTTTGGAGCTGGGCCGAAAAATTGACCACTTGTTTATTAGTCTCGTCCAACTTGGTCAATTTCTCCGTCACATCGGTTATCAATTTATGCGATTGCCCGCTGATTCCCTGGACGGTTTGGATCGTTTGATTGATTTGGGCTTGCGTCGTGCGATGGGTTTCCGATAATTTCCGATCGACCATATCGCGCAAATCCTCATTTTGTTCAGAAAGCATCCTCAGACGCTCGACTATCGCCACCGTGTCGTTGCTCCGGTTTCCCTGGGTCTGTCTAAGAAAACCGACAAACCATACGAGGAAAACTATGAACGCCAATATGGCGATGATTGGAAAAATATAAGTCATTATGCTTTTCTTTTAGCGATAAAATGTTTAAGTCCCGGGATTTTATTGACCAGTTCTTCATGCGGTCCTTCCAGGAATTCCAGGATGAATTTATCCAACATATTCAAACGGTACTTGAATTCCTCCCCGCTCATCAGTACGAAATCGATTTCTTTTCCTATTTCAGCTTCCAAACTTGACATCAGATTTTTCAGCTTGGCGCGCCGGATGTCATCGCCGACGATTATCATATCGGCTTTGCCTTTTTGATAATTAATGAAGACGCCACTGATAGCCGCCAATTTTATATTCCCGATTTTCCCCACGTTAGCCAGGCTTTTGCATTGAGGATAAACGTTCGATTTGGAAATAAGATTTTTCAATTCCGGATAAAAACTGAATTCCTGGTTCAAGACATAGGAAATTTTCCCTTTATGGACGTGGCGTGAAATAAATTTTATTTTTTTGAGCTTTTCCACTTCTCCTTTGACATTGCCCCTCAGCATATTCCGACGCACGATTTCAGCATACGTATATTCCTGATCCGGATTTTGTAAAAAAAACCTAAGCAGACTTGCCCTCTCCCTTGAACCAAAAAGACTTTCTAAAACTTCAGACATCGGATTATTATTTAATATTTATAGTTATCAGACTGGAAAATGCCCTATCCATAGTATAATGTCTAGCCTTCGAAAAGTAAACACTGGAAATAACCGACTGTTTTGAATGCTTACTGCCCTATTCCGTTTCAAATAAAAACGCCGTTTTAAAAAACAGCGCCTTCTATTTCAAAATAAAAATTCAACCCATCCCCCTACAACGTCGTCGCCGTCAACACCACGCTCGTAGCATAGGTGCCGCTTGGTTGGAATTTGTTAGAGCCGATCTCAGCACCGAATTGAAGGATTTCATCTGAACCGGTCTGGAGGGTTTCGGTGGAACGGGAAACGATCTGGTAGGCACTAGTGTCGATGTTGAGCCATTTGCCGGCGTAGCCGTCACTTGAGCCCCAAGTGTCGGTGTCTGGGTCGGCGGAAGTGGATTTGAGGCGGGCGCCCCAAGCCGCAGTGGCTTGGTCCAAGTTCCAAGTTTCGGGCGTATTGGGATTTGTCGGGATGTAGCCGGAGATGGTATCGGCGTTGGCGTTGGTGAGATCGGTGCTGGCGGTGCTCCATTCCAGCTTGTAGCCGTTGGAGTTGTTAGTCTTGACGTTGCAGGTGGCTTCGTTGGTAGCGTCGATCGTGGAGATACCGGTACCGATGATGGGATTCAAGTTGATCGCGTCAGTGCAAGTGATGGCGATGGTGGCTTCGATCGGCAGCGATTGGTTGATGCTGGTTTCGCCGGAGAGGGAACCGTCGCCGTTGACTGTGTAGGTGGTGGCGTGGGTGGTGGTGAAGGTGCAGGCGCCATTGGTGACGATACAGCTGCCTTCAGCTACCCAGGTTGATGAGCCGGCGGATTTG
>Ga0172380_10000702_pt1 | contig 62008 bp, 97 predicted proteins | sample Leawe162metaG_FD_119747 | JGI IMG/M metagenome (GOLD analysis project Ga0172380, IMG submission 119747) | Leachate microbial communities from a municipal landfill in Southern Ontario, Canada - Leachate well 162 metaG | ecosystem: Engineered > Solid waste > Landfill > Unclassified | place... | reverse complement strand
GGATTTGCCTGCCGCTGCTCGCCGGAAATACTTTGCAAATAAGGCGAAAGCCAAAAACGAGGCCGCATGACCAACAGTCTGATAGACCGTCGCATTAAATACCGGGCGAGTGCATTCCCTATTCTGCTTGCAGCTTTAGAGCAGGCGCGGTTGTACGCCTATGCAAAAGGCCAGACCATAGACGCTGTAGAAGATGCAATTGCACATGCTGAACTTGAACCTGTAGGAGATTTTGGCGAATGAACACGAACTCCGGATTACTTGCGCCGAAGCATACGTTTGGCGAGGGAGTTATTGTGGATGGTGTGACCTACAATATAGGTCAATGGTTCTTCGATAAGACAGGCGATGATTGCTGGAAAATACCTTTTACCGATGGGGATTTCTCATACATGGCAATACAGGGGGATAACCAGCCAACTCTAGCCGCAATCCGCAAGGCTGTCATCGCGCAAATAAAGCACTTAAAGAAAGTGGGGATAATTAAATGAACAACGATTCGCTGAACGATTGCCCATTTACCGATGTCCATAAGGCCATAGATGAAAAGCGTAGGGCGGTTTCATGTCGTAATTGTTATTATATGGGGGCGGGTAACGAGGCCAGTTTGGCACCCGTTCTGGACAAAAACGCATCCGCCCCCGCCCAATGCGTAAGTGTATTTGGTAGCCCTAGTGAGATTCCAGATGCCAGCGACTATTTATCAAGCGTTTTTTCCCATTCGGCTACATAATAAGCCACCCTTTCTTCCCACCATTCACGAGGGCGAAAATTATATTGGCCCACCCGATGTTGTTCCAAATGTTCATCCCTTAGCATCGGTATCGCTGAGTATAGGGGCTTACAACCCACGCCAGAGTTCTTGGCCGTCCGGTAATGGCATGGCTCACAAGGCCCCACACCGGATACGGCTGAGGGCTGTGTGCGCAACCAGTCAAGGAAGTCGCGGTCGCTTTCCTTTTTGCGTTTGCGCTTAGTGCCCTTTTGGTAGGGCTTTAACCCCATCAGATTAGGCATCGCGGAAATACGGCCCCTTCGCCTCCATTATCCACCCGGCGTTGTCTTTATCTCCGATATTCGCCCATGCCGTATAGCGTGTGTCTCGCATCTCAACCCACACCTCTGGTGCCGTGATGTCCTCACGGTGGATTTCATACACTTGGTCGAAGGCGAGCCGGATGCCTTCGCCGCCACGGGTGTTCCCCTCTTGGTTTATCTGCGCCATGGCGATAATCCAGATTTTATGCTTCTTCCCGAACGATGCCAACCACTGGGCCACCTCATCCAAATGCGCTGCATCGCTTTGCCCCTTTTCCTTGCCACCGACAAGCTGCCAGTAATCCAGAATAATGCCCTCGACATTCTCACGGATGACGTAGTGACTGCAAATGCGTTTCAGATCGGAGAACGTCAGGCCCGGCGCGTCATGGTAAAACGCACAGCGATTATCTGAACGCGCTGCTAAGGCAACCTTTGTTTGAAACCCCAGTGTGCGACCATACTCACCTAGGAACGCGGATGGGAATGATTCAGTTTCACGCGCCAACACGCGCTCATGCACCTGCTCCTCACCCATCTCCCCGCAGATAACCAGATGTTTTTTCTTCTGCTTGTTCAGATTATGGCTGATGGTTGCCACCAGAATCGTCTTGCCGACCTTCTTGCGGGCAGCGAAGCCATACGCACGGGAGGGATACAAACCACCGCCCATAGCCTCATCAAGCGTCTGGATGCCCGTGGATGTGGGCAATGGGTTCGTCTTTAACCGCTCAAGGATGGCCAGCGTCACATCATAACTGGTATGTGCGTCTGGAAGGCCATTCCTCAGCACCAACTTATCCAAACCAGATTTCAAGACGGCCAACTTCTCATCCACCGTTATGCCGTCAGAGGGGTCATTAACCGAAAGTAATGCCGTTTCTAGAAGGGAAGAGGCCTCTCTGGCTGTGTGGTATCCCAAAACCAGTTTAGCGTGCTCTACGGGGTTTATTATTGACATCGATGCCTTGACGGCTTGGATGAGATAATCCTTCAGCCCCCCATTGCGCTCGAATTTCTGCTCATCCTCTGGGCTCAGTTTGAGGGTAAACGGGGTGATCGGGGTGCCGCGCTCGTGCAAATCGACCATGACCCGGTAAATCTCAGCATGAAATCGTGAATGGAAGTGGTCAGGTGTCAAAAATGATAGATAGGCCAGCGTGTCGTTATTCGTTACGATGCTGCCCAGCAGAGCCAGCTCTAGGTTTAGATCGCTCAATCCTTCAGTCACGTTTACCCCCGATAGTGGTTACATTTTTTTTCGTTTCGCGTTCCACAATCCCCGCTGGCTTCTTCAACACAGCTCCAAGCCGCTGCCCCCGCACCCAGTTGCGCCATGTGGCGAACCAATCCAGCTTGGCACCGTCACGTCCTGCTTTGGCAATCCAGAAGTCGCGGAAGCCGTCGAAGACCGCTTGTGGGTCGAGGTCGGGGCGATTCTTTGTGCAAAAGTCCTTCCAATCAGCAGGCAGGCTTTCGACAGAAAGGCGCGTACCCTTTTTGGTTTCTTTTGGAACAACTTGTTGTTCTTTTCTTTCTTCTTCTGTGGTTGTGGTTGTGGAGACGCGCACGCGGGCATATGCGTTGGCAGTGCCATGGCTGAGCCTTCGCTTAGCGTTGGCTGATTGTGATTTGCTATAATTCAACATCTTATCAATTTCTCGGTCGCATTTTTCGTTACGCAACAGCGACTCATTTTCGATGTCAAACTGAGTCGTGGGCGACGACACTGTTTTGGTAAAGAACTCATTAACGACAGCATCGACGGCACGGCGCTCCGATGGGGTACGGGCGCGGCAAATGCGATATAATTTTACGGTATCGGCTGGGAGGGGTTCGCGGGTGGCGTAATAGTGGTCTAGCAGAAGACGGTAAGCGCCATGCTCCAGTAGAGACAGGTGAGCAGTTTTGCGGGAGTAATCCCCTACATAGAAGGGATACCACGGGCGGCCAGTTTCATTCATTAGCTTTTTGCTCCTCCAAAGCGTGACATGCACCCGTTCTGCATGTGTCTCTCCATCGGTATTTTTTTATGGTGGGGCAGGCTGATGGAGAGCAGCTTTTCGATAGCGAATCTATCCCCGCTACCGATATTAGGAATGCGTAAATTTAATTGCAAGAGTTATAAGCGGCGGATAAAATTTAGATCGAGATTGCGCCCTGCGTTTTCAAAAACGCTAATGCCTCTTCGGCGCTGTGGCACAAGGCATATGGGACTTTTTCTGCATCGCACCATTGCTGAAAATATTTTTGTTCGACCGTCTGTTTCGATGCCGGAACAATCACTTTTTTCATGGCGGCATTGAAGCGTTCTCGACGTGGCGTTTTGAACTCAATACAGCACGCACCCCATGGCCCTGCGAAGATATAATCCGGTGCTCCCGGTATCATGCCAAGGACGATCAGCATGAGCATATTGACCTTGCCGCGCTTGCCTTCATTTGGGATGTGCAACCAGATGCCCTTATACTTGCCGGAGAGCGTGAGAATACGCATCTGCTCGGCGAAGCCATAGCATATCAGTTCTTCAGGTTTATAACGGATGCTGCGCGGGACTACCCGCGTCATTAGCGCCCGGAGATACATCAGGCTCCAGTGTCGGCGTAATCTTCCTGTTCATCCGGCGCGGGTTGTACGACCTTAATGGGTAGCGGTTCACCAGCTTCCAGTTTATCCAGCACGGCATAGAGGTCTTTCAGCTTAGCGATGCTAGGATTGCGACCCAAGCGCCAACTGCGGAACGTATAGATGCTAACGCCAGCCGCACCACATAGTCCTTCGATGGACACCGCTGGACAGCCAGATTTTTTCTTCTTGTTTTTGACATTAACCTCTTTGAGTTTCTCTTTGATATCGTTGCAGATTTTTTTGCCATCGAGGCAGATTTCGTTTTTCATAAATTAATACCTACTGTATGTAAAATTCGCTTGCGCAAATTGGATAAATGCTTTAAGAGATAATACCTCAAGTAAGCATAACTGTCCCAAAAAAGCAAGTGTTAGCTTTAATTAAATCAGGAGCCGAACCCCTATGACCAAGACCTATCAGAGTGAGAGCGTGAAGGCGCTGGCGGCAGCACTTTCCAAAGCTCAAGGAAAGATGGAACATGCTAAAAAACAATCAGAAAACCCGGCCTTTAAGAGAGGCGACAACCCCAGCACCTATGCCGACCTTCCGGCTATCATCGACGTTTTTAAGCCACATTTCGCGGAAAACGGCCTGTCCACCCTCCAGTTTACCGACATCGACGAAGCAGGAAATGTTGTCATGATGACGCAGATAATGCACGAAAGCGGCGAATGGATACGCGGCTATTATCCTGTCAAACCTGTGCAGAGCACACCGCAGGGGCTTGGGTCGGCTATTACCTATGCCCGGCGTTATTCGCTCGGCGCTATTACGGGTGCTGCCGCGCATGGCGAGGATGATGACGGCAACAAGGCTAGTGAAAAACAGCAGGAGCCTCGTAAGACCAATGCGCCTGTCGCACGTCCAACTGGCACTGTGACACAGGTGCCGCTGAATACATCGCTCGTCTCCTACTTCATAGAACCCCTCATGAGAGACGGGAAATTCGACTACACGAAGTTCAAAGACGACATCATCCATTGCCTCGACAACAAGGCAAAGACGGTTGAAGACCTCGACAACTACAAAAATGGCAATAAGGGTGTGTTGAACGCTATGAAGAAAGACGACGATAAAACCTTCAAGGCAATCGTCGCTCACTTCGAGGTCGTCGCCAAAACTATCGCAGAAGGTAAATAGCATGGATGAGAATAAGCGCTATCGTGTCAGCAAGAAGAATGTCGCTACTGGCCAGTGGCACAATCATGGGAATATCGGCATCAACAAATGGGGCAAGTTGCAGCTAGGGCTGCGCATGTCCCCAGAATTGCGTGCTGCACTGGAATCTTTGGGGGATGGGGAGTGGGTGAATTTCTCACTCTCTGAAGATAAGCCAAGGGAGGAGAGGGTGGCAGCACCTCCGGCTCCTGACCTTGACGACGAAATCCCATTTTAATTTTAAAAATCAACAGGAGAATACTATGGAAAAACGTAAGGAACACGCGGCTCACACGAAATGGACAAGAGCGATGGATTTGGCCCTTGTTACGGGTTTATTTGAGGGGCTGACGGCAGAGGGTGTTGCTCTGCGACTGCTCGGCGACATGACAAGATTTACAGCGGTTGGGGCACGCCTTACAAAGTTAGGGCTCGGCGTGAAAGGTGCACGCAAGGCACAGCGTCTCGGTCATACGGCTGAACAATATCTGGAAGAATCGCCATGGTACAAACCTAAAAAAGCTGAACTCGTTGCCGCCGAGCAACCACTAATCAATGGTTATACCATCGTTCCTTTTATCATCGCACCGCCCGAAGTTAAACAGGGTGCCGCCTTCTGTCTGTATGCGGCTCAAGAGCTTGATAAAGCAGCAGAAAGTATGCGGAAACAAGGCGAGGCGTTGCTTGCAAAAGCTATGGGAGCGAGAGCGGCGGGCTAATGGCTGTTGATGTTCTATTAATCCGCGAGGGTAATGCACTAAAAGCAACGGATGCTATTGGCGCAGAGACCCTCGCGGAAATAACTCATGGCGAGATCGTGACTTGTTCCATTCGGAGGGCGAGAAATCCTCGGCATCACCGATTGTTTTTCGCCCTCCTGAAGATAGTAATGTCCAACCAAGATCGCTATGCCACAACCCCTCAACTTTTAACTGCAATAAAACTCCACACCGGATATTATGATCTAAATGTGATACCGGGGAAGATGCCGATAACGGTATGCATCCCCAAATCCATCAGCTTCGCGGCGATGTCGCAAGCAGAGTTTAGGGAGTTTTATGACAAGGCGGTCGCCTTCATTATCACGGAAGTTCTACCCGGCGTAGACAGCGCAGATTTAGAGCGCGAAGTGTTGAATATTATAGGAGCATAGCATGCACGAACATGATGAGAAGGTGCTGGAGCAGGTCAAGATCATCGAGGCGGCGAATATCCGCATCAAGGCCTCCAAGGAGATATTTGAACGTGCACGCGGCAATCACGACAAGCTCGTCGGCATGGCCGGGCTAGAGATCATCAAAGCGTGGGAAGAGATCGGCACGCTCCTGAAAGAGTCCGGTGAGATCGAAGTTATCTTGCCGAGCGAAATTGAAGGCTATGTTTATAAAATCGCCCCACGTCAAAGCACCGAGGGTGTGGAAATCCCAGATATCGACGCTTTGCCGGAGAAGTACATAAAGATCGAACGCACGCCTAAGAAAAAGGAGTTGCTTGCCGATCTGAAAGCGATGCGAGATAACCATATAGACCCGCCAAACTATGCCACCATCGTGCGCGACCCGCCGAAACTCTCACTGGAACTTGTCAAGGACAAATAATACACAGGGTATTCGATTTTCACTTGACTTCCAACACCTGATGTACTAGCTTCACTTTCCACACCACGGGGGATTACATGAGACAGATACGCAACGAAGCCACGGTTCAGGTGCGCAATTTCGCCCTCGAAAGCGGGTATGTTCCCCGCGATCTATTTGCCCCCGCCAATGATGTGGCGAAGGTGTTTGCAAAGTTGATCGGGCAACCTCATTTTGACGCCGGACATATCGATTGTATCCGCTTACTGGGGTACACAGTGGAGCTCGCGGATGATTCCCCGTCTCCATATGTTATCCCGCCTCGTCCTCAAAACCCGTTGTCGAGGCTTTAATGGTCAGCGGGCATGTAGTCACCCCGCCGCTCTGCGGCATACCAGAAGGCTTCACGGCTCAATACAATCACGCCCGTGGATGTTTCGAGTTCTACCCAACCATCAACGTCTTAACCACAACTGCTTATATACAACAGGAGCCTTCGATGAATCTTTCAACCGCTATCTTCCTCATCAACGATAATGTACGCGCCGTATTGGCAACCTACGAAGCTGGCGACAGTGCCAAGCGCGTGATGTTCAAGACCTTTGACCACACCATCAAAAAGGATGACATCATCGTAGTGCCGACCTCTGACACCCATCGCCATGGCATGACCACCTGCAAGGTTGTCGAGGTTGATGTTGAGGTCGATTTCTCATCGCATATCCAGATTGACTGGGTTATCGGCAAGGTGGAACTTGCCAACGCTCAGAATATCAAAGAGCAGGAAGAAGCTGCGCTGACGGCTATTCGCTCGGCTGAAAAAAACAAGAAGAAAAACGAACTGCGTGCCGCTCTGGAAGCAAACATCGGCGTGCCAGTCAAATCACTCTCCATCGCTGCTATCGGCGTGGTGGACGTGCCAGCAGTGGAAGTTACGGACGAAATTCCGAAGGCTTCCTAAACCAAGGCGGCGGCGATAACCTCATGCCCTATCCCCAGAGGAGTTGCCGCTCGTCGATGAGCACGCTGCTTGCCATGCGGCAAGCAGTTCTTCGCTACGCTCAGAAAAGGAGAATAAATAGGACAGTCCCATGGGGTGCAAAGGCGAAGGGGCTGTCCTGATATTCTCTAGGGGGACATATGGCGAGTTGCCACAAATGCGGACGGGCGAACATCAGGAAGCGCCCGGACGGGAGACGGAAATGTGTTCGATGCGGGTTTCTCCCGACGATTGCAGTTCCAGTAAGAGACGAACAACCAGAGAAGGTGATAGCGGTGGCGAATAAACAACAAGACCTCAAAGATCAAGCCATCGAAGCGGTGGCGAACTACATGCATCACAGGTTCTTTGATGAGGGTATCAGGGTCAATATGCTCCAGTTTCTTAGGGAGCAGGCCGAGTCGCTTATTGATATCACTGATAAGGCAGTAGAGGCCACCGTAACGCGGGCAAAGCTCGAAGGAGTGGTTTAATGAACACCACAGAAGAGCTCCCCATCCAAGATCAAAAGCTGGCCGCGTTTCTGGTCGAAAACGATTATTACAATATCCGATTCCTTAAGGACGGCATCGTGTGCAATTCGCACTTTCTGTACACAGATGCGGTGATTATCAATCCCAACTGGACGGGCTATGAGCGCCGGATTTGCTACCCAAAGCAGAGCGGTCTGGCGGAGATCATGTGCGTGACCATGCAGAGCGTCGATGACGAGCCGCTTGCTGGCTATACGGCGTTGAAATAGGGGGCGCGGATGATTCTTCATGGCGACTGCATCCAGCTCATGCGACACCTGCCTGACCAGAGCGTGGATATGATATTCTGCGATCTGCCTTATGGGAAAACCAAATGCTCTTGGGACAGCCCCATACCAATGGCCGATCTGTGGCAGCAATATAACCGCATCATCAAGCCAGACCGTGCCATCGTATTCACGGCAAGCCAGCCATTCTCAAGCCAGCTCGTCATGAGCAACCCCAAAGCCTTTAAATATTCCATGGTGTGGGAGAAGTCCAAGGCCAGTGGCTTTCTGAATGCCAAAATACGCCCCATGGCGGCTCATGAGGACATCTTGGTGTTTAGCAAGGGAAGGGTGCCCTACTACCCCCAGAAGAGCGCAGGCGAGGCTTATGACAAGGGCGTTAGGAAGCAGCAAACGGATGATGACATTTATGGCAAATACAGTCGCACGCGAGTAGCGTCTGAAGGCGAACGATACCCGCGCAGCGTGATATATTTCAAAACCGCTGAAAGCGAAGGAAAAACCTTCCATAAAACTCAAAAACCCTTGGCGCTCTGTGAGTATCTCATCAGCACTTATACGCAACCGCGTGAAACCGTCTTGGATAATTGCATGGGAAGCGGGAGCGCCGGGATTGCCGCGATGAAGCTTGGCCGGAAATTCATCGGCATGGAAAAGGACAAAGATATTTTTAATATCGCAATGGAGAGAATGTATGGCGAACCGTATTATGTCGATTGAAAGTAAATTTAGAGACTTGATGGATAAATATAATTTGCCATCGGATGTGCCACATGAGGAGTGGCAGAAGATGCGCAATGATGTAACCAAATCCGCCGAACAGCCAGAGGCCGCCATTGAATCGGCTGCCTTACTTGCGGCTCGCAAGGAGGGTGAGAAGAGAATAGCCATCTTAAGGCCCGACCATCAGCCGGATGAGTGTAGAGCTGCATACGATAAATGGTGGTTAGAAAAGGCCACGACAGAGGAGGAACCGCCATCGAAGTTGGAATCCTTTTCTGCTGGATGGAACGCAAGATATATGGAGCGGGAATCCATAGCCCCAGAATACAATTACTGGCAGGACGTTTTCAAAGGGTCTAGCTGTTTTGAGGACTGGGCAAATAATGATGCTTTCTGGGAAAAGCAGCCCTATGGAACACGATTCTATTTTGGGGACGGGGCGTTTGACTATGTAAATCGAGGCGTACTGCAAGCTGCGGTGAAGCAACTAAACCTAACAAAGCCTAAGCGCAACGATATAGAAGGTGATGAATGATGTTTAATTTTGCACTGAAGTCCCGTGTTCGGGTTCTAGAGAACCTTGTTAATAAAATGCTTCAAGAAAAAGCTTGTGAGAAAGGGCTGCATGAATGGGAAATGACAACTAGCGCCTTTCATAATAAGCCGCCGTTCATTCGCTGCAAATATTGCTACGCTGCGCCCACAACTGAATCCAAAGGAGAGTGAAGATGGCCAAGGATTACAAGGCTCTATACGAAGCCTCCAAGCGTGAGCACGACAAAACATGGGATAAGCTCCGCAAGTCGCAATCTAAGCTAAGAATGTCTGAAATGAACTATGTAGGCGCTATGTCGGATTTGGATTGCACTGTAGCCACTATGCGAAAGCATCTTCTGGCGATGATGCAATACTTGGAGCTTAACTATCCTCAATCTAAGGATGAGTCAAAATGAGAAATTCCGCACCCATTTACTGCCTGATTGGCAATCGCATTTGCCATTATCGACAGCTCGCCGGATTATCACAACAAGCGTTGGCGGCAAAAACAGGGTATGGCAGCCGGGCGGCTATATCGCTAATCGAAGCAGGCGGCACGCAGATAAAGGCTCACAAAATACAGGCCTTTGCGTCAGCGCTGAACATCCATCCGGCGCTTCTCCTGAGCCCTTTGTACGATTTAAAAGAAGATGCGCCTAAGCCACCGCCCTACGAAGCTCTATACGATGCATTGGCGCGATTAACGGCAACGCGCACCGTGGCCACCGGGGGGATGGGCTCTCCACGCGTGGTGGATGAGATACTGGATATCGCCACGCAGCTAATGGCTGAATTAGTGACGGCGCGGAAGACCTTAACGGGCTGTAAAACCGCCTTCGAGGAGCTAAATCTGGGCTTAACCGCAGCGACGATTGAAAAAGTCCTTGTCGAGACCAACCCCTACGTCAAACCAACAGAAAGGAAAAGACATGCAACATCCATCTCGGTGCCCGACTCATCAGAAAAAGCCGAATAAAAACCGTATCTATGGTGCGGAGCACGCGGCGAAATGGAGAAAAATGCTAAAGGAAACGCCCATGAGCTATGCCAAGCTGGCGAAGATCGAAGGCGTCAGTGAAAGTACCATCGGCAACATCTTGTCTCAATATTAGGCCCATGAAATTTTTAATCCCGTTGCTTGGTTTATTGCTATCCGCGTGCGTGCCCATGTTCGGGGCCATCCCGCTATGGACAATGGGAGCTCCGGCCATAGATGCGGGCGTGGAGTGTGTCGTCGGCTCCTGTGGCAATACCATCACGACCAGTGCGGCCATGAAGCGTGAGAAGGGCGACGAACAGGCGGCCAAGGACTGTGAGTTCTATGACCTCGCTGTTGGCTGGTACGACCATGTGGCGCTGCTCGGCATGCCCGGCAAAGACCATTGCGAGCGCTGGCTAAATTACCAACGCCGGGGACATAAACATCTGCCATCACCTAAAGAACAACGGAAGGACACGCTATGGATTGGGTAAAGGTCTACACGATAATCATCATCACGCTTGCCGTGGCACTAAACATCGCTAAGCACGGCGATACGAAGAGCGGGAAAGTTGATTGGTATGACGGCATACTCGGCTGCATATTGATGCTACCCGTCTATGGCCGAGTATTCGGGTTTTGGTGAGGCTATTTGATGGCCCCGAAAGGGGGAGCGCAATAACCCAAGTCACGACAGGAGCAGCCGCTAAGAGCCATAAGGCCAACAAGAAGCCCGATGATGACGATAAAGCGGTATAGGTGATACATGGCTACCTTTGAAGTTGGCGCAGGGCGTTGATAAGGCATTTATAGCCGATAAAATAAGACGCGCAATAGACCATCCAGATTCGCATTATTTTTTCCATGGCAGAGGGGTTACACCTTTTACTTTCTCTACGCTACGCATCGTGCCGAGACCAAGCATGCCGCCGAGTGCCCAGCCAAGCAGGTCTGTGTCCAGTTCGGGCAAGCCAATGATCGGTTCTCCGCAAGCCGCCAGCACGAACATCAGAAAGGGCTGTATGACGAGGTTATAGGCGAAGGCAGCGCCACAGACCCAGCCGATGAAGGGTCGCCATCCAGCCACGAACAGGCTTTCGTTCCCCGCCTCGATCTTGTTTATCTCAAGCTGCCCTTTGGCAAGGTCGGTGGAGGCCGCCAGCTCGGCGAGTTGCCCAGATTGTTGCAACTCCAGCAGTTTCAGTTTTGCGTCAGTGGCAACGGCTGGGTCAGGGAATATCGTATCGAAAATCTTTTCAACGAACGGCATGACCGTGAGGAGGGGGAAAGCCATATCAATACGGGAATGCAGAGGGTTGAGCGTAGTAAATGGTGCCGGGGTAATCCGCGCGGCGATCTATATGGATAAACCCCTTTTTAGATATGCCAAACGACCAGCCATGGTTCATGGCGAGCGCGATAAAATGCCAGCGATCAGAACCAGACCATCCAATAGTGCTGATATCGATAGCCACGCAGCCGTCGATGCCTGTGTGATCTTTAGCCCGCATCTGGTGGAAGGAGCCCGATGCGCCACCTTCAGCCTTGTTGTGGGCGATACAACGGCAACAGCTATTGGGGATTAGAGGTTTACCCCATGCCGTGCGCAGCGCCGTCAGGTGCTCAATGAACCCCTCACCTAGCTGCAAGCCGCCACAGGGGCACTTACATTGGAGTTCGGAACGACTAAAATACTTGCTCAGATCTCCCATATGCACCCTCCGGCTTGTGTGGTATTTTCAGAAAATCAATAATTAGGTTGAGCTTTTCTTCGATCACGATGACGCGGGTGATGGCAGCTTCGAGCGAGCCAATCCTGTCACCAAAGGCACGCGCATCATTTATAAGCATGATGGTCGGTACAGCCACAGCAAGCAGCCCAATCAGTTGCAGCACTGGGGAGAACCGCTCAAGGAACCGTGTGATAAAGCTCTGTTTACGCTGCGCCATGAGACATCTCCTTCATTATGTAACCACCCAAATGCCAAGGCTGCTGGTGGCGACCCATTCTGTGGCGTTAATAGAAACGATAGTAACCGAAGAGCCAACGGTGACACTATCAATGCGGCCTGCGGTGGCAGAGACACTGGCGGCAATGCGGATGGTGTCACCTGCGGCGGCAGTTACTCGCACCCCATCAGCATCCTGCACATAAAAAGTATAGGAATAGCCCGCAACAGCAGTGGGCAACGTAAATGAGGAAAGGCCAGACGCACCTTCATTGGTATAGAGAGTGCGGGATGCGGCAGCGGGCACAGCAATGCCAGCAGCAGAGGCGATAACGGAAGTCCGGGCCACAAGCGTTCCAGAAACCTGTAATTTATTCACACCATCGTCTGTGGTGGTGCCGATCAGGACAGCGCCGTTGAAATGGTTTAAGGCGGTGCCGGACATATAGCAATTCCAGCGACCAGCGGAGGCGGCGAGCTCACCTTGGAAGCCGTAGTTGGTGCCAGCGCCCGTTAATGCCGCGTTTACATGAAAGCCCACCTGTGTCGTGACCGAGGAACCCGCGCCGATAGTGACTAGCCGCGCCTCGAAATGCATAAGGGATGGCAGAACATAGGTTGTTGCTTGCGTCGAAGGAGACGAATCGTAAACACGGGCGACCGTTGTGACATCGGACTGAATCGCTGGCTCATTGCGAATCCCATAGGCAGTGACCGCGCCCGTGATATTGGCAGAAATGCGGAATAGATTAGAGGAAGCTCCTGCACTGCCAATGCCGCCCGTTACCATGTTTACGGTCTTGTTGGTTAGCGCTTCCGATAGCGCCAGTGTTGCCAGCGTGGAAGTGGCCCCCGGAAGGGTGATTGTTCCAGCAGCGGCAGCGGGGGCGTTAAGAATAGCGGTGCCAGAAGACGAGCCTGATAGACGGAGGAAACCAGAGCCGAACGTCTGGTTAGCCGCCCATGTGTTGGCATGAGCTACGTTTATTACAGCATCGACCGCGCCCGTCGAAGGGGAAACCGTCAAAGAAGAATTGCTGCTGCTCACCGAATTAACGAAGGTGGCCCCGGCACCAAATTTTTTACTGGATTTATATACCATATTACTGCCCGAAGCCGATGCTGATTTCCAGATTGGTAGCGCCACCGTCCTGAATTGCCGCGATAGTATTTACAGGGCCAGCGGCCACCTGAAAATCTTGCGTCAGAATAGCGCCAGCGGCCACATAATCGCAGTTGACGGCTGGGGTAGCAGACGATGCCACGGCGGTAGCCGAGCCATATCCCCATGCAATATAAGCGCCGTTATCGCCTTTGTTCGTGATTTTGAACGTCTGGCGGTTGCGTCCCGTGACTGGTGTAAAGGTGATGCTGGCGGAGGCCGCTCCTACCGCCAAAATAGCCGAAAGCTGTGGGCAGAAATTCTGATCGAGGATTTGCTGTGCGAGCAGGCTTTGTCCGGTTGCTGGTAGTGCCATAATAACTCCTATAGAAAAATTAATTAATTATACCAACCGGGTGCTGTGGCAGTGCCGCCAGCATTCCCCGGCAGATAGGTAGCCCCACCGCCTTCGGTATTAACACCGCCCGCTAAGGTAGCGTTATATCGAGCACCTGTAGCTGCCCCTGAAAATGTATTAGCCGCAAAGCGAATAAGGCCGCCTGTTGACGCGACACAAAACGCGGCGGCGAAGGCGGGGGTTCCTGTGATGGTGATGGTCTGAGATACAGCCCAGATCGTGCCACCGTAAGTTGTCTGTGCGTGAACGGGGGACACGCCGCTGATTTCAAAGGCAACACCGATATTGTTGATGAAGCCACCTGTGTCAGCGTACTGATGTGCATTTGAACACGCGCCGAATTTCATTTTACCCGTGATATTAACGGTAGCATTGGCAAATGCTCCAATGCCATATCCAGCGCCGCCACGGACTTCAAACCCACCGACAGAAATAACAGCGCCGTTACTTGCCGAAATAGCCGTGCCGCCAGCTACGTTAATAAGCACGTTGCCGGGGGTAGTGGTGTCGCCCACAAGGGTTACAACCCCAGACCCTACCCACGGGGCTATAACACTGGCTCCTGCCGTATATGTCCCTGCGCCAACCTGAAGGGTGACGTTGTAGATAGACAAATCCAACATTGCAGCAGTGTTGATGGCCTTCTGGATTGTCAGGAAAGCCCCACCAGCATTATTGACCAGCCCGGTATTAGAATCACTGCCTGTCGTTAAGACATAATAAGTACGAGCCGCCACCAGAACCTCACGACCGGGATGCACATGATCGGCGCGGGCGTAGCGGGTGGATGTGCCAACGGAAGCGGTTGTGGCATCGCCCAGCGGGGCAGCAGATGCGGCCTGAGCCAAAACGAAACCAGTGGTAGCGATTTGGAAAGTATTTGTATCGACAGCAGCAGTGGTGGAAAGCGGAACACCTGTTAGGGTTGGCGAGCCCGCACGAACAGGCGCACCTATTCCAGTAGCCGTTGTCCATACCGGGAGGGCAGATGCGCCACCGCCCACTAAGATTTCAGTGGTAGCGCCACTGGCTAGGGTTTGCTGTGCGCCAGTAGCCGTTGTCCCGGTGGCGATTAATGCATAAGCAGTCGTGCCTGTTGCACGTCCGGTGCCGCCTTGGGCCACCGTTACTGCGGCATTATCCGTCAAAATGGTCGCATTAGCGTTTGGCAGCGTGTAGGTTTTTTCTGACGTTGTTGCACCAGAGAATTTGGTAAACCCGTTGGCGGTGCCACCGTTAGCAGAGCCGAGAATACCCGTAATCGTTGACGTACCGAGCGCTACAGTAAAGCCTGCACCCGTGGCACCAGTGGTCAGTGTGCCTACCGTGACAAGGCTCGCCTGTCCAACATAGGAAGCCGATATATCTATAACCGGAGTCGCACCGCCAGTAGAGGTAATGCGGTTGGCTGTGCCCGTTACCGAAGTCACCGTACCAGCCGGAGTGCTCCATGTGCCATTACCGCACCAGAATGTAGAGGCGGATGCAGAGGTGCCAGAATTGAGATTGGTCACGGGGAGATTCCCCGTCACACCCGTAGTTAATGGCAGCCCCGTACAACTGGCAAGCACCCCGGAAGTTGGTGTGCCCAGAGCTGGCGTTACCAGAGCAGGGGAGGTGGCGAATACGAGTGCGCCTGTCCCCGTCTCACCTGTTACCGCTGCTGCAAGCTGACCTGAGGAAAAAGACCCAAGCGAAGTGGCATTGCCGACCGAAGTAATAGCTCCGGTCATATTGGCATTGGTGGTTACGTTGCCCGCCGTCAATCCCGCTGCTGTGCCCGTGGCATTTGTAGCAACCAAGAGGGTGGGAGTGCCGAGATTAGGAGTGATAAGCGTAGGAGACGTGGAAAAAACTGCGACTCCTGTTCCCGTTTCATCCGTCAGCGCACCTGCTAATTGCGAGGAGTTAAACGAGCCCAAAGATGTGACGGTTCCCACAGACGTAATCGCGCCTGTCAGATTGCCAATGGAGCCACCAGAAAACGTCAGAACTTCGCCACTTTGATCGAGGAAATTGATAGACCCGGTATCGGCATTCAAAATGGTAAAGGATGGGATTAGAATATCTTTGGTGGCAAGATAAAAGCCCCACTCAGCGATGGTGGTGCCCCCAGAAGGCGTGAGAGCTCCTTGAGCAATTGAGCCGCCGCTGACATAATAGCGCTCCACTTTTTCCACAAAGTCATATGCCTTTGCCGTATCCTGCCACGACCTGCCAGCCAGATAGCCGAGGAAGGCGTTGGGGAAGACATCGATGCCCTTGTCTTGGAAATAGTTAGGCCACTTCAGGGACACGTTGTAGCGGATTAATTTGAACTGGTCGTCGTTAATGCTCGGCACAGCGCAAAGCTCAGGGAAAAACTGGGCTTGCAGATACGGATACCAGCCGATCTCGCTGTCGGTGGCCCATGTGCTTACATCTTGTCCGTAATTGGTGGCGAATAGGTTATAAGTGGTATTATAAAGCGCCGCTACGCCCGCGCCGATATAGGTCACGTTATCCAGCGCTGCCGTTTGACGGGTGCTGTCCCCTAGCTCGCCGTACACATAAGCGGCGGAGCGATAGCCTTTAACCGATTCGCAGTTATCTTCCAGATATTGCGTGGTGAAAGCCGACCCGTTCGAGGGGTTGATATCATACTGGAAAGTCTTGGTGAGGAAGTTGACGATCTGCGTATCAAGGTTCTGGTCAATAATGTACCCAAACAGCTCCTCGTATGTCCAAAACGTGCCAGAGCCGCTAGGCTGGAGGCTCGCCCCAGACATCCATGAGATATCAGCCGTTAGCTGGATATAGCGGGAAAGCAGGCTTGCCAAGGTTGATGCATAGCTATCGTGAGAATCGGGGAATCGGTAATCCAAGAAGGTTCGATCAACATTCATCCAGAACCATTTTTGGGACGCATAGGAGACGTAGATGCACTTCCATGTGATCGTGCCATCCACCACCGTCGAGGTGCCGGGGGTATATGTCCCGCTGAATGGAGAAGAGCCAGCCGCGACCCCGCCTGCGACAGTGGTATTCAGCCAGATATAGCCGCCAGCAATCATTTTCTGACCGAAAGCATAAGTGCCGGAATTGACGCGGTTGCCGATGAGATGCTTGAATATCCCCAGCAAATGGGTTTTAACCATCGAAGCTACGGTGGTGCCTGCGGGATTACCAAGAGGACTTCCGGTAAGAAGTGTCTTATGGCAGACACTTTCCAAGCCGATATTCGTGAAGTAATATTCAGCACCGTTGTTAGGTGCATAGCGGAACATGCCCAAATACGAAGACTGGCAGTAATAAAACAGGATGGCGCTGCCATCGTTGATCTGGCCAGCGGCAGTTGAAGACGGCGCGGTCAGGCCTGTGGTGCCGGGGAAAAATACTTGATAGACATTCCCTGCCGCAGTCAGCAAAATCTGCCCATACGTGACAGATAGGCCGGACGACCAATTGGTGGTGACGTTGTAGAGGTAAAACGTCTCAGCGAAGGTATCAATGCTGCCAGCGATATCGTTTGGCCTGTAAACATTCGGATAGGTATTCGCCATGATATTAATGGCGGTGATGACGGTGGGCCCTGTGCTGACCTGCCAGACATGAACCTTGTCGGCGTAGTGGGGTAAGATCGTATAATTGTCTGTGGACGCGGTTTCAATCGTCCACGTGCCATCGCCATTCAGCCAGTAATCATGGATGGTGTTGATGCTAAGAGTCGGAATAAAAGTAGCGAACTCAACCTCTTCATTATCGAGAATGGCGGTGCCGCCGGGAAGGGAAACCACAAGCCCACTGACAGGAATGGCGGGGACTTCCGTTGGGCTGATGACAAAGGTGGTGAAGCCCGGATTGACCGATGTATTGATCGGCGTGGGGGGAACTCCTCCGGTGCCCTCTACAGCAATGACATTGCCGTTCTCATCGAAAGCGGCGTATTTGAGAGCGCGTTGCGCGGCGGGCGGAAGGGTGGTGATAATATCCGTTGGGTCAACCACCGGAATTTGAATCGCGCGTGCCTGCGCTGCGCCGATCTGCTGAATTTGCATCTCTAATTCATCGAGTGCTTCTTCGATAACAATCGGAGCGAAGTCACCTTGATTTGAGATGGTCGTGGTCTGCACCAAAGGCAGTGTACGGACAATCGTGAGGCTGCTCAGTTCAGGGATGGGTGCCCCTGACAGCGGATAGGTGACGGTGCCACCAACACCCCAGATTTGGCCTGCGGCGGGGGGATTGATAAAAAGTGTATATTGGGCTGGCGGAATGAGGGAGATGTCCCCGTCCGGGTCGGAATAATAGACAGCAATATACGCGGCGCTGTCGGCGACGAATGAAAAATCAAACGAAGCCGTTACACCATTGCCCAATACAGTGGTCGAGTTCTGTGTAGTTGATATCGTCACGCGCTTGCCTCTTTATGGGCTGACACCTTATCTGGTGTTCTTGGAAGCTATAATAGACGTTATTTAGTGGTTTGGCCAGTTTTTTTATGGCCTATTTATGCACGCCCGTCACCGCGCGAACCTTGTTGTTGGTGGCTTGGCGGATAATGTCCGGGTTCTTCATCATGATGATTTTGCGGGCCGTCTCACGCGATACATCCATGATATTACTTACCGTGCGCACTTGGGCGAATACCGGGAGAGATGCAAAGCCGGGCGTTCCTATGGCGGCGTTTAGGCGGATTTTAGCCAGTTTGCCTGCGGTCTTGGCAAGGTCATCATATTGTGCCGGGGTGAGCTCCACGCCGTTGATTTTACGGTCAATGCGAGATGGGAAATATTTGATAGCCATAAGGCGCTGGTTTACCGGGTCGAGATTGACGCGACTCTGGAAAATAGGACTGGCGATATCGGGCCCAACGCTGCCTTCAGATGTCATTGGCTCGCCCCATACGTCACGGCGAGGCAGTAGCTTTTCACGGCTGCCCGGTATCTTGGCGCGGATGGAATCAACGATGTCGCGGGCTTCGCGCTGCACAGGGTCGATAGAGCGGGCGGCCTGAGCTGAAGCATTAGGCACGAAGCTGCTGACGAAGTTCTGGATGTAACGCTCACCGTACATATCTGGATTTGCTGCCATCTGAATGAAGTCGGACACGCCGCGCAACGACAGCTTGCTCATCATGCTTTTTGAAATCGCTTTCAAGCCTGCCTTAACAGCTTTTTCAGTGTCCTCGGTATCGGCGATATTCCACGCCACATCTGCCATATCAGCAGAGATGCCCATGATGGTCGCCATTGGCTCAGCCCACTGATAGCTATAGTAAGCGCCGTTGATCTTGATGCTGTATGGCTGCCAGCCCGTCATGCGGAGCATGGCGCGTTCTTCGGGGTCTGTAGGGCCACCTCCTGTGATAACGCCTTCGGCGGCATAAGCGGCTACCGCAACAGCGATAGTCGTACCGAGCGACATACGGGCGAGCTGGGTATCACGAGCAATCGGGCCGTTTAGGCCAGAGAGGTTGTTGCGGACTTCTTCGGAGAAGACAGCCAGAGGCGTGCGCTCACCAGCATATTTGATGATGTTGGTCGGCGTGCGGATAAAGGGCACCAAGAACTTAGCCATGAAGTGTGAGTTTGCAAAGTTCTGGATAGCGCGTCCGGTCGGGCCCAAAGACTTGGTAAAAGTCTGGTACTCAGCCGCTTTAACAGCAGCGGACATCATATCTTCGGTTGGGTTCATTAGAATGTCAGCGACACGCTGGTTGAACGCATCACCAGACAGGCCTTCTTTAGAGGCTGTGCGATATGCCAAGGCGTTCATTTCCTGACGGTAGCCGATGGCTTTGAAGATTTCATCTTCTGCCGCTAAGAAGCGTGATGGCATACGAATAACCTTACCAGCGGTGCCGGGGATAGCCTTGCGCTTAATTTGCTCTACCGTGTGGATACCAGAGATAGTATCTTCGTCACGCAGAACCTTTGCCGCCACCACGAGGCCGTCTTTAGCACCTTGCGTGATTCCGAAGAAACGCGCCTTTGCTTCCACCAACTCCACGCGATCAGCTTTCACACCCGTCACTACTTCGATACCTTTGCCGATCTGGGAAGCAATCGCAGTTTCGGCGACCGCATTGACCGCAAGCAAGGCGTTGCCCATGATGTTTTTTACATGCGTCATAGGGCCAGAAAGCAGCGAGTTAATCCAATATTCTAACATCATGTCGGAGAACTTCGGTTTCTGGCTGTCCTGAAGGAATTTCGACACCTTCTGCGGTGTATCCAGTGACATGCCTTTTTTGGCTTCAGCCTGTAGCTGGTTCAGCGTGCGCCCGGTGTTTTCTTCGAGGAACTGGCTCAGCATCTTAGCATCAGCGCCACCGCCGATTTCACGGAAAGCACGCAATGCGCGGCCTGCCTCTGCGGTAATGCCGGAGACCTGCGCCTGAATCATCAGATGGCGGTCTTTGGCGGCTGCATAGGCCATGACATCCTGCTCGGCACCGTTGGCAGCTTTCGCCATTGCATCACGAGTGGTTGTCGCAGACTGGATAAGCAGTTTACGGGCTGCGATGACCTGCTCAGCATTGAAGGCTTGGCCTATCTGGCGCATGTTCAGCTTTGCAGCATCCATGCCAAGGGCATCAGCCAAATCCAGAGCTTGTGCATCAGAGATAACGCCACGGCGTTCGGTCATGAACATATCGTTTTCGGCGGCGACTTCGCGCAGCACTTGGTTCACATCTTCCGGCGTATTCAGATTATCGAGGCGGATGTTGCCAGCTTTATCTACGAGTCCGTTATCGGCGCGTCCGAGTCGGCTGGTTGGGCCTGTTGGCTCGACGGGTTCTGGGCGTGTCCCAGTGCCTTCTGTGCCAGCGTCACCTCCGCCTGTGCCGACTGGAGCAGGTGTTGGAGCAATTCCCTCTTCTGCGGTGGGTGGCGGCTGTCCTCCAGCCTGTTCTGGAGGTAGCTGACCCGGCTCTGGCTGTCCTGTAGCTTCGTCTGTTGCTCGGTTAAGTCCATCATATTCCTCCGGTGCGTGTAATTTTACCATTTGGTCAGCTTCCGTGCGCAAGCGATCACGGGCAAGACCTGCTTGTTCAGGTGGTGTGTTGATAGCTTCACGAGCATGGATATCGGCCAAGGTGGCTACGGTATGCGGCTCATCGGCGATAACAATTTTCTCTGGCTTAACAGCGAGCATACGATCAAAGACTCCGCGCACATCGTCGCTGATAGGCGCTTTTAGCTTCTGCACCGTCTGATATATTTTGGTCAGCCAGTCCTTGAACTTGGCAAAAACTCCAACGAGCTCTTTGCTAGGTGCAACGCCCTCCATCAAATAGCGCTCCACGCCACGCGCGAACTTTTCATGCGCACGAGTGGGGATTTCTTCTCCTTCTACAACACCAAGCCATTTACGAATTGCGGAAGCATCGTTGATGATGTCGCCGGGGGCGTGTTCATGCTTGGCATCCTGCATAAGGTCTTCCAACCAGTGATGGCCTGTCTCATGCACGAAGGTCGAGGCGTTGGCAGATTTGAACAGCGAGATGACAGCCTTGGCATCCTCGGTAGCCAGTTTGATTTTACCGCGTGCGCCTTGGAAGAGCGGTTGCCCTTTTTCGCCAATGGATTTGCGCATCTCTGGCGTGATGTCGAAGCCCCACTGGTCGTTATGGATAGGCACCTCGTTTGACTCAATGCCGAAATCATCTCGAATGCCCTCAGCGAATTTACCCAATCCAGAGAACACCTCCTTGATGCGGTCATTCATGCCGGGGATGCCATCGGGCTCAGATGTTAGCTTGAAGTTGTCGTCGGATTTTTCGACAAACTTTTCCAGCTTGTTTTTTAGCTGTGTAGCGCGGTATAGCTTATTTGCATCTTCGTAGGTAAAGGTGCCACCGGAAGCTGCCATTTCCATTTGCGAAGCTGCTTTTTCTTCAGCCTCGGCCCGTGTCAGCCCTTGTTTTTCAACAAAGAAATCGGCACGGTTTTTGGCTTCTATCCCCAGCTCTATATCACGCTTATGCCCCATGGCTTGAACGGTGCGGTTAATATCTGCATACGTTGGAATGGCCTCAGGGTTGACAATCTCCACGCCCGTCACATCGGTGTCAATTTTGACGGGCTTAACCTTAGCGCCGAACTTCTTGATGATGCCGTTGGTGATGTTGACCAGCACCTTGTCGTACACCTCTTTCATGCCCTTGTCAGAGATTTTGATGTCGAGGCCGGAAATAACTTGGTCTTTTGTCCCGCTTTTTTCAAGGAGGTCGTCCAAGGCGCGGCGTGCCGTTAGCAATTCTCTGTCTAATTGACGGCGCAAAATCGGATTGCCCTCTTCGCCTTTGCTTGTCTCTTCTAAATAAGCGTCACGCGCTTTTTGCTCCGTTGCAACGGCGGCATCGAGTTCCTGAGAATAATCTTTTTCTGGGCGCTGGCTTGCTTCTTTAGCACGCGCCAAAATGTCTTCCGCCAACCCCTTGCCAAACACGTCTCCAAGCTGCTTTTCATTCAGGCGCACATAGTCGCCGTCCTGCTGCCCATTGACCTGCTTAGCAATGAACTCCGACACGCTGCTCCCGCCAGAGCGGCGAACATCTACCTTCACGCCCGTTACCGCGCCGGACTCATCGGTGACGACCTCTGGCGAGATGCGGATTTCTTTCACATCGCGCTGGAGGGCTGACGAATAGCGTTCTGCCTGCTGCTCACCCGTAGTCCATGCCACACGGTCAAAGCCATGCTCGATAGCCCAGCCGATGAGACGCTTCATGCCGAGTTCGGTGTATTTGTTCATGTCATCAAAGGGTGCCTTGGCTACGCCGGAGCGCAGTCGCTCCTCTTCTTTGTTCGCCGCATCGCGCTTATCTACGGCCTCATCAAGCTCAGCACGGTACGCCTTCACCTCGTCGTCATTGAGCTTTTCTGACCTATTGATGGTATCCTCAAGCTGAGAGTCCTCGTAAGGCTTGAGTTCGCCGCCCTTGTTCTCATAATTAGCGCTTTCTCTTAATGCCCTTAATTCTGATTCAGGGGTTCCCTCTGGAAGTCTATAATAGTGCTCGCCGCGTTTAAGAATGTGACCTTGAATCTCATAAATCTTATAGTTCAGGTCAGAGAGTGTTTTGTTAATTGCATCGGCGGCTACGGGGTCTGAATAGCCCTTCTCACGCCCCTGCTGGTGCCAGTCAGATTGCACCTCTTCCACGAACATGACGTTTTTGCCGTCAGCGTCCTTACGGCTGTTGAAGCGCGTGTGCATCATAACAGGCTCGTCGGCGCTCCATCCATGCTGGCGCACGCCTGTGTCGGGGATTTGCGGCAACGTAATGAGCAACTCGGTATAGTCGTCTTTAGGGCCCTCTAGCTGGTAGTCGCTGTAGGTCGTAGCACCCTCTTCACCACGCTCTTCGCCTTGAATGATGTCCTCATTCCAAAGATGCTCCCAGAGCGCTGAACGAGCTTCCTGAAGAAGATTGCGATGACTACGGCCACTCCCGCTATCAAGTTCACGGCCCGTATCCTCATCAACCAAACGCCATTCGCCATTCATGTCGTTAATATGGATTTTAAAGTTATGTGCGTTGTTTCCTACATCAGCATCATAAACGACATCGGCCATATCCTCTAGGCTATCGCGGGCGCGTTCTTGCGCATATTCCTCAATGGCCTCGTTGTTCCACTCTATGGTTTTGGTGCCGTCTTCATTTTCCTCGATATTAAGATATGGGTCGCTATCAGGCTCACCCTCTTTCTCGTAATACTCCTTCGGGTCATCACCATGGTCTTCATGGAACATAGTTTTTTGTTGCTCGACCTCCTCACCAAAGAGATATGGGTCTTCTTCTTCTAAGTCGAGCCGGGTGCCATTATCGTTGATGTAAACATCTTCCTCGGTAAAGCTGCCCTTCTTGCTGTCATCATTAACGGAGCGGACATCCTCACGGATTTCCAGCTTGTTTTTGTCGAGCCAATCCATCAGCTCCTGCTTGTTCACCTTCTGGTCTTTGGGCAGGGAGTCGAGATACTCGTTCAGGCCCGACCAGTAAAGCTCATCTTTTTTGAACTGACCGTTCTTGACGAAAGAATCGACCTGCTTTTTCATCTGTTCCGGCGTGCCGGAAGCGTTTAGCTTCTCGCCCAGCGATTGATACATTTTCGAGTAGAAGCCGGGGAGTCCGTATTTGCCCGCCTCTTCCCCAGCGCCTTGGAACAGTTGGCGACCGCCACGAACTTCGCCGCGCTCACGGCCACGACGAATGACAGGGCTCTCACGATTATAAAGGGCTTCTGCGGTGCCCAGTTTGCCACCAAAACGCTCCGCACGAGTGGCGTAGTATTCAGCGACCAGTTGACCGCCTGCGATAGCCTCATCCTCTGGACGGCCCGCTTCCATGAGCTGGCGCTTGGTATCTTCCATGATGGCAGCTTTTTGCTCTTCAATCGGACGGCCTTCTACCTGCGCATCAACGATTGCTTTCTCAGCTACCTGTTCCCATGGGCTTTTGATTGTCGATTCTGGCTCGGCAGCCAGCGTGTCGATGGCTTCAACGGTCTCTGGCATTTTTTCATGGGCCAAGCGATAAGCTTCAGACACCTGTGGCGCGAGGTCGCGGCGCTTCAGGTCAAATTCTTGGATGCCTTCACGCAGCTTAGCCATCTCCGGCGAATCGCCCGTGGTCTGCTCTTTGATATACTCAGCGTTCTTCGCTTCGAGGTCATCGATCTTCGACTGGTAGATTTTCTTTTTGCGGGGGTTGGCATCTTCCAGCTTTGCCTTCAGGGTTTCGATGTCCTGAATATGTGGCGCGGTTGCTTCAGCGGCAGCTAAGCGCTCCGCCTTTAGATTGTCGATACCGCTACGCAGCAAGTCCATACGAGTGGCCGCTGCATCATACTCGGCAAACACCTCCGGTTTTTCCTGACGGGCAAGCTGATTGGCCGAAGGCCCTACAGGCTCATCCATCACACCAACGGGCATGCGGGCTTCCGTTGCCTGCATAGTTGCTGCCTGCTCCGGTGTCGGCTCTTTCATGCCGAAGTAAACCTTCTCACCATCCAGCACGCCGTTGACCTTGGCTTTAGCGAGCATCTCCGGCATTTCACCTTTGGGCACAGCTTTATGAGGAATATGCCCTCCCATTGGGAAGCCTTCCAGAGCGAGTGCGAGGTCGCGGCCAAGAGCGGGAGAGCCTACTTGGTTGCCAAACTCCATTACGGCAGATTGCGCACCGCCTTGCCAACCCATAAACTCGCGCCACATTGCATCAGCGGTTGGGACAACCATGCCCTCGAACACGCTTTTTGCGATGTTATTTTGGCCTGCGGAGTAGTCATTATAAAGGCCGAGTTTTTGCATAGCCTTAGTGGTGTCTGGGTCAGAAGCGCCAAGCGGGTCTTCACCGAATGTTTCTTTGTACCCCTCACCAAAAGCGGTAGCGATTTTACCGACCGGGCCATTGCTGATGAGGGCACGCTGTGCCTCATTCAACTCCTGTGGCGGGGCCTTGAAGGCGGGCATAGCATTGCCTTCTGCGTACATCGAACCAAGGGAGGTCAGCGCCGATTTACCAAGCGTCTCCAGAGGAGAGTCTTCTTTCAGAAGCTCATCGGTGGTAGGCAATTGCCCATCCTGTTCAGCTCCGAGCAGATCATCTGTGGTTGGTAAGGTCGCGGCCATTTATTCTGCCGTTTGCACAGAAGGTGTGGGCGCACGGGCATAGCCATGCTGGATAAGCAGATCATTTGCTTCGGCACGGGTGATTTTGCCATCGCGTAGAGAGGCTTTAATGGCGGCAATACCACGCGGGCCTTTTACCTTGCCAGCGGTGAGGCTGTCAGCGAGCTCGGCTTTGGAAAGAGTCACAGGTGCGGCGGCAGCCGGAGCGCCACCATTGGCATCTTGCTTGATTTCCTTGGCGGTATTATCGCCGAGAAGGGTCTCGTTATTGATGTCAGCCAGCATCTCGGTCATGGAGCGTTTAAACATAGGGATGGATTTTCCGATGTAATCTGGGCTTTCTGGATTGTAAAGCTGGGTATAATTCTTGCCCTCGGCTTTACCTTTTTCGATTGCTGGAAGCGCCAACTGCATCCATTTCAAATATAGTTCTTCGCCCTTAGGGTCACGCAATCCCATCATTTCATTCTTACCAGAGATTTGGGATTTGGCTACATCAAATGCCTGCTTTTTCATCTGCGATTCCGCTTCGCCTTCCGGCGTGCCTTTACCAGACAGCTCTTTCACTGCCTTATCATAACCAGAGATGGTAAGGCCCTTGCCGACCATTCCTTGCAGCTCGACGACATTGTTGATTTTGCCGGAATGGATACCGCTGAATACATCATAGAACGAGCCGCCATATTCCTTGGCATCCTTGCTCGTTACGCCTGCGCTCTTCTCCAGATTATAATTCGCACGCGTCTCCAGATAAGTCATGGTCTGTGGGCTATCGACCAGAGCAGCACGCATATCAGGTGGGATTTGGTCGATGGATGTGAAGGTGGGATTGATGGCGAGGTTCTGGGCATCGTTCAGGAATTTGTTTTTCCATGCCGTAGCCCCCGACTGATAAACAGCACGCTTCTGATTCAGCGCCTGAATGGTGGCTTCGCGCTCATCGACGTTTGGAATAGCCTGCGCACGCTGGAGGGCTGATGGGTAAACCTCATCGAAATTCAGCAGCGCCTGCATCGGAGTGGCACCCGGCTGCACAGCAACGCCTTTTGTGTCGCGGGCGGCTACAATATCATCGCCGATGGTGGCTGGTGGCGTGGAGCCTAAAATGGTGTCGGGCGCTGCGTATTGCTTTTCTTGGTCTTTATGAAGCTGCACAGCGTATTGCGTGGCCTCTTCGGGGGTATTAAATATACCCAGATGCTTGCCAGTTTTTTTGTAATTTTGCACGGCCTCATCTGTAGTCATCGTTTTGCCGTCATCGCTGATGGTGGGAAGCAGAACTTCCTTCCCATCTATGTTGACAGAGACGGACTTAACGGTGCTTACCGACCCATCAGAATTTTTGACAACTGGACGGTTATTCAAGTCGATGTTACCCGGCACGGTCGGGGTGATTGCCACAGGCGTGGCAGCGGCGTCAGTAATGCCCGGTGTCAGCACGTTCATGCGCGGGAACTCGCACTTCGCCCGCTTGGCGTGGTTGTCGTAATTATTCTTGATATACTGGAGGAATTGGCCGGAGGTCATCGTCGCATTTCCGCCGTTATTGACCACAGCAGACAGCGCCATTTTGCGGTCGCCTTCATACAATGGCAGCAGGACATCAACAGCACGCGCTGTGGGGTCAGCTTGGGCCGCCTTCAACAAAGCTGGGCCACCACCAACACCCTGCTGATAACAGGCATATCCTTCCCATGGCTCGGCTTTACGTCCAAGCGCTTTGGTCGCGGCAGTATCGCCCTTTTTGATTTCGACAGCCATATTGAAGGCCTGCTCCTGCAAATCCCCACCTTTTCCAGTTTGGCCGATATCACCACGCTTACCCAGATTTTGCCCAAAGCTGGACTCGATACTTGCCACCGTCAACGCGTGGTTAGGGTCGATGCCCTGCGAGTGCGCCACGTTTGCAACGGTCGCTTGCACATGCGGGACGCTCCCGGTCGGAGCAGGCAGCGGGTCGCCGCCAAGCAAGGCATCTGCATTGCGCGAGGCAGTGTATTTCATATTCTCTGCATGGAGAGATTTGTCAATTTCAAGCCGTTGGTAGCCGGGAATCACATCGGCATTCTGAGAGTAGATGCGATTCGCCTCATGGATATCACCCGTGAGCGTGGCGCGGTTGACCATGGCACCGACAGTTTTCCCCCACGCAGTACGCTGCTGCTCTGCGATGATTGGGCTATCTGGTTCAACGCCGCGATCTAAGGCATGTTTTTCGATTTGACCGAATAACTGCGCCTGCGAGCTATCAACCACATACGGGTCATTATAATTCGTTACCGCGTTATCGGAAAGCGTGTTGACGAACGCATCGTGCGACTTGTCTTCATAGGCCGTCAACTGCGTGCTTTGATGGCGCTGGGCCGCATCCATTTCCTGCATGGTGCGGTTGCTCGTGTATTTCGACAAGATAGCGCGTTCATAAGGCGATTTTGCCTGTGCGAGCAATTCGCTCTGGGATTGCTTCAATCCCTCCTGCAAAGGAGCAAAGCCGGACAGCGCATCCATGCCCTGCTTCTGCTGGTAGTCATTTGTCATCTTGGAAACTTTTGGTGCCCAGTGATTCGCTATGAGATCATTGGCCCGCGCTTCGGCTGCCTGCTCACCATATTTTACGGTCAAGTCTTCGGCTTGCGCTGCGATGCGCTGCGTGGCCTGACCAATTTGCGCACCCATGCTGTCGGCATTTGCACGCACGCTGAATCCGGGCATAGCTTGGCCGCTTAATTGCTCTTCGGGCACTCCACTATAGCTGACAGCCATTAATAAAGCCCTCCAAGACCTTCGTTAATAGAATGCCCGGACTCGAAATCGCTGTATGAATTGCCGCTCGGTTCGCCACCGCCACCAAAACCCCCGGCCTGACTGGCGTTTGCAGCACCACCAAGAATGGTGGATGTGGCATTGATATAGCCTGCGGTTTTGTCGGCTTTAGCTTTTGAACGATATAGCTGGGCTTCTGACATATCGTTTGCCTGATCGACCTGAAAACCATACGCCTTACGCGCTGCATTGGAGCGGATAGTAGCAGCATCCTGCTTATCTAAAACCTTCTGACTATCACGCACAGCAAGCGACGACCCTGAGTTCACATCCACACCGCTGGAAGCCTGTTCGGTTAATATTTTCCCTGTTTTCGCGGCGGCCTTCATGCCTTGGTTTCCAAGCGCGATCTCTCCCTCCTGTCCAGCGAAGGTAGCGTTGCGTCGAGCGATCTCAGCGTTATTCGTCGATACCTGCGAGTTAAATTTCCCCGCAGCAGAGGCGGCGTTGCCAGCTTGAATAGACCCAACCGCCCCAACCGCTGCTGCGGCGACCATCAACGGAACTGTAATACAAACCATTTAATTACCTATCCAGAGAGAGTAAACATGCTCCAGTTCCACTGCGCCAATGCGCTCGAAGAACGTTTTTAGCTTAGGAGAATCGCCGCGAAGCCAATGATGCGGGTACACGTTTTTCACACCTCGCGCCTTCAGGTGTGTCAGCGATTCCAGATACAGCTTTATGCCAAGTCCGCTAGGGCGGTTTTCCTTCTTCAGATAATATGCCGCTTGCGTGCCACACAAAACGCCCTTGCTCTGAAGACTATTGCCGATAGTGAACATGCAGTAGCCAACCAGTTTGCCGTCCTTACGCGCCGTCACGATCTGCAACTGATCGGCAGCATCAAGCGCGGCGATAGAATCAATGTCCGGGTCGAATGGCATGTCGGTTGGGCTTTCGCCGACTTCTGTATTGTGTGCATCGAATAAAGCGATGCATTCAGGGTAGAAAGTGGCCCAGCGTTCTAGTTGGAGCATAGTGCCCCCACTTCGCGTTTGAGGTTCTCGATGCCAGCGCGGTTCATGGTCAGGCGCTTGATGCGGGCGTCCATATCAATCTGGATGTTCGCTCCTTGCAAGCCCAGCCACCACTTATGGTCAAACGGGATATTCAGACAATATTCAAAGATTTTTTTGCAGCCTTCCATGGTGTCCAGCTCATCATAAGTTATGCTGAGAGCGCCATCGGCTTCGACCTCATCGAGAAGCTTGTCGCGGCGGGCCAAATCCTCATCGGCGGAGAGCCCAAACTTGGCGAGGCTGTCTTTTACATCTTGCAGTCGGCGGCGGATAACCACCACGCGGATATCGGGCACGAGCGCCTCAACCAAACGCCATCCCTCGACCATACCCGTTTCAACGGTGCCGATATAAGGCTGACCGAAGAAGCGCTGAAAAGCGGGGATATTGTGAAGTTCTACGGTCATATCGTGTTTGCATGTCCAATCCCCATAGGTGAGGAACTTGGAAAGCCATGCCGTGCGTGAGCGGGGGAGCGCGTAAATTACAAATGGCGGCATCTAACCCTCGATACTAAATTTTCTGTACTGGGCATTATACTTGCCCATTGGCTCAGGCTCCTCGATGGTAAAACCAACAATATCGAGTACGCGTATAGCGGCAGTATAATCGTTATCAACCCAGTTTACAAGTTTTGGAAACAGCTTCAGCATGTTATCTACCTCTTGCTGATAGATGCGTGCGAATTTCAACGGAGACACCTTGTGTACTTCATTCGATGTGATGAGCCATGGCTGGCCGATGTTACCCAGAAATGGGCCGCCAACACCCCAGATAGCCGCCACCTTGCCATTAATAAGCGCGGTTTTGCGCATCACAGAGCGGCGGTAGCTAGACCATAGCGCCTGATCGATAGTCACGCCGAATCGCAATATTTCATCCGCGTCTTGAGTTCGCAAACTTTCTTTCAGTTCGCCCACATGGATGGGGAGCGCCTCTACGATGGCTAGGATGGTTTCCGCGCCGACTGTTTCGACCATCATGACGCCGTATCTCCGACCATGTAATTACTTACAATGGCGAGGACGTTCGCGGGGAGCGGATATGTTTGCTGGACGGCCACTTGCCCACGCGTATCCCAGCTTGCGGGGACGTTGATGTAATAATCTCCAGTAAACAGGGGGATGGCACTACCAGCGGTTATTAGTGCGTTGCGCTCCTTTACTTCTTTCATATTCGTCCACGGCAAGGTCGCGCCATTTGGTTGAGTCGAAGCATCAGGCTGATTTGTGCCGACCGATATACCACGGCTATCGTTTACGCGCACGGTGACGCTGTAAATATTTTTCCGCTTGCCTTGTACGGTTGGGATGCCAGCAGGGTCGAGGAAAAGGCTCTGAATTTGGCAGGTGTATGGCAAACCGACGACAATGGAGGAATACGCGCTTGGCAGTGTAATTTGCCCATTAGTGACGACCTGATTTGCCATAACGCTACCATCTGCGAGAATGGCCACGGTTTTTCCTTCCAGATGATTCAGGCCGGAAACAACATCGGTGGTCGGCGTTATCGTCCAATCGCCCGGTGAAGCCGGGACAGGCTGCAAGGAGGGGTCATTGGGGATGGTCTCGGTTATCGGCTGAACGACATCGGCGATCACCGATGTTGGGCTTGTATAGGTGATTACGATAGCCTTGCCGCCGCCCACGCGAATAACCTGTCCAACGCTGTCGGAACTGAAAACCGATGAAGAAGCCGAGAACTCGACATAATTAGTGATGAGCGGCGCTGCTACGGCACCCTCTCCGGTCGAATCCGAGATAATCAAATCCGTTCCGCCGACATAGCCATCTCCCGGCGTGAGGACGTTGATAGCGGTGATAACACCCCCGGCCACCGTTGCCGAAAATGTAGCACCGGAACCAATACCCGTTGGGTCAATGGCGATAACTGTGGGGGCAGTATATCCTGAGCCACCAGCGATCAAATTCACAGCGGTGATGTTGCTGGTGCCATCAGCGGCAGCGGGAGTGAGAATCGCATCGGGAGTAGGTTGAGGCCACTTGAGGCCGGAGTCCACGCAGAAGGTCGATTCTACATTCTGCCAATCGCGGTTGTCCATGCGTTCGGAATAATATTTCCATTGGCCTTGGACGTAACGCTTTACGATAACATACACGGCGTCAACAGGCGGCTCTGTAACCGATACCACGCCGACCACAAGCCCATTCGTATCATGTCGTGCCCAAGCGTAAACATCTTGCTCTTTCAGATAGGTGAATGACAACAAAACCCCGTCATTGCGCACCGCCCAGATAATTTTATATGGCTCTTCCGAGTACGCCCACTGGACGATCTGATAGCCTTGGAAAAGCTGATTTGCCAAGACAGTTTTATCTTCGCCCGTATAGACGTTGATAACGAAGTTGTATGCCAAATCGCGGACGATGGAGCCCTTGGATTGCACATATAGGATATTATAGTTCACGACGATGGGAGGTACTGTCGCAGAACAGCCGTTGTAGGCCTGCGCCTGAGCAGTCTGATCGATAGGGGTAATGTCTGAATTATTGCCGCCATTGACGTTCCACGCGCCACTGCCAGTAAGCATGATAAGAGCGCTCGTCATGGGCACCATGAATTGAATGCCGTTAATCTGTTGTGCCCACGGCGTTCCGACGATTGCATCCGATGCGACCGTGGGAATGGCGCTATCCATATTGTCATATGTGCCGGGCTTGCTCATCCAGTAGGTGTCGGGATTGTTCAGCGTATTGGCATAGGCACGGCGCTGCTGGTAATAAGCGACAACACCCGGATAAGTGCCAGAAGCAGGCCCGACGACTAGATCAGCCGTGCCGCCCGTACCACCTGTGATCGTGATCGTATCTCCCGACAAATACCCCGTTCCCTGATTAGAAATCAGGAACCCGACAAACTTGCCGTTTGCTTCAACCGGGATGCCGCCAAAGCCTGTTCCTGTGGAGGTTGTCACAGAATATCCGATGGTGCTCTGGGAATACCCAGACCCCTGAGCTGTCACAGAAACTTCAAGGATTTTACCGGGCGCGAAAGGGTCATAGTGATTAGGCGGTACAATGGTGAAGTCCGCCAAAATATTTCCATCGACAAACTGATTGCCGAACGAGCTGCCGATATATCCATACGACACGCCGACAGGAACATTTTGCGGCGTGTATGCCGGGACAGACCTGTAAACATTATAGCTTACAGCGCCGTCTACAGAGTTCCATGTGACCGTATTAGAGCCAGCGTAAATAGAAATGTTGTTGTTCGATACGCTGCCGCGCTCGCCAATGATGCTTTCATCCCCGGCACGGTTAACCGATGTCACGACATAGCTATATTGCGTATCAATGGTCGTAGATGATTGGGCGGTCACGGTAATATTGCTGGGCGAGGAGATCGATGCAGAAAAGTCTACGGGCGTTATCGTCCAATTCGTCGCTCCCAGCCGCAATAATTCCTGTGCGCGGTACTCGGTTCCTGTGATTTGGTTTACACAGGTCAGCGTCATCGTATCGGCGGACTGAGTAAATTTCAGATATGGCAAATCCACCGCCATATAGGGCGTGGCAAGCGTATAGAGTCGGGACGAAGAGCCCCCAGAAATGTACGTCCCGAAGGAGCTTGAATCCACCGGGTTGCCGAATAAATCAAGCAATTGGAAGGTGTTGGTGGTTTTATTATCTACAATCCATGTCAGGCCGTTTAGCTCCGTCATGCCGACCATATTGGTAATGTAAACCCAATCACCATTGCTATATCCATGCAGAGGGGCGGTGATAACGATGGGATTTGCCTCGGTGGCACCAGTAATGGCAACCGGGTCTTCGATTACATACGCGCCATCGGACTTAATCCGCATGTAATTATCACCGAACTCCAGCGCATAACCTTGATTGATGTTAAACTGGAATCGGATATCGCGCGGGGGATTATCACCTGTCTGCTTGCACGTCCCGACATAAGCCAAGCCAGCACGCGAAGACGCGCCACCGCGATAATTCGCAAAGAAGTTGCGCATGGTGGAGGCACCGTTATGCCATTTGGCGAGGTCGGTGCGGCCAAACAGGGACGGACTAATTTCTCCGGCGACGAAGCTATTTTGAATTGAGGGTAATGTCATTTACCATACCCCCGGCCACGACATATCGCTATAGGCTCCATAGGCGCTACATCCGGTGCCATAGGCATAACCGCCGCTGTTCCGCGCACGAATCCAGTCTGGGATATGGTCTTGCTGGGTCGAGCCTTCGTTGGCATCCCGCACGCGGGCGCTTGCAATTAATCCTTCGGCGATCTGTGCCTGCATTTTCATAAGACCAAGATGCAAAGACAGTGCCGGGACGAGAAATGCTCCCAGCGAGGCCACAAAGGCCGACTGCAATTCGCTGTCCCAAAGCTGAGGATTCGGCTGGTTTACCGTATAAACAAGCTGCGCCTGCGTTTGATTGGTCAAAATGATCTGGAGGGGCTGGTTATTCACGTCAGTCGCATATGCAACTTGGAATGGGATTTGCTGCTGTGGAAGACATGCCGATGCAGCGATGAAACCGCTATTCAGCGGCACGCCGTTGTTGAGGGGATTGGGAAAGGTCGGCACCAAGTACCGCGCTGCAAGCGAATCTGATGGCAAGGCATATGCATATAGCCATGGCTGCGGGGGTAATGGCAAGGTCGCGCCATTCTGGTTCTCCGGGGTGCCTGCGGCTGCGGCCAGAAGCGTCAGCGTTTTTTGCATACGCAGGCAATTCCAGTAAGCGGCACGCGCCAGAGACTCAAAGGTCGGGGTGTAAAGCGTATTGCAGGCGTCAGACTCCGTGGAGCCCTCGTTTAAAGAGGAAATCTGCCCTCGCGCACCTATTTGTAGCAAGGCACGGTTGCAAAGATTGATTTGATTTCCGGTAGCCATTTACGCCTCTCAATAAGGGCGCTTGGAGCCCAGCTTGTGTTTCGGGAATTTCACTTCGGCCTGCTCATCTTCCTCATCCTCGACGCCCATATGCGTGATGGTGAGTTCAATGCGGGACTTCTCGCCTTCACCCGTATCGCTGGTCGAAACGCTCGTGACCTTGGCGAGAGCGAATACATGCAGGAAGTCGCCCACTTCGCATTCGGCGGTCAATCCCAGTTTGTCGAGCTCTTCCTGACCCAAGCAGATGCAAAGGCCGTAGGGATAAACACTCGCCGCACCGAAGCATGGAGAATCTGTCCTCATCTCTTCGGCTGTGCGGGCCATATCATGCAATTTAGGCGTTTTCATATGATCTTCCCTTGTGATTATCCTTAGTTCAGCATCAGGCCGACCCAAGTATTTGTAGCCATGAAGTGATAAACTCCGGTTTTGGCATTCGTCAGCGCCACGCCAGTAGAGCCAGCGGTGCCGTTGATCGTTTCCGAAGCGGTCGCGTAAACCTGCACCGGGTTAGCGCCGTTATTGTAAACCCAGACCTCCATCCCAACTACGCCAACAGGAAGGATTACTCCGGTGCCTGAGTCAGCGGTAGTGATGTTGTTAACAGCAGCAGCGAGCTGGAAGGCATCCGTGCGGGTTGCACCTGCGGCGGTCAAAGCATTCCCACGGGAGGTGAGAACATATTTGTTCGCAGTGGTAGCCGTGATGTTATCGGTAGCGGCGATAGTGGTAAATGCGGCGGCGGCGGGAGTTGTCCCACCGATAGCAGCACCGTCTACGGTCACAGTGCCGCCGGAAGGGGCTGCGATTGCGAAGGAGGGGGTGTCGCCATTAGTAAGCGTAGCGAATGTCTTATATGCTGCACCGTTTACATCATACGCCTGAATGAGGCCTGTATGCGCTGTGGTGGCATCGGTTTTAATAGCCTTACCGTTGCCCAGAACAATATCACCCACTCCGCCAACTGCATCAGCGAGGAAATCGCTGCCCAGATAAAGCATGGTTACAGCGGTCGGGCTGGTGATGGTCACGAGATACTTAGCTTCAGTTCCGCCCGTTACATACGCGGTGCCGCTAAGGGTCACGCCGGAGGCCGCCGTGATCGTCTGCGAATAGATCGTCGCATTACGGATGCTAAGCACAAAGGACATATCCTCAACATATGCGACCAGTGCGGCTACGATTTGCACGGCAGTGGCGGTTGCGTCCGTAAAATCAGCGCTTGGGCCTGTGCGCGTGATAACGCCGCCAACAATTCCAGCAGCGCTTAACGTTCCATTGCCAGCCGTGCTGATAGCGGTGTTGATAACAGCAGGCACATTGGCTGCATCTGCCAGCGCCGCGATAGCGCCCGTAGATGTTTGAAGCTGCTCGGCAGCCAGACGCCCATTAGCGGATACGGGTACAACCCAAAGAACTTCATTACCAATCAGTGCCATTATTTCTCTCCTTTGGTGACTTTTTCAATTTTCTGTGCGCCCGAACCACCACCTACGCTTTTTTCATGGCGCTTGTGCATGTCCTTAATCTCGGCCTGATGGCGGACGTGGATTTCTTTTTTTTCTGCCTTACCATTATCAGCGACCGCGTGCTCGGTCTCATGACGGTTATACATATCCCGGCGCTCATTGGCTTGGCGCACATGAGGAGGCAGGCCCTCTTCAGTGATCTTCATGCCATCGGTGCCATCGCTGACGCGGGCGGATTTCTTTTCGGCCTTGGAGACCTTCATTTTGCCGCTGTCATCATCGCGTTTCAATTCCGGCGATTCGGAGTACATTTTTTCAGAACGTGACGCCATGGAACTATTCCTTCTCTTTGCCGTACATTTTACCAATCATGCCCTTGGTCGTAGGCTTTTTTTTCTGATCTTTGTCCTTACCGATCTTGGACTCGATTTTTTCTTTGGCATCGGACTTAATCCACGCCTTTTTCTTATCAGCCATTTCCGATTCCTTTATCAGCGATAGCGTTTACAGCTTTACGGCCACCTGCGCGAACCACTGGTTGCTGCGGGGTGGTGTCTAATTCGATCTGGCGAGCCTTGGCAGGCCCACGGCGTTGGCCACCCATAAGCGGCACCTCTGCCTTGCCATTCAGCAGCGTCACACGCTTGCCATCTTCTTTTGCCAATGCCATCGAGTTGGCGAAGGCGCTCTCGTAGCTAATCCACTGTTTGCCAGCGGCTTTGGCGGCTTCTTTGCCGAGCTCATCAAGCTTGCGCAGATATTCGATCATGTTGTCGTGGGCCATTTCATTCAACGGCTCCATTTCAAGATTCGGCTCTTCTTCCCAGACTACAATGGAACCTTCGTCGAACAGGTAATCATCCGCGTAAAATTTACCTTCCTTGATGCGATACACAGGCACGTCATCGGGGATGACAGTTGGACGGAAACTTGATACTGGCGGCTGAGAAAAAAGCTTCGACATAAAAATCCTTTAGTAGTGGTTGGGGAGGGGTGTTTTAAGCCCCTCCCTGTCCCGGTTAAACCGCAACGAAGTTGTTGCCATAGAGGGTCGGCTGGCGCAGGTCTGGAGCGTTGAGCAACAGGTTAGCGGTCAGCGTAGCGGTGAAGGAACCCGCGATGACGTAGTTGATACGATAGAAGCGTGGCAGTGCCGCATCCTGCGGGATAGGCGGAACCGGGAACTTCAGCGTGTCACCTGCGTTAAGCGTGGTGCCTACAAATGCACCGGACGAATAAACGGTGTAATACGTGCCGGGAGAGTAGCTGCCGTTATCAGGAGCCGCCTCAAGCACGATGGTAACAGTACCAGCGCCAGTACCCGTTACATCGATGCTTACCAGCACTTCTGGGGTTGCAACACCATCGCCAGCGCCGATATCAACGCCAATCGCAGTGTTAAGGCCGCCAGAACCGATCATCGCCGGGGCAACGCCGGGGCCAGCCCCAGTGATGTCGAAGAGATTGGTGGAGGCAGCGGTTGTGGTCAGCTCTTGCGCGAGCGAGAACTGTCCACCATAGAGAGATTTTTCTACATAGGCCATTAGGGTGCTCCTTAAGAAATAGTTGCTTCAGTGTTCAGGAGCGCATCCACCAGACGGATAGGGATGTCACGCCACATCAGGACGGGTTCGCCTGCGTACTCTTTCGAGCCGATCAGCACGTTCTTATCGCGGATGGCTTGAATGTCGAGTGCGGTACGAACGGTACGGTTGCAGTACCAAGCTGGGTTGATACCGGGAACCGGGTCGCCCGGAGCATCCGTTTCCGTGATGCCAGAGAGACGACGAGTTGCGGTAGGCAGCTTGTTAGCGGCGGTTGCCATCAGAACGTTCAAATCTGGTGGAGCAGTGCCGAGCAAACCAGCGGTGGTCGTATCAATGTTGGCGATACGCACGTTGTACTGCCAGTTTTTGATAGCCAGACCGACTTTCCACTCGAAGTACGAGGTGTAGCCTTCATAGCCGTTGCCGTTGGCATCGTACAATTCGCGCACGTCACCTTTATCTTCATACACCAGACCCGCTTGGGAGCCCTTAGGGAAGATAGCGAAGGTGGTGTTATCACCCCAGCCGACGAGCCAGAGCGAAGTATTAGCGTTGCCTACACCGCCGCCATTGATGACGTTTTTAGCGGTCTGGGCAGTGCCAGTGGACAGCGTGTTGTAGTAGCGGGAGAAGCCAGTGAACTGCTGCGGGTTGGTCGCTTCGTTCGCGTAGAACATAGCGGTGGCAACTTGCTGCGAGAGGCCCTCGATGTGCGACTGATCTTGGTTCCAGCGGAACTTGCCAACTTGGCCGTTCAGGGTAGCCTCTGCTTTATCAACCTTCGAGTAATCGGTCAGCATGCCAATCGAGAACTGGAACTGAGCGTTCAAAGGTTTGCTGGATGGCACACCTTGATTGTTACCGCGCCATACGCCCTGTGGGAGGCCCGTATTGACGGTTACTTTATGGCCGAGCGGGAGGTTGCCTTCCTGCCAGATCATGTCTTTGAGGATGTCGTTGCACTGTGCAAGCAGCCACGCGATGTCAGCAATTGTGCCATCTGGGTCGGTCATGCGAGCCCAATCTACGAGATTGGGATATACGTTGGTGGAAAACTGGTTAAGAGCCATGTTCTATTCCTTTTTTTGTCGTTTTGCGAATCTGCGTCCGCTTGTTAATTAAATTGTACCGTAGCGTTTAGCGACCTTGCTCTGGCTTTCCACAACTGGTTTTTGAGCAGGCAGCGGGCCACCTTCACGAAACGCATTCATGGCGTTGGCCATCATACGGATTAGTGCGGGGTGATTACCAATACCTGTTTCATTCATCAGGGTGCGGAACTCTGCTTGCTGCGTTTCATCTCCACCATGGGTGCGGATAAATTCCAGCGCGGCGTTTGTTGTGGTGTTAAAGCGATTGCCCCCCAATACAGGGTCAGCTTTTACTTTTTCCAGCCACTCGGTTTTTTTGCGGACTTCGGCCTGTTGTAGGGCTTCAGCTTGACGCTCCAGAGCGGTCTTCATTTGGATAACGTGACGGTCAATCAGTTTTTGAGCAAAAGCCTGCACCTCGGCATGATCTGCCTTGGAGAGAACTTCAAACTCGGCGATTTCTTGGACGAAATCATTGAGGGCACCTTCTTCGACGCTTACGCCTTCGGGAAGTGTGAAATCCTCATAGGTAGGAAGCGGAGCAGGTTCATCTGACTGGCTACCTTCTGGGGCCGGAGCTTCACCGTTTTTTGGCGGCTCTACGGGCTTTTCTACGATTGGGGCTTCCACAGGCTTGGTGTCGGAGCCAAGCACTGTGGAAGGTTCTGCGACAACAGGAGAATCGACGGCAGATACGGGGGCTACTGGAGCAGCAGCGGGTTCAGGGGTAACGGTAGCGACAGGGGCGGCTACAGGCTCAACAGCGGCAGCAACGGGTGCTGGCGCTGGAGCAGGAGATACGGGAGCGGCTTGTGCCGTAGGTGCAATTTCGTCAGCCATAATACGTTCCGTTCTTCGGACTTCTTTTTTCGCATTCTAAAGATGCGATTAGGCGTATGATGCCACAACATAAGGGATGTGTAAATAGATATTTCTACTAGGGGTGGGGGATATGGTGCCGCTTACAGGAATCGAACCCGTGTCACCTGATTACAAAACAGGTGTTTTGCCATTAAACTAAAGCGGCCTCGATATTATAACATACAAGTCTGAAAAGCCTAGGATGCCGGATTTTTCAGTTTTTATTTTGGTCGGAGAGGTGGGACTCGAACCCACGGTCTCTTGCTCCCAAAGCAAGTGGTATAGCCGCTAACCGACTCTCCGTAAATTGGCTGCTCCCCGTGGGCTCGAACCACGATTGACGGGTTCAAAGCCCGCTGTCCTACTGTTAGACGAAGGAGCAAAAAAGATGGCTGCCTGAGCACGGCTCGAACGTGCGACACGCGGATTAACAGTCCGCTGCTCTGCCAACTGAGCTATCAGGCAATAAGGGATGGTCGCTGCGGAAGGAATCGAACCTTCGACCAGAGCGTTATGAGCGCTCGACTCTAACCACTGAGCTACGCAGCTAAAAATGGTGCAGACAGACGGAATCGAACCGCCGACACCCACGGCTTCAACGTGGTGTTCTACCTCTGAACTACATCTGCTTAATCGGAATTTCATTATTTTGGCACCACCACCCGGATTTGAACCGAGACGAAAAGTTTTGGAGACTCACATGCTACCGTTACATCATGGTGATGTAGGAGCTTTACCAGCTAAATTGCTGGCGCATCGTCTGGGGTGTCGGATTTATGGTGGGGCGGGTTGGATTTGCACCAACGAAGGCTCGCGCCGGAAGTTTTACAGACTCCGTGCTTTGGCTACTTGCATACCGCCCCGTAGGGCGGCAATATCGGTCAGAGCTTGACATAGCGATTGCCTTAAAAATATGGGAGCGGGTGCTGGATTTGAACCAGCGGACTCCACCTTATGAGGGTGGCGAGATAGGCCAGACTTCTCCAACCCGCAAGCCACCGATTATGCATATCTAGGGTGTTCTGTCAACGTCTTTTTTGTCCTCTTTAGAGGAACATCACTTGCTCTCCCGTGCTTCACGCATCATGGTGATGTATTCTTCGGGGGCGGCGTCATTGATGTCCATAAACAGCTTTTTGCCGATATTCTGGGCACCGATATTGTGATAGGTGTAATGCGTCTCACCCGGCACGATAGGGTTATCGAAGATTTTGCAGTCCACGAGCAAGCCATACATCCATTTTCTGCCAGCGGGCACGGTCATGATGGCGCGGACAAACTCTAGGCGCTCACGCTCCATACGGGCGGCTTTTTTCCGGGCGTTGTTGACCTGCTTTTTATCTGATGCATCGTATTGCTCTTCGGCAAGCATCTCAGCCTCGCGGGAGAGAACTTCATCAACCATTTGTCACCTCGCAGAAAAATTTGGCGTTATCGTAGGTCGTCAGTTTGTATAGGCGTCTGCTGCGCACAGCGGAGTACCGACAGAGCTTTGCCAGCTCATTTCCCTTATACCACTTTTCGGGCTGGAGACCAGCGAACATCTCATCGCTACGGAAAAATTCCGAACCATCATCGCTAATGAGTGTGTCGTACACCTTCGGCATTTTCTTGCGCTTCCGCTAATTGGTCATTGTAAGCCTCGACAGATGCGAGGATTTGCTTCTGTGACATCACCTCTTTCTCAATGATGTGCTGCCCCTTGGCACGCATACCATCCAAGGCGGTGGCGATAGCCAGCCAGTGTGGGGACTGCGTTAAGCGCCCCATCTCACGGCAGCGAGATGCTGTTTTTTTCATGCTCTCATAGAAGCGTTCGACGCTCTCGGCGTTTGTCATTTCGCTCATGATAGTAATCCATTTTCCCGTGCGAGTTTCATGCAACCTTCTTTCGACAGCTCCAGCGCATCACGAATCATGATAAATCCCACCGGGTTGCCGTAGGCGTGGATTAGCTGACTCGACGCGCCAACTGCTTGTGTCAGCCCCTCGATGATATCACCGAGCAGCCGATAGGGGGATACTTCAACCATGGGGATTCATTCTCCTTGTTATTGACCGATTAGAGCCGCCAGCGCCTGCTGACCGCCACCAATTTGCGTTTCGCTCAAGGTTTGAGCTGCTTGCGCACCTTGAGATGCGATGGTCGCACCTTGTTCGAGGGCGACCGATTGCTGCTGCTTTTTCATAGCATCCGCCTGTTGTTTCCTGATGGCAGCCAGTTCTTCCGGGCCGTGCAGGATTTTCTCCGGGTTGGCGAGCAGCACGTTCATCTCGTTCACATATTCGTCCACATTCAGCAGGTCTTTGGCCTCTGGATACACCGCGACCATGTTGCCGATCAGCGCAAGGATACGTTCCAGCCCGCCTGTCGCGGCACCTTTCTGGGCAAGAGCCAGCATGGAGATAAACTCCACGTCCAGATTGACGTTTTTCATGCTGTCCGGTGGCGGTGGGAGCATGCCTTTGCGCTGCATGATGCCATACACACGCTTCAGCTTTGGCTTCAGCGACTCAGTGATGAGGTTCTCGATTACTGGGCCGAGCACTTGCAGCTTTTCCTGCATCTTCTGTGCGACTTCATAAGCCGTGAGTTTCTGATTGGGGTTCTGTTCCAGCATCAGCCAGAGATCGACAAACAAGCCTTTGCCGATACGGTCTTCAATCTGCTTGATGAGGCCAGCAAGCGCACCGATATCAGGATTTACCTGATAGATGGAACGCATCCCGGTGCCCGCCGCGAGATTAGCCACATAGGTAACGTGACCGGGCAGGATGGAGGAGGGCTGGTTCTTCATGGTGATATCGGCGATGAGCGGCGGCCTAACTTGCTTCTCAATCGCCTCGGACATACGGACGGTCATGACCTGAAGCTGAATAACGTCCGGCAATACATCCATGCCGGGGGAGCGACCATAAGCATCATTGGACTGCGTTGCCCAGCGGGCGGCGGTGAATGGCTGGTCTACAAAGCCACGCTTTGAAAGGGGAGCTTTGCTGCCCGCGCCATAGACCCAATACACTTCGCGCCATGTGAAGTTGCCCGGTATCTTGCCAGAGCCGTTGATGTCGAAATTAGGCTCAATCGAGTGCGCGATAATACGTTCTTGGTCGAGCGCGGAGCCCTTTTGCTTCCACAACAGGGCGATATCCTTAGGGCACGCGTCAATTCCGAAGAAATCCACGATCTGTGCGATAGTCATGACGAATTGGCGATAAAGCCCGTCTACGCGCAAAGTCGCGCCGGATGCCAGATAATACTCGCCAACGGCAGGGTTATACAGGCGGATAATGTCTTTTTCGTCTTCATAAATGATGCTTGGCGCGGTGCCGAACACTACAAGGTCTTCGCATTCCTGTGCGAACGCATTATAGAAATTGCTGGCTGCGAGAACGGCGTATAGACGCTCCTCGATAGTGTCCAGCCATGCGCGGCCTTCAGCGTCCACTTCAACATTTTTCATCGTGGGCAGGATTTTAAACCATGGACGAGATGGAGATGCCAAACCACTCATCAAACCCGCAGAGCATACGCGGGCAGCATAGGTGCCTGTAGGGTCTTTGATGGAGTTATTGAGCGGACGGCCACGCGTCATGTTGTTCGGCGAAGGGATGCCCCCGGTGGATTGCGTCAGCCAGATCGAGCGGCGTGGAAGGATATATTCAGCGAGATCAGACCAGTTCTGCGTCCACCAGCTATTGCGCCATTGGCGGAGCATGATGAGCCGCGCTTCGAGATGGCCACGCAGAGAGTTCCATTGAGCCACCTGTGCCGCGTCTTCGCTGGGCTTTTTCTTAGGCGTGTCAGGCTGCATCGCCAGCAGGGTCGGGCCCGCGTGCTCGTAAAAGACATTCTGTTCTTGTTCGGTCTGGCTCTTGTCGGCCATTTTATTCCTCTGGCGTTATCGCCTTATTGTTCTTTTATGTCGCCCGGTGGCACTATCATGGGTGGTTGAGTCAGTAAAAACAGGCTCCGCGCTATGCTTTCCAGCGCATCCGCAATCCTAACCAAAGGTATTGATTCAAAGTCATCATCCATAGACCCTCCTAAAACGGATAGAGAATGCCAACCAGCCCGAAGATGGTGGCGCTTGCGATGAATATTAGGTTCCAGTCCACTACTCGGTGGCTCCGAGCAACGTGGTTTGCGCAGTATTAGGTTTCGCTTTAAGCCCTTGAGGGGAGGTGCCCACAGTACCAGATGCGGACGCTGCTGCTGCGGCGCGATTACGGTTGCCTTGGCTCGTGCCTGCGGCTACCGGGTCGGCGGCTACGGCAGGGGCAGCGGCGGGAGGGAGAGGGGGAGGAGTGGGCGGCGTAGGAATGTCAGGTGTCATGAAGCCCATGGGCGCATCTCCTTAGTGTGTTTCCAGCGATTCTACCGCAGGTGTCCACTAAAGGCAACAAATACTATATCTAGTCTTTGCCGTACCGCTTCTCGACCTTGGCTTTGGCCTTAGTCGTGCGTTCTGCGCGGGCTTCGTCGGCGGCTACGAACTCTTTGGCTACGCTCTGCGGGATGCCAGCTTTCTTGGCAAATTTAGGGTTATGCGATGCGGCCTGCATGAAGCGTTCCTGATCTTTACTCTTGCTCGGCATTCATATCCTCCGGTGTTAGGGGCGTATCGTCACCCGCCTCCCATGTTGCTGGCTCCGGGCGCTGCCGAAGAACCAGTGCGAGGTGATCGGGATACCTCTTTGGTTCTGGATTATAGGGCTTTTGCAGGTATTCGTCCAGTGTTTTGCCCTTAGGCCAAGCAGCGAAACATTCAGCGCATAGGGCAAAGCCAATAGCGGCCTTAGGAGAACAGCGTGCGCATTTCTTCATTCGTCTTCCAATACCGTGGGGTTGTTTAGCAGAGCGGCTAGAGTTGGCTTGTGGAGGGCAGGGAAGTCGATATCGCAGTCCGGGTCGGTCATGATGAGCTCCAGCAGCGCCTTGCGCTTGTCTGGCACGACCTTAGGCCGGATACGCGTAACAACGCGTGCTATGGGATTACGAGTTTTCATGTCTCTACTTTACATTAGCCATTGAGTGCGCACCACAGATAAAATGCAATGAACGCACCCAGCAACCCCACCCAGCCGAAGCGGAGATTGCTTTTCTTAGGCGCTTTTCGTTTCTTCACGCGGCCCTTGAGCATTAATCGCCCCCACCGCATGAGCCGCTGCTATCGCTGCTCGATGAATCGCACGAGCTGGAAGAGGAATCGGAGGCGCTCGACCACGAGGACGATACCGACTCCACAAACGACTCGACAGCATCGCCGATGCCTTCACCGACTTTACTGAACACGCTTTTTTTCTTCTCTTCAGCTTTTTTCTTCAGGTAATCCATATCAATCTCCTTGTTGAATGATGCCCCCATTGTACCGCAAGGAGGGGGCAGGCCTTGGTTAAGCGTGCTAGGGGTCACACGCTCCGGTATTCGATATATGGATTCGGGGTTATCCTTATTATAGCCACGCATCTACCCCCGTTTAACGCTTTCGCGCATCCATATTCTTGTCGTCGAATCGACATTTAAAAGACCGATGCAGGCTAACTTGGAGCGTCCAGAGGGAATCGAACCCTGCTCACTACGGCTTGGAAGGCCGAGGTCACAACCCGTGTGCTTGGACGCGTATTTTGGCAATTTAGGAGGCATCCGCCACCTCCTCCACCGAGATCATCATAGAAGCGCAGACAACGGCCTTCTCTCCCCTTACCACAACGATGCGGTTACGCTTTGCTTTAAATGTTTGATTGATCTCCAGCACCCGCTTGTTAATATCCTCGCGGCTCTTGTAAGCGGTCAGGCCGGGATGGGCGATGCCTTCATCGTCAAAGATGATTATGCGATACTGCTCAGCCACGCGATTGCCCCGCTTGATATAACTGGGCTGCGAGAGCCTTTGTCTGCTCCGTCACAAAGGCGAAATCTCGATACACCTCATCGCTGCCGGAATAGGTATGCGATTTAGGCATGAGGGAACGCATGGTCGCGGCTATAGCGGGGCTGTAGTCCCGGTAATGCGCACAATCAAAACCGAAATACCACAGGCCGCCTTCATCCCAGAAGTCGCCAAACGTCAGGCCACCATGCACGCAAATACCGTTGATGAGAAGGCCATAGTGCCTATCACGCGCTTTAATGCGGCGCTTGCTGTCGCGCTTAGTCTTTGTGGCGACCGGACGGGCGATTTTGCGCCAACCATTCAGACGGCCCCAGTAATCGAGCCCATACAGCTTAGAGGAGGCGGGGACACCCACATAGCCGCATAACGCGCCCGTGATCTGCGAATTGCGCTTAATGAGGCATTGCAGGCCCGTTGCCGGGTCAACCCATTCGGCATTGTCTGGCTCGTGCTGCCATGGGCCTTCTCCCCACGTCTCTTTACCGTATTTGTCTTCGTCAAAATCTTCCATGCTAAATCTCCGGCATTCTCATGATGTGTGAAATATCAGCGCTCTTCACCTGTCCATCGAGCGTGTCGATAGCGGTATTGGGCTGCTTGAGGAAGGCTTTGAGCTCGTCGATGCGGCGATCTGCTGCCTTGGGTGTGGGGAAGAGGGTGATGCCCTTATGGCTCTTGCCGATCTTGTCGAAGACATATAAGCGCCATTGGGCGGCCTCTAGGGCCTCTTCAAACGTCTTGGCCTTGGTCATAGTGTCTAACATCGTGCCCCCATGCGTATTTAGCTGCTCGTCTTTCCGAGCCGTCATGCTCCCTGAACCATCAGGTCATCTTCAGGCCGGGGATTGCACCCAGTTACCAAAGAGGCGGGATTTGAACCCGCTTACCCATACCAATCGTCAGCAACCCTAGCAGAATCGAACTGCATTCCTCGTACCAGCCTAGCGATTGCTCGGCTTGGTGTTCTTGAACTCGCCAGACGGGATATATTTACCCGCGAAGCTAGTGGCATCTATGATGGTGTACGCACCACGGCCACGCTGTTGAGCGCGGCGGGTCTTTAACATGGCTTTACGGTCTTCTGAATTGCGCTGAGGCATCGGGTGTTCTCCTGTTTGTGTGGGTGGAGATGATGCAGGCAGGGCTTGATTCCTGCTTGTCGGTCTTTAGCACGTAATAGGGATATCCCCCACCTGTTCGCCATTTACCGGAGTTTGGGCTACTAAGTACGATTGGCGTAAGAACCGGACTTCCTTTCCGACTATCACCACCTAGCGTGTCCTTCCACGCCGCTGCATCATCTCACGCGTTTTGGGTAGCAGATTTTGCCCTTCATGTCAACGACTTTGCACACCTCAAGTATGCGGTTGAGGCGTATGGCTTGGCGCAGCAGTGGCTCTGGAATGTCGCTCATGGCTGGTTCACCCGATGGATGTAGGTTGGAAGATTTTTTGCCTTGGCTATGTTTATCATGTGCCATGTGCCACGCGATTGCCCGTCCCATATAGCTATCAGCGCCGTGGCGTGCTTCGCCATCTGTTCGTTGCGGATATACCCGGCGCGTTTGCCATGCTTCTCCCATTCAGCGGGATAGAGTTCAACGGGTAGCCCATTGCGGTCTGCATAGCGAATAGCCAGTTGGTCAACGCCACGGGCAGCGCCGGATAGTATCAGTGTCGGTGACAGCTTCGAGACGATAACGGCTTTCTCTACGATAGCATAATCAGTGATGCTGCGGCTGCCTGCTATGATTACTCGCACGCTAGAGCCTCTGTCGTTCGCTGTATCAGATAGCCGTTGCGCAGGTTCACACCCTTGGCATCACAGCGCTGGGCTTCGTTGCGTATCTCGATGAGTGCGCTGCGCATCCGCTGTGACTTAGACTTCTCTTTGGAGAAAAGCTCTTCAAGTTCCTGTTTGGTCATAATGCCGCCTCTATGGCCGCCTCTGCTGCGGGGATTTGATATTGCCACAGCTTGTAACGAGCACTGAGACGCTCTTGGGTCGCAGGCGTGATCGCATAGCCTTCTGCGTCAGGGTCAACGCCCATAGCTTTGCATAGTGCGCGGGCTACGCGTTCTGTCTGTGTGTCGGTCATAACTGCTCCTTGTCCGTATTCAGAGTCGGGCAATCGTGATCTCCGTCAAAAGCCGTGTTGCACTTAAGGCATAATTTAACGCCACTGGTTGCAGTAATATTTGATATGACAGCCGATTGCTTGTTTGGGTGATCCCAAGCCTCTTTCCACGCCAGCCACGCAAAATCGGTAGTGTCGTGGTCGTAAAAACCGCGCTCATTGCGCTTGATGCTGTGCCTTCCGTAGCACCACGCCTCAAATTCTTTGCGACATTCATGCATTATTCGATTCCTTATTCCAGTTAAGACCGTCTTTTGCGACATCCTCAGCAAAATGGCCGCAAACTTTATAATCACCGCTGGCAATCTGAGCTAGGCGCATTTTCATCCAAGCATTCTCCCGCATGGCGTCGAGGAGCTGACGGTGGGTAAGACTATTGTCACCAGTCTTGTCTAAATCGCAGATGAACTCTAGCTGCTCAATCGTCAATCTATCCATGTAACGGCTCCTTCAGGCGATATTCTTTGGATAGCTTCTCACGGCCTTGCATCGTCTCCATGGCGCGTTGTGCATCTGATTTGCGTGCGTAGCGCCCGGTAACGTGCCAGCCATTGCCCTTGTTCCACCGCAACATCCAAAGGTGATGCGTCTGGAGATGCTCCCAGCCCTCTGGTGTGTAGCGCCATTCCACCACGAACGGCTTGCGGGCACGCTTAGGGCGCTTACCTATGCCAGCCTCTGCATACTCCTCGCTCTTTGCGTGGTCTTTGGCCTTACGTTCGCGGCCTTCTTGTGCCCATGTCATAGCGATTCCTTTATGTTCTGCTTCTCCCACCCATCATGCTCAAAGTGGTCAGCGCATATCACTTCACGCGCCGCTCTCGCGCCATGGTAATCCAGTTGCGGGTTGATGGGCGACACTAGCAAGCCAACGCGGCCATCCGGCTGCTCACTGTAGCCGACGAAATAGCGCAGCGTATCATCGAGCAAAAGCCTGTCCGAGGGGCGGAAGCCATGCTTGGCATCGAAATCCTGCACGCATTGTGGCAGCGTGACTATCCACTCTTTCCAGAGCTCCTCACCTTCAGCGCCGCTCATTAGCCTCTCCTCCTGTTGGTGTGATGGCAACAGGCTGGGGTCGAACCAGCGGCATCTGTCAGAGGAGAGCGTAGGAACTAAATCTACGGGTAAGGCACTCTTTCAGTTCGTATAGCCAAGCCCCGCTACCTGTTTCGCCTCAGTTCAAGCGATACGACCGCTATCCCCTGTTCTCCACGTCACGCGCTTCTGTCACATAGTGCGCCGTCTCTCCGGCTGTCACCATGTTACCAACGGTCAAGGGGGCTTAGCGAGCCCACGCTTCAGGGGACGGCGGACATACGTTTCTCCGCTCTTTATGCCTAACCTCTCGGCTTCGGCATCCCGTGTTCTGGTGGGGATGGGCCATAATGGTGCGCACCTCATCCCCATAGCGTGTTAGCCCGTTGCAAGGTCATCAACCCTGTTTTCGGAGTTAGCCGAGACCCGTGATTAGCGGAACGACTCCTTCATCACTCCACAGTTTCATGGCCTACCCACCAGAATCCCGCACATCACCAAGGTAGGAGGCGTCTTGCTGTACGAGTGAACCTGTTGACCATCTGCATATGTGGGCTTTCAACCACCGGATACGACAACGGAGCTAACCTGTTTGGCGTAGCACGTTGGAGCGCCAAAGTCAACACCTGATGTGTTTAGTCGCCGCTCAATGCCTCTCTGATGTCTATGCCAAAATCGCCGAAAGTCGCTATGTCATTATATATTCGATACGCTGCCGTTCCTGAATAACATTTGCCACCAGAGTCGAACGTGAGTTTTGACAATCGCGCCTCCTCGACGCTTACCGCGCTGAAGTAATGCTTATGCTCCAAGACCATCTCGCTGCGCCACTCATGACCCACTATGCCGTGGTCAATGAACTGCGCCTTCTTCTCTTTGCCGTCATGCTTTACCGTTATCTCTACCAATGGCGTTACTCCTGTGTTTGCGTGATACGCGCTGACGGCACTTTGCCGAGCAACAGGTTGCGTCTTTGCGCACGGGATTGAACTCTTCGCCGCAGCCTTTGCAGATTCGTCGTATGGGTTGTTTGCAGTGCCAACAGATGCGCATGTCACATATAACCAATGGCGTATGTGTGACTCAAGCGTTATTTCCCGCGTATGTAGTTCAGGCTCAGCGGGTCATAGTGCGACTGATGCGAGCTGGTCGCGCCAATATCCTGCTTGATGTAGCTGCTGGCGAGCGGGTCATAGTGGATTGTGTGCCCACCAGTGCGATTGCCCGTCACAAAGTCCTTGTATTCAGGCGGATGGGCGCTCACATCGATGCCAGACACCACCAGATAGCGCGTTGCGTCCATGAGATGGTCATTGCTCTTCACGACCTTGCCATTGTCATCACGGCGATATACGCGGTATTCCTGTAGCCAGCTCTGAAGCGTGCTGAACACCTTGATGCGGCCTGTCGATAGGCGCTGATATACCTCGTAGATGCCTGATTCCACGCCGTTATACGCCACTGACACGCGCAAGCCTAGCTGTTGGTATATGTCGAGCAGTTGTTCACCGTCTTTCTGTCCACGTCCACGGCTTGCAGGGTCGATAACACCGGGCATCCAGATGCCTTTGGCCTTGATAGCGTCCGCGTGCACGCTGGGCTCTGCTTGGCCACGGTAATGCTCTCCATACAGGTAAAGCACGTCATTATCATCGTCATACGCCCCGAAGATAGCCGCTGTGCGGTTCCAGCCCACGTCCATCCCATAGCACCTGCGCCAGTATGGGGGCAGTTGGAATGGGTCAACGATGAAGTCTGTCTCCGATACAGGGTAGATAGCCCCAGAACCGAGCGCTGGGATACCTTTGGTGCGTGCATCGCGCTGATGTGGGGGATAGGCGCTTAGCAGGTCTTCCTTGTCTTTCTCGGTCAAATGCGGGGCATCGTCCCATGTGGCGGTTACAAGGCTGATCTTGCCATCGCGGAACTTCTCTTCAAGGAACATCACCGTGTCCGACATACCCTTGAGCGGCGTGAATGTGGTAATCACGATGCCCTGCGTGGTCATGGTGCGCGTCAGAGCCTCTGAATACACAGCCAGCGGGGGTTCTTCATCCATCCACACCACGTCACGCGCTGTAGCTTGGAACGCCTCGCGGCCCTGATCGAAGCTCTGGAACTGCAACTGGCTTACACCACCGCTGATATGGCGCACCTGCACGATGTCGATAGCGTCTGGGATGCCTGATTTACTGCGGCGCTCAATGATTGTGTCGAATGGCAGCATCCCGGTGCCAATGTCTGAGGGTGGGCCTAACAGCTTCTCCTGTATCGAGTCGCGCACCAATCGCCCTGTCTCACCAGCTACCAGCACATTCACGCCACGCTTGAAGCGCTTGCCTGTCCACCATTCAGGATATTGCCCTGTCAGATGCAGAGAGACCTCATATGCACCCGCCTCCGACTTGCCCACGCGGTTAGCAGCTCGAAACAGGCGCTCACGCTTATTCGCACCATCGGCGAAGAACTCCATGTGCTTGGGATACAGGTGACGGCTGAACGGCCCATCCTCTGGAAACATGATAGCCAGCTTGTTACGGCGCTTGCGCACGATAGCAGCTTCAACGTCAGCCAGTGTGATGCGGGGTAAGTTCATTAGCTCCCCATCGCGTCATGTTCGATGGTCTTCTCACGGATTTGCTCAAGCTGCTCTAGGCTCAGCACGTCCAGCACCTGTGTCGTAACAGTGATGGCGGCCAATGGGCTCTCCTTATCGCCTTTGAGCGTCACGGCATCGCCATACGCCTTAGGCTTCAGCTTCCCGGCATACCATTTACGCGCATCAATGCGAACACGCGCAACATCCGAGGGAACAGTCACGTCATCAGCGATATCGAGAATCTGGTCAGCGATAAGATCAGCGCGGCTTTCGCGGGCGCGGGCGTAGTTCGCACCGAAGTCCTCATGCTTCTGCAACCATCTAAGCACCGTTGTGTAATGCAATCCCTTGTCTATGCACACCGTGTAGAGGGAGCGTCCAGTGGCTATCTCCTCGCAGATGGCGTCTCCGATGTCGTCGGTGTATTCAGCTCTTGGCTTAGGGGTGTTGCCTGTGATTATCCTAGCTACCAGTTTGCCCTTTGCTTCAGGGGTTGTGGCTTCTGTGCAGAGGCATGACAGTTCGCCCTCCACCAGTGTGGGGAACTCATGGCATGTCTCGCAGCGGTCTGGGCTTACGTTCTCCGGTGTTAGGGCTCCTGATGCTATCAGCTCTTCACGCTTGCTCTTGCTACGCTTGGTCGGTGTCTTTGCTGGCTTTTTTGTCGGCATTTTCCATGCTCTTCTTGGTTGGTATCATTCCCTCGCGCTCTAACAGGCCTATCAGGCGATTCATTACAGGCTGGAGGCATTCTTTCAGTAGCGTTTTGTCTTCTGGCTTCATGGCGTTTTCCTTAGCAAATAAACAGGGTGCCGGGGTCTGCGGGCTGGTGCCATCCCTGCTCCTTGTTGGGCATCTTCACTGGCTGTATGCGGTCGAAGGGCGCTGGATACACGCCGGGCTCAAACAGCTTGCGCGTTACCTCCGGCTCCAGCTTTGGCGTGCGCTTGGTCAACACCAGTGCGATATGAGCTTGAATCAGCTTCCATTGCGCTTGTGTGGGTGGAGTATCAGGGCTCAGCTCTGCAAAGCCATTAAGCCAGTAAGTGAACTGCTCTGGTGTCATGCCATCGGCTCCTTACGCCATTTGAATCCGAAACACACCCCCTGCATGAAGCGATGAAATGCGTTAGGCTCTTTGCCCTTTTGTGGCCGCCATGTGATAGCGTCACAAAACGTGCAAATCCAATCGGAGGCGGGTGGCGACCGCAACACCTCGCACTGCGCTGTGCCATCCATTAGTACAAGAACTCCTGCGACCATACAGGCAGAAACCCGAACAAATACCATGTCGAACGGAAGCGCAAAAAGCCACAGGTATCGTGGAGGTGGCGATGTTCAACGAATTTTACTGTTTTACGCATGCAATCTCCTGTTTTTGTGTGTCTTCCATTATACCCCGAAAACTCTTTCATACACAAGATGTATTTACTACAGAGGGTTGCGACCTACTAGATATGCCATTTTAAAATAAATACACTGGGTATGCATTTAGGGGGTTGACTATGCATACCTGATGTATTAGTTTCTGTCTCACAGCAGCAATGAAGCTGCCGGACATCGAAAGAGAAATAATATGTCAAACGTACACGCTTTTACCTCTACCAAAACCACCCGCTTCGGCAAAGGTGCTACCATCGTTCGCAACAATGCGGGTCTTGATGATGCTGCCCTGCTGCACTACGCTCCCTCCATCTTCGCTCAGGATAAACATGATTCCCGCTCCGAGCGTTACACCTACATCCCAACCATCGACGTGCTGGCTGGCCTGCGCAAAGAGGGCTTCGTGCCTGTTGAAGTGCGTCAGGGTGGCTCCAAGGACGAAGTTAAGCGCAACTTCACCAAGCATCTGGTTCGCCTGCGTCATGCCGATCAGCAGAACATCGTCAACGGCGACAGCTTCCGCGAACTCATCCTCCTCAATGCCCATGACGGCACGAGCTCTTACCAGCTCATGAGCGGCCTGTTTCGCATGGTGTGCAGCAATGGCCTCATCACCTGTGAAGATGGCCAGATGCAGCGTGTTGCCCATAAAGGTGACATCGTGAATCAGGTTATTGAAGGTGCTTTCCGCATCATCGAGGGCAATGAACAGGTGCAAGAGCGTGTTGGGCACATGAGCCAGCTTCAGCTCACCAGCAGCGAACAGAATGCCTTTGCAGAGGCCGCTATCGAGCTGCGCTTCAGCGCTAAGGACGAAGATGGCAACCTGAAAGATGCGCCTATCAGCGCCGGGCAGGCTAATGACATCCGCCGGATGGCAGACCGTGGCAATGACCTCTGGAAGACCTTTAACCGCGTGCAGGAGAACTTGATTCGTGGTGGCGTAGGCTACACCCATCAGAATGAAGATGGTCGCCGCAGCAACCGCGCCACACGCCCTGTGCAGAGCATCGATGGCGACACCTCCCTCAACCGCGCACTCTGGGTGCTTGCCAACAAAATGGCAGAACTCAAAGCCGCGTAACTCATCCCCCTCGCCCTCCTCTTCGGGGGAGGGCACTTTTCCCTGTCTTCGAGAAAGGACAACCCATGGAATACTACGAAATCAACGTCTCCCTGCGTGGCGGCCACTTCTTCGCTACCGCTCCCCGCAGCATCACCCACGAAGGCCGCATGAAAGAGCTGCGCACGGTGCTGGCGGCAAAATTCCCTGCCGCCGAAGGCTATGAACTGACCGTGACCAAGTACGAGACACGGGGGATTACGATCAAAGAGGAAGCTCCTGCCAACCCGATACCCACAGTAGTGCCACATCCCATCGGTGGCTCACACAAGACTGGCAGCTTGTCGCCTAGCTTCACGAAAGACGACATCACCCGCATTCTCGGCTTTGCGCCGAATGTGCAGGATGACCCGGCAAAGGTCACGGCATCATGGGGCTTCATGGTCAACGGCCATCAGTGTGGCATTTGGGATTATAAGGGCGGGCGGTGGTCAACCTATGGCCCTCAGGGCGTCTTTGACATGCTGTTTGTCGCGTAAGCAACCGAAAATTCACACTAACGAGAAATAAGGATAAGACTATGACCAAGACCAAAGCTAAAGAGAAAATCGACCTCGTGACCGCCTCTAAAATGTTCAAGGCGCTCTTCAAGCTGTGCGCTGATTCTGACCTCCAATACACCGCTAACGTGGTGATTGTTGAGAAAGGCGATAATGGCAGATGCGGCCAATGTGCTGCGACCCATGGCGAGGGTAGCGATCTCATGCCTGCGCTTATCACCTCTCTCCAGCAGCTCGCTGACCATCCCCTTAACGGGCGGTTATGGGCACCAGCGATGCGGAGCGTTAGCAGTCAAGCGGGCGGTGGCTTAGGTGATTTCCTTGGCATGATGATGGGCATAGGGCCCTCGGAAAGAGCGCCTGCCAAGAAGCCGAAGCGGGAGCCCAAGGTGAAGCGCGATGGCAACGTGCTTGAGTTCCCCGGCAAAGAGAAGGAATAGCCATGCGCACGTTGATGTTCTTCCTCCTCTTGTCCGTTTCGGCGTGCAAAGAAGACAAAGAAACGCGGATGATTCCCGCTGATTTAGATCAAACCGGAATCGTCTACAAATGGGAAAGGGCCGCGCCATGATTTGCTTCCGTGACCGCACTTACTGTGCCTCTCCTAACTGCCGCAATGAGTGCGGTCGCCAATTCACCGCAGAGGACGCTGTGGCAGCAAAGGCGTGGTGGGGCAGTGATGATTACCCTGTCGCTATGAGCACGTTTTGTGACAAGCACGGCGACCTCATCCGCCCGGAAAAAGCAGTTGTTACCAATCCGGCCACCTTGGCCACCCTGAATGTCGATTTAACCGAAGGAGAAGACCATGACTAAGCTCACCAGACTTCAAGCATCCAAGATGCTGGGGGCGCTCTACAAAGAGTTTATGGACAATGAAATCCCGTTCTATGGCCTAGCGGTTATCGCCAACGAAAATGACACAGGGGTCTATCATACAGGCGCTATCAACGGGACTGCTAAACAGCTCATCTCAGGGCTGACGATGGCACTCACGCAAGAAATGACAGACGAATCCACGCGCACGGTGTTGGGCTCCGCTTGTTGTGCGGCTGTGATGAGAGCAAAGCTGCCCATGAAGCCTGACATGGAAGCGCTGCTTGGCGGCATCCTTAAAGGCCCCGTCACGGAGAAAACCAAAGCCGACACTACCAAACCCGAAGACGCGACAACCCACTAACCAATAGGAGACAGCGATGAGAATAGCTGAATTTATCAATGAAGTCAATGAGATGTACAACGCTCCCACCGAACACGATATCGAAGAAGCTTTAGCTTTTGCCGATATTGAGAACGAGGAAATCGGCTATCTGGAGGACGAGCTGTGATGGACTGCGCAACCGTACCGTTCTGGTGGGACACGTTTAGGGGAGGGATAACCTTCCTCGCCTTCATAACGACTATGGGGCTGTTCATTTGGTATTTGGAGAGGGATTAACATGACGTTTGACCCTCGGAAGATTAACAACTGGACATGGTTTTTTCTGTGGTTCGCCATGATTTTCCAACTGAACGCGCTGATGATTCTGATATTGCTTATCGAATGGAAAGAGCAACTGGAGGCGAAGCTATGATTAAACGCGGGCAATACACGATTATACGCGCTAACGGCACCGAGCAGGTAGTCGAGGAAGCGCCGACCCTTTCGAGCGTGCACGAGGCATTAAAATGCGACTGCATCGATGCCTTGCGTTTGAGCACCTACAGCATCAACCAAGCCGTCATGCTGGTGGATGATAGCGGGATGCTGAAGCGCCTGCCCGTCAACGTGAAGGCGACCGCGCTTTATCGCGCCGTAGTCGATACGCCCTATTCCATCCATGGCGATGTGATCGTTTGCAGCGATATGGATTTTGGTGATGACGAAGATTAACCCACACATTGGAGTATTTATGAGCCGGACACCTGATAAACCGAACCCCTTAAACGCCAACCCATATCGCACCGGGTTTGCAGATGCAATTTTTGGCCGTCCATCCGCATCGCCGTGGATTAAAGAATGGCGGCTGATCTTTAAGCATCAACAATATCTCAACGGCTATCTGGCTGGCAAGCAGACTGGCGTTGTCCTCAACATTGGCTCACAGCCAGTGGCTATTTAACACCAACCCAAGGAGAAGAAAATGGGCGACGAATCGATTGAAGTAATGCTGAAAAAACTGCGTGGTATCGCAGACAAAGACGACAGCCAGCCTGAGGGCATACAGCGTCCGCTGGAGGAAGTGTTGGCGCACTACCTCAAGAAACAACCGCTCAAGGTCGGAGACATCGTGCGCTTTAAGCCGAACCTGTGTCATGTGCGGCAACCCACGATGACAACAGACTGCATCGTCGTGGAAGTGCTGGAGACACCCTACATCACACAAGCCGAGGGGGAGCACCATACGCCGTATTTCCGTGAGCGTCTTGATATACGTCTCGGATTTTATATGAAGGATGGTGAGTTCGCACTTATCCACTTCGATTCACGGCGCTTTGAGAAGGTGACGAAAAAAGAATAGCGATTATGGCAGAGGCAAGTGACGGTTCTAAACGCCGTTCAACTCGGCAGGCTTGGAGATGATTACTTTGACGGGTTAATCGCCGTCCCTCTGCCGCCAGAATACTGCGCCCTAGCCCTAGGGTTCTCACCGCGTCACATGCGGTGCAGTGATGTTGTGAGTTGGTCGCTGACCGTTTATTTTTTAACCCAAGGAGAACCCTATGACCAAGGCAACCACCAAGACCCCCGCCAAGGCTGTTAAAAAGGCAGCTAAGGCAACCACCGCCAAACTCCCATCAGCAGCAGATGTTATCAAAAAGCTGGTGGAGAAAAACACTGAAGCGCATACGCGTGAAACCCTCGGACGCTTAGCCTATAGCTGCCAGTCAGCTAAGCTGGATGTCCTGAAAGTCGGCGAACTCAAAAAGAACGACCCGACCTACGGAATAACGACCATGAAAGTTTTGCGTCTTGAGAAAGACGGCCAAGCTTTCGTCGTTCAGCGCAATGGCACCCTGAAGGCTGTGACCCACACTATGGTTCCAGCCTTTGCTTTCCCATCCACTCCAAAAAGTGAGGGCAAGAAAAAACCTACTAAGAAAAAATCGGGACTGTCTTCTGTGTTGCCTAATAGCGCAGCCAAGAAGGTGACACCCATCCGCTTCTAACAAGCACTTTGTCCGGCCACGGAGATAAACATGGGAATACCATTTCATTATAAACTATCAGGAGAATTTATGTCGGAAACTAAAAAAGAAATCACCAGCGTCAAAGACGTAACCATCGTGCATGAAGGTACGCAGATCATCCTGCCTGTCATCAAAGGCAAGCCGATGGGCTATGACGAAGGCATCGAATGGTTGCAGCGCAAGAAGAAAGAAGATGAAGCTGAGGTCGGCGTTCATAACATCTTGCCTTGCTCGCCTATGGACGGCGCTGTTGCTCTGCAAAAAGCCATTGCCTCGATCTACGGCTGGTCACAAGGCGTCCCGACTCCGGGCTTCTTCGGAGATACGCCGCCTTTCATGGTTCGCGTAGAAACGGGCGTCAATGAGTCCGTGCAGGTTCCGTTCGGTCGCATTCAAATCCCCGGCATTGAAGGGCATTTGCAAACTGGCATCCAGACCGAACCGCATCTCGCTTTCGTTATCGGCGGCAAGGTGAAAAAGAAACACGCCAAGGCCATCAACGAGATTGTTGATCTTGCTCGTGAGATTCTGAAAACGGACAGCATCTACAAAGGCAAAGCAGTCAAAGTCGCGTTCGATTATCTGGACGAAGATGGCGACCGCGTGCGTGACTATGACCCGCTTCAGGATTCGCCAAAGTTCATGGACTTGGGCAGCATCTCTGATGACTCGCTTATCTTCGGTGAAAAAGTCCTGAAAGATATCGAGATCGGCTTATTCACTCCAATTGAGCAGACGGCGGCTTGCCGTGAGTTCGGTGTGCCACTGAAGCGCGGTATCCTGCTGTATGGCCCTTACGGTACGGGCAAAACCATGACCGCCTATGTCGCTGCCCTGAAAGCGGCTCGCAATGGCTGGACGTTCGTATATCTGGATAAAACCCATGATCTTAAAATGGGTCTCCAGTTCGCCGCTCAGTATGCGCCATGCGTTATCTTCGCGGAAGATATCGACCGTGCTATGCATGGTGATCGTTCCTACCAGATCGACGACATCCTGAACACTCTGGATGGCGTTGATACCAAGGGTGCGGAGATCATCACTGTGCTGACGACCAACCACATCGAGAACATCAACCCTGCTATGTTGCGCATGGGTCGCCTCGATACGCTGGTGGAAGTCACGGCACCGGATGCCAAGGCTGCTGAACGTCTCGTCAAGCTGTATGCTCGCGGATTGCTGGATGAGAAAGCCGATCTGAAGAAAATCGGTATTGCTCTGGCTGGCAAAATTCCCGCCTTCATTCGTGAAGTTACGGAACGCGCTAAAATCGCTGCTATTGGCCGCACTGATGGTGGCAACATCAAAGGCAAGGTTCTGCAAGAAGACTTGCTGGCTGCTGCAAGCGCGATGGAAACCCATGAGAACTTCCTGAAGCCAAAAGAAAGCAATGTCATCGAAGGTCAGGACATCTTCGTGAAAGCTTCCAAAGGCTCTAAGGTTCTGTTGGCTAACAACAACACCAACTAAACCCTGCATACACGCGGTATGTGATTTCGTTTGACTTCGCATACCGTGTGTATTAGGTTCTCCCCTCTACAGAATACCCGTTTACGGGCGGACGGTGGGTAAATAGCCACAGGACTTTAATCAACCCTACTAGGAGAATCGCTATGAATGCACCTGCGACCACTACCACGCCAAACCTGAACAACCTCGAACTGAACAAAGGTGATAACTTCATCTTCGGTGTCGATGTTTCGGCTTCCATGGGTCATACTGACTGCCCCGGCAACACCTCGCGTATCGAATACCTGAAAGAAAAGGTTATCGCTTTCGCTAATGAAGCCGCTAAATGGGACGAAGATGGCATCGACGTTCTTGCTTTCGGCTCCAAAATCACCCCATACACGGGCGTGACCGCAGAGAAGGCCGCTGAAGTAATCGGCGCTCTGAAAGCAAACGAAGGCAGCACCGATACCGCTGCCCTCATTCGTGCGGCTTACAAGCTGCATAAAGATGGCAACAAAGAGCAAACCGTTCTGTTCGTTGCTACCGATGGCGCTCCTAACGATAAAGAAGCCGTTAAACAGGCAATCATCGACATCACCAATGATGTGAAAGACGAGCGCGAGTTCAATATCTCGTTCCTCACCGTTGGCGTTATCGACCCTAGCCTGCGCGACTTCCTCACCACTCTGGATGACGACCTTACGGGCGCTAAATATGACATCGTTGATGTTAAAGCGCTCGATGAAGTCGATTTCATGTCGGCTTTCGAGGGCGCGTTGAACGACTAAACAGTCGTCCGACACCTACAGTGGGGGGCGTTGTGTCCCCCGCTTCCTCTCACCTTTGGAGTATAACTATGTTCGGTGCACTTGGCAAAATGGCTAACAAAATCAGAGATAAGTTTGAAGCGCTGGCTAACGAGGAAGAGATGCTGGCGGTTGTGTCCGCTTCTGTTCTGGTAGCCGCAGCAGACGGTTCGATTTCTGAAGTCGAAAAAGACGCGGCGTTTAAAGCTATCTCTCAGCATGAATCGCTGCGGGGATTCAATCAGGCTTCAATCCGCAAGGCGTTTGACAGCGATGTGAATCTCATCAACGCTGATCGTCAGCTTGCTGAAGAAGTCCTCTACGATAAAGTTGCGGTCATTCGTGACAAAATCGCCCGTATCCGCGTGATCGGCGTTGCTTCGCAGATTGCGAACGCTGACGGCGAGTTCTCGGACTCGGAGAAAAAAGTCGTGGATAAAATCCGCAAGTTGACGGCTTAACCATGGCACGCCTCATCGCATTGGCAATTGCCGCTGTCGGGCTCCTCATCTGGGGCTTCCTCTTCATCACTGGCGAGGGCAGCTTCAAGCGCATGGTCACTATCAGTGGCGTTTATCCGGTCGTAAAGCCGGGTGGCTATGATGTGGTGTGCTTTCTCGATGCAGACAGCAAGCAGGGAGGTCTCTCGTGCCTCCCGCTTGCCGCTGTCGTCAAGCCTGAAGGATGCGTGAAATGAACCCGCAAGACCCACAAATAACTGCCGCTGTTGATGTCGCACGCAAGAATCTTAAGGGCTCACAAGAGCTTTGTCCGGTTTTCATCCTTGGCAAGGGCGATGAGCGCCAACTTATCGGAACGCCATTTGGCAGTGATGAGCAAAAGGATATGGTCGCCATGCTTATCAAAATACGGGCTCAGGAAATGGGAGCGGATTTTGTGCTATTCGTGTCCGAAGCCTATACTATCCGTGACCAAGAAGCGGCCAAAGAGTTCATGGACAACCGCGATATGTACCCCTCTGTAAGCACCCATCCCAAGGCTGTAGAAGTGGTGATGTTTATGCTGGAGACCCAGACCAAAAGCTGGAGCGGCATCGCCGATATAGAGCCGGGGCGAGTGCTCGGAGAGCTAGAGTGGATGCTGTGTAAGGACGCTCAAGGTCGTTTTACTAATTTTCTGGGCGACAAGCCCACCATAAACTAAGGAGAGACCCATGACGGGCGTAAATCTACTCATCATCCTCGCTATTTTTGCCGTTATCTACTTCACCGCCAAATGGACAGCCGCGCTGGTCAAATGGCTAAATAAATAAACTTAACCTGAGAGAAGAGGGCTATTTATGATTTTTCTTACCATCGCATTGCTCGTTGTCATGGAGGTCTCCCTATCCTTCGATAACGCCATCGTCAACGCCAGCGTGCTGCGCAATATGTCTGAGACGTGGAGGCATCGCTTCCTTGTGTACGGGCTCCCTATCGCTGTGTTTGGCACCCGGTTGGTGCTGCCTGTCGCTATCGTTGCCATCGCCAGCGGTCTGGGCATGATCGAGGTGTTCAACATGGCATGGTCGGCTCCTGAAGAGTATAGCGCACGCCTTATCGAATCGCACACCGCTATCTCGTCCTTCGGTGGCGTGTTTCTGCTCATGGTATTCTTCAATTACATGCTCTCCGGCGACAAAGAGCATCACTGGTTGCCCTTCGAGCGTTACATGGCCTGCAACATCAACGGTATCGGTGCGGCGCTTGTGTGCGCCATCCTGTTGGCGCTACAATACGCTATCCCTGAAGCGCACCGCTTGGATTCCCTGTTCGCAGGTGTGATCGGGCTGCTGACCTATCTAGCTGTTAAGGGCGTGATGGGTGACGGACATGGCGTAGCTGCCAGCGGCCTGACTGGATTTATCTATCTGGAGGTGCTGGATGCCAGCTTCTCGCTCGATGGCGTTATCGCGGCGTTTGCTATGACCAACAACATCATCGTCATCATGATAGGCCTTGGCATCGGAGCGGGGGTAATTCGCAGCATGACCATCAGCCTCGTCCGCAAAGGCACGCTGGAGGAGTATCAGTATCTTGAGCATGGTGCGCATTGGGGCATCGGCTCTCTGGGCTTCCTCATCCTCGCCAGCACGCTTACGCCGATTCCTGAACTCGTTACTGGCCTTGTCGCGCTGGGCTTTATTGGGGCATCTTTTTTGTCGTCCCTGAAAGCGAAGGCCGCATGACCAACACAACTAGCCCGACAGTCCAGTGCTTGCTTGAAACAGATAGAGAGAGGATTGCCGAATATCGCGAGGCCAATTCATCCAGTTTGTTTGAGGCACACAGAGTGGTTAAGCGCCAGCAAATCAATGAAGCCTTAGCCGCAGCAGAATCAGTTTACGATGTAAAATTAATAATTTCGTCACTTATGGAGTTGATATGACACAGAAAACTGAAAAGCCAGATTATCAGAAAATATGCGGCGAACTTATGGTGAGGCTAAAATTCGCCATCGATCATCTGAAAGCCGATGGGACAGGGTTATCATATGACCGTGAAACGGGAAAAACTAAGCCATGGCGGCACTACTTGGCCGAGGGCATCGAGATGTGCGGCTATACCATTGACAAAGATGATTTGGACGCTCTGGATTTGCCTGCCGCTGCTCGCCGGAAATACTTTGCAAATAAGGCGAAAGCCAAAAACGAGGCCGCATGACCAACAGTCTGATAGACCGTCGCATTAAATACCGGGCGAGTGCATTCCCTATT
>Ga0172380_10000701_pt1 | contig 62053 bp, 65 predicted proteins | sample Leawe162metaG_FD_119747 | JGI IMG/M metagenome (GOLD analysis project Ga0172380, IMG submission 119747) | Leachate microbial communities from a municipal landfill in Southern Ontario, Canada - Leachate well 162 metaG | ecosystem: Engineered > Solid waste > Landfill > Unclassified | place... | reverse complement strand
GGCACTGGTAAAACGCATCGATTTTTACACCAAAAACTAAACGTGGCACTCACCCAACAAGGAGTTGCAGTAGAGTGCATGACCACCGTAGCGGCTTGTAGAACTTACAATATTTTGATGAGCGAGGGACGCAAAGTAGCGGCAGCTTTACTACTTTAGTAGTATGAAACTTATTTACAGGGGCGATTTAGAGATAAAGACATCAAATTTACTGATAGGTAAAGGATGGCTAAACCAATACCCTTGAAATGCATAACAACTGTTTTCTAATAAAAACTGCTGCTGGGCTTCAGTTTCAACCCCTTCGGCAACCACCTTTAGGCCTAAATCCCGCCCCAAGGCAATAATAGTACGTGCGATAGCTGCATCATGGTAATCAGTCAGAATATCTCGCACAAATGACTGGTCGATTTTTAATTGATCTAACGGCAGGCGCTTAAGATAACTAAGCGATGAATATCCCGTGCCAAAATCATCCAATGCCACACCGATTCCTGCTTGCTTCAAAAGCATCATTTTCATAATGACTTCTTCAATATTCTCAAGCAAAATACTTTCAGTAAGCTCCAGCTTTAATCGGGTAGCATCAATTCCTGTGCGCTTAATTAAAGCAAGTACTTTTGGCACAAACTCCGCCTCATGAAACTGCTGAGCATTGACGTTTACTGATAATGTCAAGTGCGCTACTTCATTTTTAGACGCCCACAGCGCCAATTGGTGACAAGCGGTATTTAATACCCAATGCCCGATTGGATTCATCAAGCCCATTTTCTCCGCTACAGGAATAAACTCCGCAGGGGAGACCAGCCCGCGCTCTGGATGATGCCAGCGAATAAGGGCTTCTGCGCCAAACACCTTACCCGTTTGATCTACCTGCGGTTGATAGTAAAGCTCAAACTGATGATCCAATAGTGCAATGGTTAACTCGTTACCGGCCTGTGTCCGCAAAACAAAATCTGACTGGATAATATATAGGATCAAACACAACAAACTGGTTGCAATTAAACTGTTGCCCCATGCACCAAGTACGCGCACATCATCTATAACAACATACTGCGTTGTAAGTCCAAAATTGGTGCTGGAGAATACAACAAAGGCAGCCATGCAAGATAAGAAAAAACCGTACCTTAGCCACTTATATTCATTTTTAAGTAACAAGTAGCCATAAAATGCCAGCAATAAAAAGTATTGATGCACAGCTCTTGGTGCTGAAGTACTCGGAACATCCAAAAACAGACTCATCCCTAAAATCATGGTAAACAGACTAGACAGCAACAAAAAAGCCGCACTACGTATGCGGCTTTTTCTTGTTAAATCTAACGTTACTGCACCCAATACTACTAGTAAACCATCTACCCAAGCAATAGACCAAGCCCCAGCGTAAATTAGAAACACAACCCATACTGTCCCTACCACCATCAGCGCTAAACTACCTATCTCTAGAGCAATTTTTACACGATGCCCATGTATATCATCCAATGGGCTAATTGAGAAATAGTCTGAAACTCGTTGAAGCGGGTTTATCATTTTTATCAGTATAAGTAGCTTATCTAAATATTATTTCTAAACACCTTTTAAAAGAGAATTTTCTAAATTTACATAAAATGTGCTTAAAGTCCTTTGCGTGAAAACGTCAGCGTTGCATTAGTCCCACCAAAACCGAAGCTATTGGATAATGCCGTTTCAATCTTCACATTCTCAATCACAGTACGTACTATATTTAAGCCTTCCGCCGCTGGGTCTAATGTTTCAATGTTGGCAGAAGCGGCAATGAAATTATTTTCCATCATTAGCAAGGTATAAATCGCCTCATTCACGCCAGCTGCACCAAGTGCATGACCTGAAAGCGATTTAGTCGAAGCAATCGCCACGGGGTTATTTGCGCCAAATACTTCACGGATTGCTTCTAACTCTTTGGTGTCCCCCACCGGTGTACTAGTGCCATGCGTGTTGATGTAATCGATTCTATCAATTTGTTTGCCATCATGGCCTTGCAAAGCCAGACGCATACAGCGCACCGCACCTTCGCCGCTTGGTGCCACCATGTCATACCCATCAGAAGTTGCACCATAACCCACAACTTCAGCGTAGATTTTTGCGCCACGTGCTTTAGCGTGCTCGTACTCTTCAAGCACAACAATACCGCCACCGCCAGAAATCACAAATCCATCACGGTTCGCATCATAGGTACGTGAGGCTTTATCAGGCGTTTCGTTATATTTGCTGCTTAATGCGCCCATTGCGTCAAACATAAATGACAACGTCCAATGTTCCTCTTCCGCGCCACCTGCAAAAATAATATCTTGTTTGCCTAATTGAATTTGCTCCACGCCCGCGCCAATACAGTGCGCACTGGTAGAACACGCAGAACTGATGCCGTAATTGATACCTTTAATTTTTGCGCCTGTAGCAAGGCATGCCGACACACCGCTCGCCATCGCTTTTGTGACCATATAGGGCCCTACGCGACGCACGCCTTTTTCACGCAGCGTGTCGATGCCTTCTAAAATACTTTCATGTGATGCACCACCCGCGCCTACGATCAAACCTGTACGCACATTGGATACCATTTCTTCAGGCAACTGAGAATCCGCAATAGCCTCTTGCATCGCAAGCCATGCGTAAGCATGACCTTTTGCCATAAAGCGCATCAGCTTGCGGTCTATCAGTTCTTCTACTTTCAGATTTTTGATAGAACCCGCCACGTGCGAGCGCAAGCCCATTGCAGCGTATTCTGGTTGATAAGTAATACCTGACTTGCCTGCCTTCAGGCTTGCCAACACTTCAGCTTTATTGTTGCCCAAACTGGAAACAATCCCAAACCCCGTAACGACGACACGACGCATTTCGTGCTCCTTAAAAACTTTTTTTATTCTAATTAAAAATTATCTGTGCGCGTAAATAAACCTACACGCAGATCGCTAGCCACATAAATTTCACGACCGTCTAGCGTCATGGTGGCATCGGCTAGCCCCATCACCAATTTACGCATAATTACGCGTTTTAAATCAATGGTATAAGTGGCCATTTTAGCGGTTGGCAATACTTGTCCAGTAAATTTCACTTCACCAGCACCCAGTGCTCGCCCACGACCAGGACCACCCATCCAGCCTAAATAAAACCCAACCAACTGCCACATCGCATCTAACCCTAAGCAACCTGGCATGACTGGGTCACCCGTAAAGTGACATTCAAAAAACCATAAGTCAGGCCTAATATCCAGCTCAGCGATAATTTGGCCGTTACCGTATTTACCACCATCTTCAGTAATAGAAACAATGCGGTCAAACATTAACATCGGTGGCAATGGCAATTGCGCATTACCCACTCCAAACATCTCACCACGACCACATTTGAGCAACTCTTCTTTTGTAAAACTATTTTGTTTTTGCATGATTCTAATTTTTATATTTTAGGATGATTGCTATTTTCGCTGGAAATGCAAATTTGCGAAAGCTTTATTCACTTTTTATCAGCATTTATATTAAGCTTAAACGTAAATTCATACAAATTTATGCAAGGGGTATACAGATCTGTTTACCCCTGATAAAAAAACGTTTATGATGTGTTAAATCTAATTTTAACCATTTCAAAAAAAGAGCCGGGAAATTTCAATGAGTGACCTTCAGCTAACCGATTGGCGCAACCATGCGCTTGCCTTAGAATCAGAAGTCAATAAAGTCGTGGTAGGCCAACATACGCCGATACGCTTGATTACAACTTCAATTTTCGCTCGTGGCCACGTGTTGCTAGAGGGTGACGTTGGCGTGGGTAAAACCACCTTGTTACGCGCCTTCACTCGTGGCATCGGTGGCGGTTATCAACGGATTGAAGGCACTATCGACTTAATGCCTAACGATCTGGTTTACCACACCTATCTAGGTGAGGATGGTAAGCCGCATGTAAGCGCCGGTCCATTATTAATGTCTGGTGAAAATCTATCCGTATTCTTCTTTAACGAAATCAACCGTGCTCGCCCACAGGTTCACTCATTATTATTACGAGTAATGGCTGAGCGTAGCCTATCTGCGTTTAATGCAGAGCATTACTTCCCGCACATGATTGTGTTTGCTGACCGCAACCAAGTAGAAAAAGAAGAGACTTTTGAAATCCCGTCTGCGGCACGTGATCGCTTTATGATGGAAATTCCAATTGTCGTTCCAAATGATGATGCCATTATGGAAGCCTTAGTATTTGACACCAAGTTCCATAACGTTGACGCGTTAGTAGATACAGTAAAGCCTGATGTGTTGCAATTTGATGAACTTAACGGATTTTCAGGCGTAATTCAAAGCAACATTACAGCCAGTGATACGCTTAAAAAATATGCGCTAAATTTATGGAAAGCAACCAAAGCGCCGCTTGATTACGGTGTAAAAGTATCAGGCGTTGATATGAACCGCTTAGTACTCGCAGGCGCCAGCCCACGCGGCATGAGCATGATGTTGCGCGCAGCACGTGTCAATGCCTGGTTGAATAATCGTACTGCCGTATTGCCAGATGATATTCATGCGGTATTTCATTCCACCATTGCACATCGTTTAGTTTTTAGCCCGGTATATGAAATGCGCCGCACAGAGATTGCGCGCGAGATGCTATCAGGCATTATCAATGCGGTTGCTGCGCCTTAACTTTATAAATCATAGCCAAAGTTAGCCTTTTGCTCATAAAGTGATTTTTGATGATTGAAAACATTAAATCTTTTAGTTACCACATAGGCTGGCGTTCTCGTGGACGCCACCCGGGGCGGCACGCGAGTACCCAGCGCGGAATGGGCATGGAGTTTCGTGGTCACACCACCCTACTTTCATATCCTGACCCACGTCGTATCGATATACGCCAAACCATACGCGATCCAATGGAGCAGGTGTATGTGCGCTTATTTAATCAAAAAAGTGCGACGCCGGTTTATGTGATTTGCGATTTATCGGGCAGTATGAATTTTGGTGCAAAAAAGCGCAAAATCAAATTAGCGGCGGAAATTGCAGAGTCTATTGCACAATCTGCAAGCGAACATCACGACCCGTTTGGTTTTATTGGCTTTGATGAAACCGTGCGCGAAGACTGGATAAGCACATCCTCATTCAAATCGCATCGGGCGATTGCCATGGCTGAATCGTTAAAAGACTTTCACCCCGCACCCGTCAATTGCACTGGCATTACTGAAGTTTATCGTTATTTACCACGTGAACGCTCACTGGTGTTTTTAATCTCTGACTTTCACATGCCTAACGATTTACTTGAAGACGCACTTTCTAATTTGTTGCGCCACCATATTGTGCCGATTGTGTTGTGGGATGCTGCGGAATACAGAAATTTACCTGAATTTGGTTTAACCAACGTCACCGATGCGGAAACAGGACAAATGCGTACTTTGTTTTTGCGTAAAGAATTACGTGAAAAAATTGTGCAATCTTTTGAAGATAGACGCAATGAAATTTACGAGCTGTTCATGCGCTTTGACATGCCTCCGTTTTATGTTGAAGGCGAGTTTGATGCAGATAGACTCACAGAGTATTTTCACCAATTTGTAGCGGCTTAACCTAAGTAAAACTTACACTATGACAAAATTTAACCATTTTTTATCTCTAATACTTCTATTTTGCGCGGCTCCGCTTTCCGCACTTGCAATAGATAGCCAAGATCTACCTGATATTAAAGAAGGTTTTGTCACCATAAAAACCATAGATCCTACACAACGCGTAGGCTACACAGTGGGCGATGTGATTGAGCGAGAAGTCATTTTAACCATTAAAGCACCCTACACGCTGGTTGAAACATCACTGCCAATCAAGGGTTATGAAAAGCGTTACAGAGGTCAAGTAATCGGCATTGAACTTAAAAATATTCATCATGAAAAAGATGTGCATAAAGACTACACCACACATCACATTAAATTAGCCTATCAAGTATTTACCAATAGTGTGGTGGCAAAAAATGCGGCATTAGGCCCTGAATATCTCAACCTGATCAATATGAAAAATAATAAAGATTTGGTCAAATACCGTATTCCTAGCTTAGACATTGCCATTTCACCGTTAGCGATTTTTGGCGCAGTTAAAGTTGAAAATAATATGAGCCCGATGCTCGGCCCCTTGTTAATGGCAAATACCCAAGAAAAACAATGGCTCAAAATTGCACTGGTAATACTTGCAATCAGCTTACTGGGCTTACTTTATATTTTAGGCGTGCATACTTGGCTACCACGTATGGGCGGTCCGTTTGCAAGTGCTTATCGCACCTTACGCAAAACGCCAAATTCTGCTGAAGGCTTAAAACAAGCCGTGTCAAAACTGCACCTATCTTTTAACAATACAGCTGCAATGAGCATTTTCAACGACAATTTAGATATATTTTTAACAAAAAAACCTAATTTCTCACCATTAAAATATGAAATTCAACAGTTCTTTGCCTTGTCGCGCCAAGTTTATTTTGAACCTAACGCAACGCATGATATAGGCAACAACCCAAGCAAGTGGCTGGTGCAGTTTGCACGCCGCTGCCGTGACTGCGAACGGGGTTTAACGCCAACGCCTTTAGATACCAAAGCGGGAGCATAAATCATGGTTTTTTCACATCCATGGTTACTTTGGTTGCTGCCCCTAGCGATACTGCCGCTGTTATTACAGCGCGCACATGCCAAACATTATTCTTGGGTAAATATGCTGCCAGCGGATCCATTGTCTGATCTTGTTGGGCTACTGTTAAAAGCACTCGCTGTACTCACGCTGGTCTTTATCATCATTGGCTTGAGCGCCCCTCACACCAAAGAGCAAAGTGTAGAACGTATCGGCGTCGGCGCGCAGATTGCCTTGGTGCTGGATCGTAGCGCCAGTATGGATGACCCATTTTCAGGCAGCACGGATGCTACGGGCAATACCACGGTAGGTGAAACTAAATCCGTTGCCGCAGCAAGACTCATCACCGAGTTTGTAAAGTCACGCCAGCAAGATATGTTTGGCATGATTACCTTTAGTAACTCTGCCATGTATGTGTTGCCACTCAGTGAAAATAAAAAAGCCATCATCTCTGCCGTGCAGGCAACCAGTGGCAATGCGCTATTTCAAACCAATATTGGTAGCGGCTTAACCAGTAGCGCAGGTTTATTCAATAAAATCCCCGACTCAGGTTCGCGCGCGGTAATTCTGGTGTCTGACGGTGCCGGTCGTATGGATGCAAACACGCAGCAAAAAATTAAAGATTGGTTTGACCGTTTGCACCTAAGCTTGTATTGGATTGTACTGCGCCAGCCGGATGGCTTAAGTATTTTTGATACCACATACAAACCAGTTGAAGATCAACCATTGCCAGCAGAAATCGAGCTGTATGATTTTTTTAAAACGCTCAAAACACCATTTAAAGCCTATGAGGCAGAAGACCCTAAATCTTTGCAATTGGCGATGAACGACATTAACAATCGTGAAAAAAAACCCATCAAATACTTTGAAAAAATACCAGGTCGAGATTACTCCAACGTTTGCCTTATCATCGCGGCCATCATGATTAGTTTGCTATTAAGTGTGAAATATCTAGAGGTTAAAACATGGCACTAAACACAAAAATACGGTTATCTATAAAACATTTTCTGACTGTAAAAAGATTAACGGTGTTACTCACGCTCACAGCGATAACTGCATCATTGTTCAGTGCGTATTTTTACAACCGCATCAACCAAATTGATGATTTCAATCAAGCGATTAGTAAGGCTAAACCACCGCAAACTGACTTGCAAAGTTTTGAAGCTAAGTTTTCAACAGCGTATTGGCTAGCCAACAAAGAACGCTACAAAGAAGCCACTTTACTATTTAACAAGGCGCTCAATGGCGCTAATGACGAGCAAAAGGCCGCTATTCATTATAATTTGGGGAATATTTTCTTCAGGCGCGGATTAGCCATCAGCGGCACTAACATGACGGTGCGTGATGAAGCCGAATATTTGGTACGCCAAGCTAAAACCGCCTATCTACAGTCGTTAAGACTCGATAACTCAAACTGGGGCGCGCGTCATAATCTGGATCGTCTGCTGGGCATGCTACCAGAAACCGCAGTGCCAGGCGCTGGGGAGAGTGACTCACCAGGACTCATTATGGGCAACATCCCTGTTGGCCTGCCATAAAGAATCATCATGTCAACTTTACACAAATTTTTCAGCCACCTTCGCCATCGCCACGACATTACGTTGCTACTAGCCGCGCTTTTACTGCTGATCCTCGCTATTTTTAACCCAAAAATACCGGTTAAACGCGACATTTACAGTTACATTTTAGTGGCTGATATCTCACAAAGCATGAATGTTGTCGATAAAACGCTCAACGGAAAACCAGTGTCGCGCGTGGCCTATATGCAAGACATGCTACATAAATTGGTGGGTGAGCTACCATGTGGCACCAATGTGAGCATGAGCGTGTTTGCTGGCGTCAGTGTGGCGGCACTTTACACGCCGATAGAAGTTTGCGAAAACTTTGATGCCATTAATGACACCATCGATCATCTTGATTGGCGCACGGCATGGTCTGGCAACAGTCGCATACGGGCGAGCATGACAACCCTTGCAAGAACCATTCGCTCTTTTCCAGAACCCGCACAAGTGGTGTTTTTTACTGACGGTGAAGAAGCACCAAAACTCCACGTTTTTAATAGGGAAAATCTAACCGCGTTTCAAGGCGGTGAAGACTGGTTACTAGTAGGCATTGGCGATGATAAGGGCGCGCCGATTCCTAAATTTGATGAATTCAACCAACTGATCGGTTATTGGTCCAACGAAAGCTTTGCCTTGCAGCCTGGCATTGCGCAAATTTCAGAATCCAACATTGGCACACGCAATGACAATGTGGCCGGTGAAACGGGCGATCGTTATTTATCAAAACTAGATGAAGAATACTTAAAAGAGCTATCAAAAGAAGTCAATGGCATGTATGTGCGCGGCGATAACGTGCAAAGCGTACTGGGTGCAATGAAAAAGCAAAAGCCTGCAAGACGTGATAAATCAGGGTTTGAAATTCGCTGGATATTAGCCGGGCTTGCCGGATTTATGTTCATTTTGGCTTACACACCTAAGCACCCAGTGCAGGAACTAAAAACTCAATGGCGCAATTTTATCAATCGCCGCCGCGTTAAAAGCAATGCAACAAACTGATGTTTAAACGGATTCAACTAAGCGTGTTCAATCACGCATGTTAAACCTGCGATTGATGTGCCTGCCCCCAGCGTAGCCAAACCCTTAGTTGACGATAACTTTCAGCATCTACCATATCGGGCAGAATAACAAGGTGTGAAAACAACAATCGCCTAACAAAATCAAGCTGTTGGGTTTGAAAATGCACAATGGTTAAATACGGTGTAACCACGCTATCGGCGTACACCACCGCTACAAATTTCGCCCCATCTCTACACGTTAATTGCAATTCGTTTTTTACGTTGATGTTTAATGCCAGCAGTGACGCCGGTAGCAACAATAGTCCGCGTACGCAAATCGAATAAGCGGCTAAGAGTAAAATAACAACGACTAGCAGCCATTTAATCTGCCACGCCAATGGCAGCAGGATTAAAATACTACACATGACCAAACTCATTAGGGTAATAAACGCCGTCAATAAAATCGAAGGCTTGAAATTGATGCGGATTGGCTTCATATTACAAACTATAAATTTCCTAAGAATAACTTAAACAAAGGTTAGCATGAGCATGACACAATGGCATCAATTTCTTCAGAATTCTGCCGCACAGGATTTAGCTAATAATGATTCACGACCAGTTATCGTCGATGGGAAAGTCATCGGCTTTAGCGATGTGGCAACTGAACAGCAATCACTGCTGCATGATACCGTTATCTGCGACCTTTCTCATTTAGGTTTACTGCAAGTACAAGGCTTGGATGCGCTAACCTTTCTGCAAGGTCAAGTCACCAATGACGTTAAAGAGCTCAATGGTCGCAATGCACACTATTCTGGTTACTGTAGCCCCAAAGGGCGCTTACTCGCTTTGTTCCTGGCGTTTTCGCATCACGACCACGTGCATTTGCAACTACCTAAAGAACTCATTGAGCCAATCTCAAAACGCCTGAAGATGTTTGTGATGCGAAGCAAGGTTGAAATTAAAGACGTGAGTGACCAAATAATCAAAATCGGCTTAAACGGCCCAAAAGCGACTGCGTTACTCAGCTCAATATTTTCTCAAACCCCTCAAATTGAATATGAATTGGTATCACTGGAAAATGCTGCTATTTTGAAGCTGCCTGGCACGCAACCGCGCTACGAGATTTTCACCGATATCGGCAATGCGCCAACTATTTGGAACGCTTTATTGCAAGAAGCAAAACCTGCAGGTGCGGCATGCTGGGAATGGCTTGAAATTCAGGCTGGTATTCCAGACGTTACGTTAAAAACACAAGAAGCGTTTGTACCACAAATGCTAAATTTAGATCTACTAGGCGGCATCAACTTTAAAAAAGGCTGCTACACCGGGCAAGAGATTGTGGCGCGCACCCATTATCTTGGTACAGTAAAACGCCGCACGCACCTTGCCCACCTTAATGCCAGCTCACCTCCCAATGCAGGAGATGATGTTTTGAATAGTGCTGATGAAATTGTTGGTAAAGTTGTCAGGGGCGCCCCGTCACCTGTTGGCGGTTATGATGTACTGGCAGAGCTTAGACTTGAAAGTGTTGAAGAAGGTCAATTATTGATTGATGGTAATATTATTGAAATCAAGCCGCTTCCTTACAAACTTTAGGCAACTGCCAAACACAGTGAGTTTTGGCAGAGTTAAACGATAACCCCAATAAAAACGCGGCTAATAGCCGCGTTTTTATTGGGGGAAAACAACTAACTTTAAACTTAGTTCGCTTTACTAGCCTCTTGTTTGTAATACTCACGTACTGGGGTCATATCAAACTCACGTGCCCATTTAATAATTTCATCTAACGCTGGCGCACCGATTTCACCCACTTGTGCATGAATACCTGCTTGCTCACGCACCACCAAAACACCTGGAATTTGGTTTACTTCAAAGTACTCGCCAATTTCAGGGTCAGTCTCGGTATTTACTAAACCAAACACAATATCCGTGTTTTTTGCTGCAGCTGCTTCAAAAGTTGGTGTAAATGCAACGCATGGATCACACCATGGTGCCCAAAAATCAATGATGACAAAATCATTGTTTTCGATAGTTTTTTTGAAATTTTCTTTATTGAGTGCAACAACTGCCATGACGACATCCTAATATAAATAATTGACTTAAATAAGTTTCAAGAGTTTAGCAGAGCTCGAAGATTAAGTTAAGCGCGTAAACCAAGTTCTACCGATTGAATAAGTACTAAACGACTGGTTTATCCCAACTATTAGCAAAAAATAGCGCATTGAGTGGGCGACGCTTACGCTCGGCTGTTTCACGACTTAATATTTCACCTTCTAAACTGGCAATATCAGCCGGGTAACCCACTGAAATCATCGCCATAGGAATATATTGTGCTGGAACAGCGAAAGCATCACGCGCGGCATCAGCATTAAAACCACCCATCTGATGCGCCATCAATCCCATACTGCTGGCTTGCAAACATAAATTTTCTGCCGCGGCACCTGTGTCGTATTGCGCCCAACGGTTGGGTTGCTGATTATGGTTAAACAAAGTATCAGCACACACCAGCAACAATACTGGCGCATCTTTCACCCAGGCTTGATTGCCTGCCACCAGACAATCAAACGCTAGTTGCCAGGCTTTGGCATCCGTATTTTTATTCCATACAATAAAACGCCAAGGCTGATCACCAAAGCAGGAAGGCGCCCAGCGCGCAGCTTCAAGTAGTGCAAGCACCTGTTCATGTGAAACTAGTTTTGCCGCATCGTAAGCCCTACCACTCCAACGGTTAGCAATTGTTGCATCGATGGGCACTTGCGTAATGGCTGGGTTATGCATGATATTAAGCCCTTAAAAATGGATAATCAGTGTAACCTTTTTCAGTACCACCATAAAAGGTATTTGCATCAGCTTCGTTTAACGGTGCATCGGCTTGAAAGCGTTCCACTAAATCCGGATTAGCGATAAATGGTACACCATAGGCAACGGCATCTGCGTGACCACTGGCAATCGCGGCATTACCACGTTGCTTATCGTAAGACAGGTTTGCAATGTAAGGGCCCTTAAAGTGCTGACGAAAAGCATCAAAATCAAAGGGGTCAGCAATGCCGCCGCCATGAATACCGCCCTCTACCGCATGCAGGTAAGCCAGCTTAAATACGTTAAGCGCATCGGCCACATAATTAAACAGCGCCTGCGGGTTACTATCATGCATGTCATTAAACGGGTTTACTGGTGAAAGACGCACACCCACTTTATCGGCGCCGGCAACCTCCACCACAGCTTTAGTCACTTCAAGCAACAAACGCGCTCTATTTTCAAAACTTCCGCCGTAGTTATCCGTACGCTTATTACTGCCGTCGCGTAAAAATTGGTCTAATAAATAACCGTTAGCAGCATGCACCTCAACGCCATCAAAACCTGCGGCAAGGGCGCTTTTAGTCGCATGCACATAGTCTGCAACAATACTGGTTAACTCACTGGCATCTAGTGCGCGCGGCGCAACATAATCAACCAAGCCTTGATAAGTGAATGCCTGACCTGCTGGTTTAATTGCTGAAGGTGCCACAGGCAGCGCACCATTTGGCAATAAACTTGGGTGAGAAATACGCCCCACATGCCAGAGCTGAATCACGATTTTTCCGTCTTTGGCATGTACGGCATCTGTTATTTTTTTCCAGCCCGCAATTTGGGCATCTGTGTAAATGCCAGGTAATGCTGGATACCCATGCGCCATGGTAGAAATCGGTGTGGCCTCGGTAATTATCAAGCCCGCAGAGGCGCGCTGCTCATAATAAGTTGTATTCAAGGGTTGCGGTACACCGCCCTCACCTGCACGGTTTCGCGTCAGCGGCGCCATGACAATGCGGTTTTTTAATTCAATACTACCCAACTTGGTTGGGGAAAATAAATCTTTGGTCATTCGGTAATCCTTGAGTTATGAAACATTCCGGTTGAATCCTATTTGGCTTTAACGCCTTCTAACAACAGCGTCACTTCAATATCATCACCCACGGGCGCATTTGGTTTTGTCATCCAGCTAAAACCGTAGTCAGAAGCCTTGATAGTAGTGCGCGCTTCAAAACCAGAACGCTCACCACCCCATGGGTCTGATCCAAAACCTAACACTTTAAAAGGGAAGGCGATTTCTTTAGTAACGCCATGCAACGTAAATTTTCCGGTTATTACACCTTCTGTCGCTGTTTTAGCCTCAACTTTACTACTAACAAAGCTGATTTCACCAAAATTGACTGCATCCAGATATTCCGGCTTTTTAATATGGTCATCTCGCTTAGCATGACCTGTGCTAATACTGGCTACGCTAATTTTGGCATCGATACTAGAGTTTGCTAGATTATCACGGTCAATTTTAATCACACCTTTAACATCATTAAAGCTACCTGAAGTTTTAGCGACCACATGACGTATGCTGAAATTAGCAAAGCTATGTGCTGGGTCAATATTGTAAGTTTCGCTAGCGGCAAAAGCTGCGCCACTCAAAAACAAGGCTGATACTGCGGTAAATATAGTTATTTTCATGATGTTACCTTTCATTATAAATATTTTCAGTTAGTTGCATGATTACTTAACTACATGGAGACTGCTAAAACTTATCAATAGTTGCTTAAATCTACTCACCTAAATCTACTCACCTAGCATGGGCAAATCAAACCATAACATTTCTGCATTTAATTGCGCGGTAATTTCAACGCTAGTTTCGTTTTCAATTTTTGCCGCATCGCCAGCTTTAAGCAGATTTCCTGCACATAACACTTCACCAGCCACCACCTGCAAATAAGCACAACGCTTTTGTTGCAACGGCACACTAAGTTTATGCTCGGCATCTAATACGGTAGCGTATAAGTCAACGGCTTGCTGTATGGTAATTGCACCCTTTCGCCCATCTGGCGAGGCAATTAAACACCACTGATTATGCTTTTGTTTATCAGAAAAATGTTTTTCCTCATAAGACGGCACTAAATTAGTTTGTGCCGGTGTAATCCATATCTGTAACAAGTGCGCTTCACTTTCAGCCGAAGCGTTTATCTCGCTATGCCGAATACCCGAGCCTGCCGTCATGCGTTGCACATCCCCGGCATGGATTACTGAGCCATTACCCATGCTATCTCGATGCGTTAATTCACCCGTTAGCATATAGGTGATAATTTCCATATCACGATGTGAGTGCATGCCAAACCCTCCGCCAGTAGCTATCTTATCCTCGTTAATCACGCGTAGCACTGAATAACCCATATGTGCGGGGTCGTAGTATTCTGCAAATGAAAAAGAATGATAGCTATCTAACCATCCATGGTTAGCGTGGCCACGATCCTGAGATTTTCTAATTGTAATCATATATAATTATTCAAACCTTTTGAATTTATAATCGCATGTTATATATAGAGCAACAACATTCATAGCTAATAATTTTGTATTAAATGTTCAAATAATTTGATTGATATTCCATTAAAAAATCATGATGCTTAAAATTTCCATTGACGCTTTAGAGGTTATCGACGCCATTGCACGCAAAGGCAGTTTTGCCGCGGCAGCTGAGTCTTTATTCCGCGTGCCATCCGCCCTCACCTATACCGTTAGAAAATTAGAAGCTGATTTAGGCGTCACGTTATTTGACCGTAGCGGGCATCGAGCAAGCCTCACCGAAGCTGGTGCGGAGCTGCTGAACGAAGGTCGCCACTTACTAGACGCAGCGCAGGCCTTAGAGTCCCGTGTTAAGCGAATCGCTACCGGCGTTGAAACCGACATCGGCATAGCCATCAGTGATCTATTCAACACCGGACCTATTTACGAAATTTTGCAAGACTTTTACGCACAGGGTTTTGGCACTCGCGTTAAACTCATGCGCGAAGTATTTGGCGGCAGTTGGGACGCCCTGCTTTCCGGCCGTGCCGACATATCGATTGGCGCCCCTGGCGAAGCGCCATCCGGCGGCGGTTACTCAACAAAACTATTAGGCCATCTTGATTTTGTATTTGCCGTTGCTACAAACCATCCTCTCGCCACCTTTACAGAACCATTAGATAATCAAGACATTATTCAACATCGCGCCGTTGCCGCTGCTGATAGCTCGCGCAATTTACCGCCACGGACTTCAGGCATACTTTCAGGGCAAGATGTACTTACCGTACCTGATATGCAAAGTAAATTAGAAGCCCAAGTGATTGGCCTTGGGGTTGGCTACCTGCCAAAAAAACTCGCGCAACGTTATGTCGAGCAAGGTAAACTTATCATTAAACGAGTCGCAGAACCCAAAACGCTCGCACCTACTTTTTTAGCTTGGCGCAATCATCGTAAAAGCAGCATGGGCAAAGCACAACAATGGTTATTAAAGCGGTTTGAGCGTTTATCGCTGGAACAGCTCTTGATGTAGAGCCAAAATACTTAAGTCCATTAAAAAAACCAATGAATCTAAACCAAACCGACACAGACTTTATGCAACAAGCGCTTGAGTTAGCGCGTATTGCCGCAGACGCAGGCGAAGTACCTGTAGGCGCCATTGTTGTAAAAGATGGTGTAATCATCGGGCGCGGTAGCAATGCACCCATTAGCACAAGCGACCCTACGGCACACGCCGAAATTCGCGCCATGCGCGATGCCGCAACACATTTAGGCAATTATCGTTTAGTTGACTGCACCCTGTATGTCACATTAGAGCCCTGCGCCATGTGTACGGGGGCAATCCAGCATGCACGTATCGCCAGACTAATTTATGGCGCAAGTGACCCCAAAACAGGCGCTTGTGGCAGTGTAGTAAATTTAATGGCAGAACCTAAACTTAACCACCATACAGACATTACAAAGGGTGTGTTAGCGCAAGAGTGCGGTGCCATGCTCTCTGCTTTTTTTTCAGCCAGACGTAAAAAATCAACAGTATCGCGCCCATAAAAAAACCCGCTAACTGACAAGCGGGTTTTTAGTAAATCTACAAGCTGAACTACTTAGTCATTACTGCCCATTAAACCCATCAATAGATGCAACAGACTAGTGAACAAGTTGTAGATGCTCAAGTAAAGCCCTAAAGTTGCCATGACATAATTGGTTTCACCACCATTAACAATACGGCTAACATCATACAAAATAAAACCTGAGAATAAAATCACGCCAATAGCAGATAAAGCCAGCGCCATTGCTGGAATTTGCAAGAAAATGTTAGCTAGTGATGCCACAATCAGCAAAACAATACCTACCAGCAAAAACTTACCCATGAAGCTGAAATCTTTTTTGCTGGTGCTAGCAATACTTGCCAGCGTTAAAAGAATAATCCCTGTGCCGCCAGCAGCTAGGCCTACAATTTGCGCACCATTGTTTAAATGCAAAGCGTGTTGCAAAATTGGACCAAGTAGCAAGCCCATTAAAAAGGTTAAACCTAGCAACAAAACTACGCCCACACTACTATTACGATTAGCCGAAATTGCCGCAAACATGCCATACATTACGGCCATTGCGCCAATGGCAAAAATAAATGGGTGCTGTTGAACAAAGGCAAAATTTAAACTCATGCCAATAAACGCGCCAATGACCGTTGGTATCATGGTTAAACCTAATAACGCGTAGGTATTACGCAAAACTTTATTGGTTGCTAACTGAGCCGATTCAGTACGGCCTAATACTGGGGTGTTGTCAAACATTGTTGTTTCCTTTAAAAATTAAACACTACGGACAGTAAGATAACGATTAACGACATAAGTTTCAAGTTAAATTATTAAGGGCATCTCTAAAAACTCAAGTTCCGATGCTAACAAGGCGCGAACAAAATTATGACGCTGCCTATATTTGATAATGTAAGGCGAATTTTTTTTGTGTAACGCCGCATAGAGACGGAATTTTTTAGAGGTGCCCTTAAGCGAACAACTCACCTTCGGCCACGCCGACTTGCGCCACCTGATGCACCGCATCTACAAATGCTGCACTTTCATGCAACTGATCCATCGTTGGGGGTTGCCTATGCCCGTGCATGCGCGCTAATCGGCTTAAACTTTGTGCTGAAATCGTCCATTTAAGGTTGGCTAGCAGTTCATCCGCCATTGCCGGTTGATTACACAACAATACCATGTCACAGCCTGCGCTCAGGGCAGCCAAGGCGCGCGTTGTCACATCTCCACCCGCTGTGGCGGCCTCCATACTTAAATCATCACTAAAAATCACGCCATTAAAACCTAGCCGCTCACGCAGGATTTTTTGTAGCCAGCGCGTTGAAAAACCAGCCGGCTTATCATCCACTTTCGGGTAAATCACATGTGCAGGCATAATGGCCTGTATGCCGTCATCAATCAGCATTCTAAACGGCTGCATATCTTGCTGTGCAATCTGATCAAACTCACGCTCATCTACAGGCATGCTGACGTGAGAATCTGCCACCACAAAACCATGACCAGGAAAATGCTTACCCACTGCTGCCATACCTGCTTTTTTAAGGCCTTGCATCAGCGCAAAGGCTAATTCACTAATGGCATGTGCGTCTAAATGAAACGCGCGGTCGCCAATCACTAAGCTATCGCCATAATCCATATCCAACACTGGCGTAAAACTAAAATCTATACCATGCGCACGCAGTTCGGCCGCTAAAATCCAGCCCGCCTCTTTAGCCAGTTCTTTAGCTTTTTTCGGGTTTTTGTCCCAAATTTTGCCAAATTCACGCATCGGTGGAATTTTAGTAAAGCCATCTCTAAAACGCTGTACGCGACCGCCTTCGTGATCAACCGCTATCAACAAAGGTGGCTGCCGAACCGCATGAATACTGGCAGTAAGCGCTTTTAATTGCGCGTTATTTTCATAATTGCGCTTAAATAGAATCACACCACCAACTAGGGGATGCTGTAAACGGCGAATATCATCGGCTGTCAATTCTGTACCGACGACATCTAACATCACTGGACCTAAACTCATGAAATCTCTTTTCTCAATCTTCTTTTCTAACATCTAATTTATCACGCAAATAATCGCCGCTTAGGTTAATCGCTAAAATCAAACTCATCAAGCAGCCACCTACAATTAACACATAATGGGGTGCTACCAGCATATAACGCACGGCATCACGCAGCATTGCTCCCCAAGAGGCATTGGGTGCCTGTAGCCCTAAGCCAAGGAAAGACAAGCTCGCTTCAGCAATCATCACACTGGCTAAGCTATAAGTGGCTTCTACAACTAAAACTGAAGCCAATAACGGCAGTATATGTCGAAACAGCAAACGCGGAACACTTGCGCCCAACGATTGAGCGGCCAGCACATGCTGACGATTGCGTAAACTCATGGTTTGCCCACGGGTGAGTCGCGCATAGCTCACCCATCCGGTTAAACACAATGCCATGATTAAATTAGTTAAACTTGGGCCAAGCACCGCAGCAAACGCAATCGCTAATAAAATACCCGGAAAAGCCAAAAACACATCGGTAATTTGCATCAAAACCGCATCCACCTTGCCGCCATAGAACCCAGCCAACAAACCGACGAACACACCAACACTCATCGTAATGACGGTAACAACCAGCGCCACAAAAAAAGACACTTCAACGCCACTTAAAATACGCGCCAACACATCACGGCCTAAGTCATCCGCGCCAAACCAGTGATTTGCACTCGGATTATTCAAGATAACATTCAAATCAATGGCGTTTGGGTTTAGCTGCAATAAGTGCCCGGCTAATACGGCTATTAGCCACAAACCTAAAATTGAATAGGCAAAAATTTTCATTGATCTAATTTCGTATCCATCGATTAAAATATCTTAAGCAGAGCCACTAAACACTGCGCACTCTTGGATCTGCCAACCGATATAAAATATCTGTGCATAAATTCACCACCACATAGCTCAGCGCCACCACCAGTACGCAAGCCTGCGTCACTGGGTAATCACGCTTTTCTATACTCTCCACCAATAACCGCCCGATGCCATCCCAACTAAATATCGTTTCAGTAATCACCGTACCTGCCAGCAAACTACCCATCTGCAAACCGACAATGGTAATAATCGGCAATAATGCAGCGCGCAAGGCATGACGTAAAATCACGGTTTTTTCGCTTAACCCTTTGGCACGCGCGGTGCGAATATAGTCGTCATTGAGCACCTCCAACAGACTGGTGCGCGTCATGCGCGTAAGTATTGCACTCAAACCAAACCCTAATGTGACGGCAGGTAAAATAATTGATGTGCTGGAATCCATACCGCTCACAGGCAACCAGCCCAGCCAAACAGCAAAAATCAACATGAGCATGGGGCCGAGCCAAAATGCGGGCATGGCAGATAATCGCACTGAAACAATGGTTACAATAAAATCTTGCCAATGGTTTGCTTTAAGCGCGGCATAAATGCCTAAGGGCACGCCAACAACCAGCCCGATCATTAAAGATAACAACGCGAGTTTTACTGTCGCAGGATAACGCGTTTTTAGCAGGTCAATAATCGGCGTTTTAGTGTGAATAGACTGACCGAAATCGCCATGTGCCAGCTTGCTTAAATAACTGCCAAACTGCTGGATCAGCGGTTGGTTCAAGCCCAAATCTGCACGTAATGCTGCACGGTCAGCGCTACTGGCAGATTCACCCAACATGACCTCTACCGGGTCACCTGGCACCAAATGTATCAGTAGAAATGTAAGTAATAACACGCCAAAAATAACGGTGATAAAATTCATAAAACGGCGTAGCAATGACATGTTGCTTAGTTTTCTACAATCGATACTGGCGTACCAATTTCAACCAAATTAAACAGCTCAACTAGATCTGCATTACGCATACGAATACATCCATGTGAGGCCGCCTGCCCCAACGCAACATCATCTGGCGTGCCGTGTATGTAAATATGCCGCTGCATGGTATCTACATTACCCAAGCGATTTTTGCCTACCTCGGTGCCAGAAAGCCACAAAATACGCGTCAAAATCCAATCGCGGTTCGGAAACTCAGCCATCAGCGCTGGCGTGCAAATTTCACCCGTAGCGCGGCGCCCAACAAACACAGCATTCATAGGTGTATTTGCACCAATCTTGGCACGAATAATATGTTCACCCAGTGGCGTACAACCGCTATTTTTCTCACAACCTACGCCGTTAGCAGCCGTTGAAATGCTGTATTGCGCTTTTACGCCGCCTACATCATCGTATAGCGTTAAGGTTTGGCGGGGGATAGAAATTTCAATGTGCATATTAAACATTCTCCAATAGTCTTTTGCAAACCTGTATTTTCGTCTTGCTTATTCTTCACTTCTGACGGTTTGTAATGCGGCATGGAGCGACATAGGAGCTTTCTTTTTTTTATACCCAGTTTGTAGGGGGTTTACGTGAAGTATGAAACACACGTAAAATTTCAACCGTATTATATTTAATGCGGTACGGTACTAAATACGGCGTATTGCTAATCACCAACTCGCGCGTACCTAACACGCGACCAGAGCGCCCCAATGCGGGTTGTTGCGACAATAGGTTTACTTGCGTATAAATGGTTTTTACTACTTGGCTTGCCGCTACCGGGTTATCTTGTGCAATGTAACTTGCAATTTCGTCTAAATTACGCAGCGCTGTTTTTAGCCAGATGATTTGCATCGCTATTTATTGAGCTTTCCACTTGTCTAATACGGCTTTTACTTCTGCGTCACTGGCAAAGTCACCTGTTTCAGCTTCTTGAATCGCTTGGTGAATTTCTGCAATTTGCCATTCGTTACTATCCACATAGGCTTTTATTGCCTCTGCCGCCAAAAATGAGCGGCTGCGGTGTGTAGATTCCGCTAGCTTTTCTAGCTTATCCTTCACAGCATCATCTAATCTTAGCGTTACAGTTGTGCTCATGATTTTCTCCTAAAATACATTGTGTACAATATAACACATTGTCATTTTTTGTATGTTATTGTAGCTAAATCATCCCAATTGCCATCAGGTTTAGGCGCGTAATTTTTAATGTTTTTATTAAAAGCGGCAAACTGTCCTTCATACCATAAGGGAATATACGGTAATTGCTCATGAATTCTAGACGTTGCAAAAGCCCAATCTTCTTTTGCAAGCAGACTGTCCAACTTAGTGTCTGCAAAGCGTCCACGGTTAAAGCCATGGGGTGGGAAGTTTTGCGAGCTAAAAGCTTTGGTATAAATTTCAGGTGTTTTAATACCAACCCATGTCAGCCCAAACAATTGAAACTCACCTTGTTTTACATCTTCAAAAAACGTACCCCAATCCAGACTGTGAATCTCTAAATCAATGCCAGCCGGCTGCATCTGCGCTTGTAATATGGTAGCAAAGCGTACGCGTTGTGCATCGGTCGAGGTTTTATAAACCAATTTAAGCGGGAGTTTAACGCCGGCTTCAATCAGCAACTGTCTGGCTTTTGCCGGGCTGTATTCATACGGCGTTAAATTAGCGTTACCTGCATAATGCTCTGGTGGTAAAATCGCGCCCGCCAGCCGTGTGTTTTTAACCATCACCTGCGCTATGATTGCCTGGCGGTTCATGGCATACGCAACGGCCTGTCTCACTTTAAGGTTTTTCAAAAGTGAATCTTGCAGATTCAAACCAAGGTAAGAAAAATTAGCCCCTTGGCTTGTGCTAACCGTAATTTCAGGTTTGGTTTGCAGGTGTTTGATTAGCTCTGGCGGCAAATCACCTTGCAGTAAATCCACCTCGCCACGTAGAAGCTTGAGTACGCGCACCGTTGGGTCTTTCACCTCAATTAAAGCAATCACCTGCCCATCTGTCATTCTTTTTAAAAGCAGCTTGTTTTGCCAGCTCACAAACTGCAACACCCCACTACCAATAGGATGATGCGAAAAGTCATGATTTTTTTCAATTAAATCTTGCGGCAAAATACCAATAATCAACTTGGCAGGAAAGTGCTTATCAGCTTGTTTTAATTGAAAAAGCACCGTGTTTTCATTCTCAACTTCAATGCTTTTTATATTAGAAAATTCGGCAGTGTGTGGCGAGTTTTTAAGCTGAGCTAACGAATCGTAGGTTGCCTTGACGTCGCGTGCCGTGAGTGGCTTGCCGTGATGAAACGGCGCGCGGGCTTTGTTCAAAGTAAAACGATATTGATAAGGATTAACTTCAACCCACGACGCTAACCGTGGTACGGGCTTTGATTGTGCATCAAAATCAACCAAGGGCTGATAAATGAGCCGATTAACTCGCTCCGATGCTGCGTCGCTTGCGTAACGCGGGTCTAAATTCAACGGTGCTTGCGTCACTACAAATTGAATTGGTGTAGAAACGGGAGTTGGGGCATTCGTATGTGTTTGATTGCAACCGCATAACAGCAATACACATAAGCCAATGATGAAATACAGTATTTTCATAAATTGGCTGTCACTATAAAGGGCTACCTCTGCGTAAATTTTTTTAAATTATCAATTAAATTAAAAATATCTAATTTAACCCAGATAAGTCATTAGAACCGAGCCATCCCTTCCTCCTTGCGGTGGGAAGGTTAGCAAGGGGAATGTTAGCATGAGGTAGCGTAACGATATTGCCACGTTCCAACCTCTCCCTAACCCTCACCCTTTAAGCTGGGCGTGGTATTTAGCCTGCTAAATAATCTCGGTTTAAAAGCTTAACTTGTAAGGATTATCCCATACTGTTCGTTTAACCGTTCGTGGTGAGCTTGTCGAACCATCAGCTACTCACCAAGAGCCCTTCGACATGCTCAGGGCGAACGGGATTTTTCTTAAACAATAGTATTGAGGATTACCCGTTATTCAGCATTTAGATGCGTAGGTATTAGCGGTTATTAAAAAAAGCAATGTTCATCACTCTGTCATTTACAAAAGTGATTTCTGTTTCTTTGTAAGTGTTTTTAGGGTCGTATTTCACTATGTTTTTGTAATACCACATTTCAACTTTTACTGGTTTGGATTTTTTTTCATCCGCGCCGGCTCTGAGCATCACTGTAGATGCGCCAGAAGGTTTAACAGATTGTGCTTTTTTAAAAGGTTTTCCTAGTTTATCGGTAACAATTTTCATTGATTTACCACTGAACGCATTCAAAAATTCATTCTCTGTGTAGGCGTTAACTTTAGGCGGTGCGGCATGTGCGCTAGAAAGTGTTACAGCGAGTAATGTGCCCATTGCAAAGCTTAAACATAATTTTTTTATACTTGTTTTAATTGTCATTGTAGTTAATTGCATTTTTATCTCCAAAATATAGCGTTTTATTATCTCATTTATTAAGTTTTAAGCATAACAAGTATGATTAGTTCACCTCTAGCTTTAGCCCATCGTAGCCCACAAATACCTTATCGGGTAACTTTGCACTTAATTCTGAATACTCAAGCTCGTGTGTCATGTGAATTAAGTAAGTTGAATCAGCGCCTATCAGACCTGCATAGCGTAGATTTTGTTCCAAATTTATATGGCTATAATGCGTTTTATAACGCAAGCAATCTAAAAGCAAAACCTTTAAACCTTGAAGCATCTGTAATGAGGTTTCTGGAATCTCTGATACGTCTGTCAGGTAAGCTATATCACCGATTCTGTAGCCAAAAATAGTACTGTTTCCATGCTTAACAGGTATTGGTTGAATCGTTTGTTCAAATAATTGAAAAGGCTGGTTGACTGGGTTTATTTTAAGAACGGGCATATCCCAAAAGTCACTAGGCTCACGCAAGGTGTAGCCAAATTTATCTGCAATATGTGTCATGGCCTCCGGGCTGCCATAAAGAGGAATTTGGGCGCGTTGCAGTTGGCAAAAACTACGTAAATCATCTATGCCATGAAGGTGGTCGGCATGCGTGTGCGTATAAAGCACCGCATCGACGTTTGTTAGCCCTTCTCTTAATGCTTGCTGACGTAAGTCCGGACCGGTGTCGATCAGTATTGTCTTACCGTTATCAAGCTTGATAATACTGGAACAGCGGGTTCTGTGATTACGTTTATCGTGAGATGTACAGGTGCTACACTGGCAGCCTATCATTGGCGTGCCTGCGCTGGAGCCTGCGCCTAGTATGGTTAATTGCATTCAGCACCCTATTCGCAAGTAAGCAATTCAGCCCAGTGCTTAGGGCGTCGCATGTTTAAACAAGCGAAAGAAATTTTGTGTAGTTGCTACAGATACTTCTTCAAATGAAATGCCGCGTAGTTTTGCGATTTCTTCAGCCACGTGTTTAACGTAACCGGGCTGATTTATTTTTCCGCGATACGGAACCGGCGCTAGATAGGGTGAATCAGTTTCAACTAAAATTCTATCTAGGGGCACTGTCTGTGCGACTTCTTTAATCGTCAATGCATTTTTAAAAGTAACGATACCTGAAAAAGAAATATAAAACCCAAGCGCAATGGCTTGTAAAGCGATCTCTAGATTTTCAGTAAAGCAGTGCATCACACCGCCTACCTGCTGCGCATTTTCTTCGGTCATGATGCGTATGGTGTCTTCTGCCGAAGCGCGCGTATGAATAATCAACGGCTTTCCGCATTCAATCGCTGCGCGTATATGGTTGCGAAAGCGCGTGCGTTGCCACTCTAAATCACCCGTGAGTCTGAAGTAATCTAAGCCAGTTTCACCTATCGCAACCACTTTGGGATGGTTCGCAAGTGCGACTAGTGTCTCTACACTGGGCTCTTCAATATTCTCGTAATCGGGATGCACACCAACTGACGCATAAAAATTATCGTTGGTTTCGGCCAAGGCTAAGACTTGTGGAAAATCTGGCAGCGTTACCGAAATGCAGAGTGCATGCCCTACCCCGTTATCTTGCATCGACTGCTTGATAGCGGGGAGGTTTGCGGCTAGTTCAGGAAAATTAAGGTGACAGTGGGAATCAACGAGCATAGCGGTCTTGTAACGTATACATATTCTTTTTTAATTACATGGTGTGCGTAGTACGCGATGATTTTAATGCGTTGCCAAGCAGGCCTTCAATTTTATTACGAGCCTCTAGGCCGCCACTTTGGTCATTAAATTGCACGCCTATGCCTTGTGGTTTATTACCCTGAGTAGTCGGTGTAATCCACACGACATGCCCAACCACCTTAAGCTTAACGGGGTCATCTATCAAACTTAACAGCATAAAAACTTCTTCACCCATATTAAACGGCTTGGTGGTGGGGATAAACAGCCCGCCACCGTCTAAAAAAGGCATATAAGCTGCGTATAGCGCGGCTTTTTCTTTAATGGCAAGCGAGAGCACGCCAGGTTTAGGCGCGCTTGAACTTCTAAATTCGTCTTGTGTATCTTCAGCCATCATTTATCTCAGCAAGTTAAAGGGCTATCAAGATTGAAAAATCTTGGTATATTCAAGAAGTAAGCCTTCCATTTGCAACTCATGATTTAATGGATGCAAAGCAAGTTTACGGTATTCGTTCGTTTTCTTCTGCATTTCAAACAATCGGCTTAAGTTTACCTTTTCAGCCAGTGCTTGCAAAGCATTAACATACTGTAAATGGTAACGTGTTTGCTGCCCTAGCTTAATGGCGACAATATCATATATCCATTTTTGGATAGCAATAATGCCGGTTTCTACTGAACTAGCAATTAAAGCAGGTGCTGCAATGTGTGGTTCCAGCTTGTGCCCAAGGCTTAATAGTCGCCATGTTTCAGTGCGCTGTTTAAACTGAGCTTGCTCAATAAACACTTTGATTGGTGACCCTTCCAAATATGCTAGCTGTTGCTGGGCATGATCGACACCCTGCGCATTTAGCCATGCCAGTGACTGTTTTTCATCTGGCACAGGCATGTTAATTTTATGGCAGCGGCTAATAATAGTTGGTAGCAAGCGTTGCATTTGGTGAGAAACTAAAATAAAAACAACACCGGGCGCAGGCTCTTCTAACACTTTGAGCAGTGCATTTGCTGAGGCCAAATTAAGCGCTTCAGCCGGGTGAATCAGCACAATTCTTAAGCCGTTACTACGGTGACTTGATAAGCTTAAAAAGTCATTTAACTCACGCACTTGTGCAACAGAAATTTGCGTTTTTTTCTTGGTTTTTTTGGCAGGTGCGCCCTCTTCTTCAGACTCGGACTCTTGCTCAGGGCTAAGTAAACGAAAGTCTGGATGGCTTTCGTCATTAAACCAATTACAACTTGAACATAGCCCACAAGCTTTGCTATCGACACTTTTATTTGAACATAATAATGCCTGGCTAAAATGACGTGCAAAATCATATTTGCCAATCCCGGCTCGCCCATGCAGTAAAAGCGCATGCGGCAAACGTTGGCCGTCTTGATGTAAACGCTGCCAAACATCCGACTGCCAAGGATAAATGTATTTAATATTATTCATATAAATTATATTGTTGAAATAATATCTTCAACCGATTTATAAACTTCATCTAGTGGCCTATTGGCATCAATGACTCTAAATCTTGTCGGGTTTTCACGGGCGCGTTGTAAATATGCGTTACGAATACGCGTAAAAAAATCTGCAGACTCGCGCTCAAATTTATCTGGGGCACGCGCGGTAGATAGGCGTTGCAAACTCACGTCCACTGGCACGTCGAATAATAGCGTCAGGTCTGGCTGCAAATCGCCGTGCACCCACTGCTCTAATAATTCAATTTTTGAGGCCAACACCCCTTTTGCTCCGCATTGATAGGCATAGGTAGCATCGGTGAAGCGATCTGACAGCACATAAGCACCACGCGCCAATGCCGGCGCAATCACATTGGCTATATGTTCACGCCGTGCGGCAAACATCAGTAAGGTTTCAGTTTCTGGGTGCATGGTTTCGTGTAGCAATAGCTCACGCAAACGCTCACCTAGCGCAGTTCCACCGGGTTCGCGCGTAGAAACCACTTCTAACCCCCGTGCTTTAAAGCTTCGAATAATCGTTGGAATATGCGTACTTTTGCCCGCACCATCCATGCCTTCTAATGTAATAAATTTTGCTGTCATCTTTTTATTTTTTCAACTGAAAACGTACCACGGCTCTATTATGTTCAACTAAATTATTAGAAAAAACATGGCTGCCATCACCCTTGCCCACAAAGTAAAGTGCTTTAGTTTTTTCTGGATGCAAAGCGGCCTCAATGGCGGCAAGCCCGGGCATCGCAATAGGCGTAGGTGGCAGGCCACCCCTAGTGTAAGTATTGTAAGGGGTATCGATCGATAAGTCTTTTTTACGAATGTTGCCATTAAATTGTAAACCCATGCCGTAAATTACCGTAGGGTCGGTTTGCAAACGCATGCCTAAACGCAAGCGATTGACAAAAACGCCAGCAATCATGGGTCTTTCACTGGCTTTTCCAGTTTCTTTTTCAATGATTGAAGCCATAATTAAAGCCTGATAACTATTTTTATACGGCAAATTTGTCTCACGTTTTTGCCATGCACGCGCAAGTTTTGACTGCATGGCGTTATAACTGATGGTTAATAAGGCGATATCTGTAGTGTTACGATTGAAATAGAATGTATCAGGAAAAAACAAGCCCTCAGCAACCTTGTATGGCGAACCCACAAGTTGCAATATTTCAGCTTCTGACAGGTTAACAATCGTTTGCTTAACGGCATCGTTGTTAGCAAGTCGCTGTCGCATTTGCTCAAAAGTGTGGCCTTCAATAAAAGTGACACTGCCTTGCGTTGTTTTACCATGGTTAAGCGATAACAATAAGTGGTAAGGTGAAATGTTTTTATTTAGCGTGTAATTGCCAGCCTGCAAATACTGTTCTTTATTCAGTAACTTAGCTATCAAGATAAAACGCCACGGCTCTGTTAGCACGCCTTGCGCAACCAATTGATTGGCAATACTTCTTAAACCACTTTGTGGTTCAATAAAAATCTCCTGGCTCTTGGGTTGTAGCTTTAATGGTGAAATCGCGTAATAGGTAAGCCAAGCGCCTGCAACAAACATACAGATGCTACCTAGCAATAGCCATCTTTTAATACGTTTAATCATGAATAAGGGCATTTCTTATGATTGAAGCGAGTTTTTGTTGCGGCCAGGATTTTGCACCAATGCTATTAACTTGAAATGCACCATATAGGCTGTTACATATAATCACTTCATCGGCCTGCAATAATTGATCTAAGGTTATTGATGTCACCTCAACCGTTAGGTTCAATACACTTTCCAGCCATAATATGCGCTGTCTGGTAATGCCGGCAACACCACACAGCGTTAAAGCAGGCGTGATTAACTTATTATCAAAACGGGCAAAAATATTGCTCATCGTGCACTCAATCACATGCCCTTGCTGATCTAAAAGCAAACCATCAAATATGGCATCTTCACGCCACTCCATGCGCGCGAGTACATTTTCAAGACGATTAAGATGTTTAATGCCAGCCAGTTTAGGTTGTGTTGCTAATCGTGTTTCGCATACACGCAAATTCACACCCTGCGTATAATTAAGCGCAGCATATTGTGGCATGGCAGACTTAATCACGGCTCGGGTTGGCGCAGTAACGGCTGGCGGTGCGTAACCTCGATCACCCTCGCCTCTGGTAATGATTATTTTAGCGACTTTAGTTTCATTTTCATCAAACGCGTTGACTGGAAACAATTGTTGCAAATCATTCATCAGCAGTTCAGCGCTTGGGCAAACAATACCAATTGCCGCACAATCAGCGACTAATTTTTGATAATGTAATGGCCAGTTGACGGGCAAGCCGTTGCGTATTTGCATTGTGCGAAAAACGCCATCGCCATAAGCAAAACCGCGATCAAAAGCTGAAATTGCCTGATCAAAACTACCGTTAATTAAAAATGTGCGATGGTGGGACATAAGGCGTAATTATAGGGCGTATTAACTCAACGTATAGCCACACTGATAAAAAAAGCCTGCGGCTTTTTATGTACGCAGGCTTTTTTGAGCGATAAAAAGATAGCTGTTACATTTTTTTAAATACCAAACTACCGTTTGTGCCGCCAAAACCAAAGTTGTTTTTCAATGCATATTCAATTTTCATGTCGCGTGCAGTATTGGCACAAAAATCCAAATCACACTCAGGATCTTGATTGAAAATGTTAATGGTTGGTGGTGATACTTGGTTGTAAACAGAAAGTACGGTAAACACTGACTCCAAGCCGCCTGCGCCGCCTAGCAAATGCCCGGTCATGGATTTAGTAGAATTAACCACCAGCTTGTAAGCATATTCGCCAAAGGCGGCTTTAATGGCATTGGTTTCATTAGAATCACCCAATGGCGTTGAAGTGCCGTGTGCATTGATAAACTGTACAGCGCTAGGGTCAATGCCAGCGTTGTTCATCGCGTTGCGCATAGATCGGCGCGGGCCATCCATATTAGGCGCTGTCATATGATACGCATCGGCACTCATGCCATAGCCGCTTAGCTCAGCGTAAATTTTTGCGCCGCGCGCTTTGGCATGCTCATATTCTTCAAGCACCAGCACGCCTGCACCCTCGCCTATTACAAAGCCATCACGGTCTTTATCCCAAGGACGGCTTGCAGTTGCCGGGTCATCATTACGCGTTGAAAGCGCACGTGATGCGGCAAAACCACCAACGCTTAAGCGTGTAATCGCGGCTTCTGCCCCACCTGCAATCATCACATCAGCATCACCGTATTCAATCATACGTGATGCATCACCAATTGAGTGCGTGCCTGTTGTACAAGCCGTAACAATGGCGACATTTGGACCTTTTAAACCAAACATGATGCTCAAATTACCTGAAATCATGTTAATAATAGTGCCTGGAATAAAAAACGGCGATATTTTACGCGGGCCTGACGCTTGATATAGGATATCCGTATCTTCAATAAGCTGCATACCACCAATACCAGAGCCAATTGAAACACCAATGCGCTCAGCGTTTTCTTCAGTCACTTCAAGGCCTGAATCTTTAAATGCCTCAATGCCAGCCGCTAGACCGTATTGAATAAACGTATCCATTCGCCGCGCATCTTTTGCTGAAATAAAGTCTTCAGCATTAAAGTCTTTCACTTCACCAGCAATGGTTGAAGTAAAAGCACTTGCATCAAATTTAGTGATTTTTGTAATGCCGGATTTTCCAGCAAGAATGTTATCCCAGGCAGTTTTAACACCAATGCCAACCGGTGAAACCACGCCAAGGCCCGTGACGACTACTCTACGTTTAGACATTAAAAAGTCTCAAGTTAAATTTATAAGCTTAGATTTATACAGCGGAAAAGTAAAAAGCAGTAAGCCCAAACGAGCTTACTGCTTCAAAATGAACTTACTTGAGGTTAGTATTGATGTAATCAATCGCTAATTGAACTGTAGTGATTTTTTCTGCTTCTTCATCAGGAATTTCACAGTCAAATTCTTCTTCTAGTGCCATCACCAATTCAACTGTATCTAGTGAGTCAGCACCTAAATCATCAACAAATGATGATGCATTTTTAACATCAGCTTCATTTGCACCCAGTTGTTCTGCAACAATTTTTTTAACGCGTTGTTCGATGTCAGACATCCAATTACCCCTTTAATAAAAAATAGCTCAATATAAAAATAGTTTAGCTAAGTCGGTATTCTACCAAAACTCAACAATAATACAAAAAACTTAATGCTAGTACTACAAACTTAATTGCAAGCTTTAACCGTGGTTTGCTTAAACCATCAGCATGCCACCGTTCACGTGAATAGTTTCACCTGTAATATACGCGGCACCCGGTGACGCTAAAAATGCAACAGTCGCTGCAATTTCCTGTACTTTACCCAAGCGCCCCGTCGGAATACGCGCAAGCATTTTATTGGTAATATCTTCCGATAATTCTGCTGTCATGTCCGTTTCAATAAAGCCTGGCGCCACACAGTTTACAGTAATGCCTCGACTACCGACTTCGGCCGCTAATGATTTGGTAAAACCGGTCATACCTGCCTTTGCCGCTGCATAATTGGTTTGACCTGCATTACCCATGTGTCCCACGACTGAAGAAATACTGATAATGCGCCCGGCACGTGCCTTCATCATCGGGCGTAACACGGCTTGGCTCATGCGGAATACTGAGGTTAGGTTTGTGCTGATCACAGCGTCCCAATCATCATCTTTCATACGCATCAGCAAGGTATCACGCGTAATACCGGCATTATTGACTAAAATACTGACATCACCGTACTTTTCACTGATCGCTTTTAATGTTGCCTCTACTTGCACGGCATCATTTACATTCAATGCCATACCCTCACCTTTAATGCCCACACCGGCAAAGGTTTCAGTGATTGATGTAGCGCCATTTTCTGACGTAGCTGTGCCAATGACCGTCGCACCTTGCCGGCCTAGCTCTAATGCGATGGCTGCGCCTATACCGCGACTGGCACCTGTAACTAAAACGATTTGATTTGTTAGCATGATTTCTCCTTACGCACTCAACTGCGTTTTAAATTCTTCGATAGCTTCATTACTGGTTAATGCAACGCATGGCAATTCAGCCACAATGCGCTTAGTTAAACCTGACAACACCTTGCCCGGGCCGCATTCAGCACTCAATGTAACCCCTTGTGCATATACAGCCTGCACAGTTTCAACCCAGCGCACAGGGCTATGTAACTGACGGACCAATGCATCTTTAATTTGATCACTATCATTGTATGCCGCAACATCAGCATTGTGTAGTACCGGAATTTTCGGTGTATTTACCGTAACACTTTTTAAATACTCAGCAAGCTTAATCGCTGCCGGCCTCATTAGTGCGCAATGAGATGGCACACTCACAGGCAATGGCAAAGCACGTTTAGCGCCCTTTGCTTTCGCAAGCGCCATGCCACGCTCTACCGCAGCTTTATTCCCGGCAATCACTACTTGGCCGGGCGAATTTAAGTTAACCGCTTCAAGCACTTCATTTTGTGCGGCTTCGAGGCAAAGCGCACGCACAGCTTCATCATCAAGCCCCAGTATTGCCGCCATGGCGCCAACGCCTGCAGGTACAGCATTTTGCATCACTTCTGCACGGTAACGCACCAATGGCAACGCATCTTTAAACGATAGTGCGCCAGAGGCGACTAATGCGGTGTATTCACCCAAACTATGCCCTGCCAGAACGGATGGCAAGTGGTCGGTAGCGGCTTGCCATGCGCGCCAAGTTGCTACACCAGCAGTGAGCATGATGGGTTGCGTATGTGTAGTTTCGTTGATGTGCTCATTAGGCTCAGTTGCCATCGCCCAAAAATCAACCCCTAAAATATCAGAAGCTTCAGCAAAGGTGTCACGAATTAAATTAGAGTCACCAAAACCATTCATCATACCTACAGATTGAGAGCCTTGCCCAGGGAAAAAGAATGCTGTATTTTTCATGAAATTTTCTTTACAATTTACTTTAAATTTAACATATAACTATTTGAATAATCAATATTTAATCAATACAGAACCCCATGTAAAGCCACCACCAAAAGCTTCCATCAATATTATGTTGCCACGTTGAATTCTTCCATCACGCACTGCAACATCTAATGCTAAGGGGATTGAGGCAGCTGAAGTGTTGCCATGCTTATCTACAGTAACAACCACTTTATCTAGGCTCATATCCAGTTTTTTTGCGGTGGCTTGTAAAATGCGAATATTTGCCTGATGTGGCACAAGCCAGTCTATATCACTTTTTTTCAACCCATTGGCAGTCAGTGTTTCATCAACAATTTGATCCAAAGTATTCACGGCCACTTTAAAAACCGCGTTGCCTTCCATTTTCATGGTTCTGTCGCCCGTTTGCTTTGAGACGCCAGCGGGTACATTTAATAATTTTTCATAACTACCATCCGCATGAAGATGTGTTGAGATAATGCCAGCTTCTTTAGAGGCCTGCAAAATAACCGCGCCAGCACCATCGCCCCACAGGATGCAATTACTGCGATCAGTCCAATCTGTAATGCGCGACATGGTTTCGGCACCAATAACTAGAGCAGTTTTAACGCTACCAGACTTAATCATACTGTCAGCCACCGCTAATGCATAGACAAAACCACTACATACCGCCTGCACATCAAAAGCTGGGCTGTTATTTTTAATACCCAGTTTATTTTGTATTAAACAGGCCGTGCTGGGAAAAATACGATCAGGAGTCGTCGTTGCAACAAGTATTAAATCTATAGACTGAGGATCAATATTTGCCGCCTCAATCGCATTTTTAGCCGCAGCAACCCCTAAGTCACTGGTAAATTTATTGGCTGCCACAATATGGCGCTCACGGATACCTGTGCGTGCAAAAATCCATTCATCGGTGGTGTCCACCATACTTTCTAGCTCTGCATTGGTGAGAATTTTGGCCGGCAAATAACTGCCTGTGCCAGCAATACGTGAAAATATCATTGTATATCCTGTGAAATTCCTACAGCTTTAGACGGCTGTATATGTTCAATTTCTAACTGTTCAGTAATACGGCGCAATACACCGCTACGCGCTTCTTCAGTCGCCACATGAATCGCAGTTAAATAAGCCAATTGATCTGCGCCTCCATGGCTTTTTACCACAATGCCACGTAACCCTAAAAAGCTTGCACCATTATAGCGACGTGGGTCCAGACGTTTTTTGAATGCTTTAAGTACGGGCATGGCACACAGTGCCATCAGCTTGGTCAGCCAGCTTTTCTTAAACTCCTGGGTTAAAAACTTACCCATCATGTGCGCTAACCCTTCTGTGGTTTTTAACGACACATTACCAACAAAACCATCGCATACCACCAAATCAACAGTACCTTTAAAAATGTCATCACCTTCAACGTTACCATAAAAATTTAAATGGCTTGCTCTTAACAGCTCACCTGCTTGCTTTACAACCTCATTGCCCTTGATGTCTTCTGAGCCGATATTCAGCAAGCCTACGGTAGGTCTTTCTTTATGTTCGATGCAACTGACCAACATAGCGCCCATAATAGCAAACTGGTAAAGATGCTCGGGCGTGCAGTCTGCATTTGCGCCCAGATCAAGCATATAAGTATTGCCGTTTTCACTTGGCAAAGTTGAAGCAATGGCTGGCCGGTCAATGCCCGGCAGGGTTTTTAGCACAAATCGAGCCGTCGCCATCAGCGCGCCAGTATTGCCTGCGCTAACACAGGCGTTAGCTTCGCCACTTTTAACTAAATTAATAGCTACCCGCATTGATGAATCTTTTTTATTTTTGAGTGCGCTTTGCGGGGACTCATCCATGGTGACTACTTCGCTTGCGTGATGAATGCGTAAACGCGGGCTTGCGCTGGCTTTATTCGCTTTAAGCTCTGCCTCAATAGCATCATTCAAGCCGACCAAAACGATATTTAGCTGATGATCAGACTCAAGCGCCTTTAGCGCGGCAGGAATAGTGACATGAGGACCGTGGTCACCCCCCATTGCATCAATTGCGACTGTTATATCCATGTGCTTTACACTCAATTTGAATGAAGAGTTTAGTCAAACAACCTTAACCCAAGTAATTTATAGAATAACTTGAGTTGAGGTCATGTATGCTGAAAAAATGACTAAAACGATATGATACGCGCGCCATAAAAACATTAACGCCGCCCCAGTGCTGGAGCGGCGTTAACTGATTTTATGAACCGCCAAACAAAATTAAATCTCTAGATTTAATGTCTAGCAAGTAAATTAATCGTTCTTTGATGGTAATACTTTACGACCACGGTAGTAGCCGTTTGGGCTAATGTGGTGACGTAAGTGTGTTTCGCCTGTTGTAGGCTCAACTGCTAATGGTGGGTTGACTAAAAAATCATGTGAACGGTGCATGCCGCGTTTTGACGGTGATTTTTTGTTTTGCTGAACTGCCATAATAAACTCCAATAAAATGATTAAAACATCATCTCAATTACTTACAAACCGACGCCCCTTATAAAGGTTGCGTCACTAATTTAAGATTACACAAAATTTCTAGTCCGCAATCATAATATAAAACCATCGCTTTGTCAGCCAAATTCAGTTGTTTTGATTACTTTAAGATTTAATAAGGCCTTTTAACACCGCAAATGGGTTTGGTTTTTCGCCACTTTGCATAGAAGCTACAGCGCAATCGTGCGCATGTGTGGGTGCGATAGGTGTAGCCATGATAATTTCATCTTCAATCAGCGCCACTAAATCCATCGCTTGATTGGCCTCCTGCATATCAAAATCATCACTATCTTCAACTACATCCAACTCTGAATGTTTAGCATTTACGTCAATTATTTGATAATGGAAACTTAAACTCTGCTTAACAAGCATAGGTTCCAAACATCGCTGACAATAAGTGGTTAAATTTGACACCAATGAAAGATGTAAAAAGTGCTGCCCCATCGCATTAGTTTCACCATCCAAAGTGAAGTGAATGCTGTTTTCCGTTGTGTTAACACTAGTTAAAGCATTTGTGTCAATGGCATCATTTTGCAGGATTGGCAACTGCGAAGCCAACAGCTCCGCTAACCTTGGGCAGTGAGCTAGTGATAAATCACCAATCAAATGTTCGCCTCTTTTAGCAAAGGCAATGTTGTCAATTTGTAGGGGCTGGATACTCATTTTTAATATTCACGATATTTAATGTTGTAAATTGGTGGCGAAAATTTAGCGCGGGGGATTTAGCTATCAACCTGCACATGCTACAATCGCATGGTTTTTGTATCAAAATTTAAGGCTTGTTACGTGTTCAAAAAAATTCTAATTGCTAATCGCGGTGAAATTGCAGTGCGTATTGTACGCGCTTGCTCTGAAATGGGCATTAAGTCTGTTGCGATTTATTCAGACGCTGATCGTCAAGCCTTACACGTTAAAAAGGCAGATGAAGCCTATAACATTGGCGCGGACCCTGTTGCCGGCTACTTAAATGCACATAATATTGTTAATTTGGCGGTAGCCTCTGGCTGTGATGCTTTGCACCCTGGTTATGGTTTTTTATCTGAAAATCCTGAACTCGCTGATATTTGCGAGCGCCGTGGTGTTAAATTCATCGGTCCTGATGCCAGTGTTATTCGTCAGATGGGCGATAAAATCCAAGCCAGAAACGCAATGACTAAGGCAGGTATCCCCTGCACCCCAGGCAGTAATGGCAACTTAGCTAACCTAGATGAAGCTGTATCGCTGGCGAAAAAAATTGGCTACCCCGTGATGCTAAAAGCCACCAATGGTGGCGGTGGGCGTGGTATTCGTCGCTGCGATAGCGAAAAAGAATTATTAAGCAATTATGACCGCGTTATTAGTGAGGCCAGCAAAGCCTTTGGCAAACCAGAAGTGTTTCTGGAAAAATGTGTGGTGTCACCTCGGCATATTGAAGTGCAAATATTGGCTGACTCACAAGGCAATACCATTCATTTATTTGAGCGTGACTGTTCAATCCAACGTCGCAATCAAAAGTTGATTGAAATTGCACCTTCGCCGCAATTAAGCCAGGCACAGCGTGATTACATTGGTGGCTTAGCGGTAAAAGCCGCTAAAGCAGTCGGTTACGAAAACGCCGGTACGGTAGAGTTTTTATTAGACTCAGACAATACTTTTTATTTTATGGAGATGAATACACGCCTGCAAGTTGAGCATACCGTGACTGAAACCATTACAGGTATTGATATTGTGCAGGAACAAATCCGTGTCGCCAGCGGTTTGCCATTGCAATATAAGCAAAAAGATGTACAGTTTAGAGGGTATGCCATGGAGTTCCGAATCAATGCGGAAGATCCTAAAAACGACTTTTTACCTAGCTTTGGTAAAATTACCCGCTACTATGCTCCCGGCGGCCCAGGGGTGCGGATGGATGCCGCTATTTTTAGCGGTTATGTCATCCCGCCTTATTATGATTCCATGTGTGCCAAGCTGACGGTTTGGGCGCTGACTTGGGATGGCGTAATTGAGCGCGGTCGCCGTGCGTTGGATGACATGTTGATTTATGGCGTAAAAACGACCATTCCGTATTATCAAGAGATCTTAAAACACGAAGATTTTAGAAATGCAGAATTCAACACCAGCTTTGTAGAGTCGCACCCGGAATTAGCAAATTATGCAAACGAAGTACCGCCCGAGTTGATGGCTGCTGCCATTGCAGCAGCCATTGCAGCGCACAAAGGCATTTAAAAATAACATTTGAATATCATTTAAACCTTAAACCGATAGATTAAAAATATGGCAAAAGTATTTGTTTCTGAACTAGTTTTACGCGATGGACATCAATCGTTAATTGCAACCCGTATGCGTACTGATGACATGCTACCTATTTGCGCCAAGCTGGATGCGATTGGTTTTTGGTCATTAGAGGCTTGGGGTGGCGCAACTTTTGATGCCTGTGTTCGCTTCTTGAAAGAAGACCCTTGGGAGCGCTTGGCTAAATTGCGTAAAGCATTACCTAACAGCCGCATTCAAATGCTGTTACGTGGTCAAAATTTACTAGGTTACCGTCACTATTCAGATGATGTTGTACGTGCTTTCGTACAAAAATCAGCAGATAACGGCGTAGATGTGTTCCGCATTTTTGACGCAATGAATGACATGCGCAATTTAAAAACCTCTATTGAAGCGGTAAAGAAAGTAGGTAAACATGCCGAAGGCGCCATTAGTTACACTACTAGCCCGGTGCATGACATTGCTCACTTTGTTGAATTAGCAAAAGAACTTGAGAGTATGGGTTGCGATACGCTTGCGATTAAAGATATGGCAGGCCTACTCACACCGCAAAGCACCCATGACTTAGTAAAAGCTTTACGTGCGGCTGTAAGCTTACCGATTCATTTACACAGCCATGCCACTTCAGGCTTGTCTGCAATGTGTTTCTTAAAAGGTATAGAAGCAGGTGCTACCATTATTGATACCTGCAACTCGTCTTTTGGCGAGGGCGCTAGCCATCCTTCAACCGAAAGCATAGTCGCGGCTTTAAAGGGCACTGAGTATGACACCGGTTTAGATTTAGTAGCTTTGCAAGAAATTACGGCTTATTTCCGCGATGTGCGTAAAAAATACTGGCAGTTTGAAAGTGACTTTACAGGTGTAGATACGCGTGTACTGATTAACCAAGTACCAGGTGGCATGATTTCAAATCTATCCAATCAATTAAAAGAGCAAAGGGCACTTAACCGCATAGATGAAGTATTGGCGGAAATTCCACGTGTACGTGAAGACTTAGGTTTTCCGCCATTAGTTACACCTACTTCACAAATTGTGGGGACGCAAGCTGTGCTTAACGTCATGACAGGCACACGCTATAAATCTATCACCAATGAAGTGAAAAACTACTTCCTCGGTCGCTATGGCCAATCTCCAGCACCTGTCAATGAATCTGTTAAAAAACTTGCCGTGAATGACGGTGAAACTATCACCTGTCGTCCTGCTGATTTGTTAGCTCCAGAAATGGCAAAACTCACTATTGAAGCTGAGCGCTTTGCCAAATCGGAAGAAGATACACTGACTTATGCAATGTTTCCTGACATCGGCCAAACTTATTTGCAAGAACGTAATGCAGGCTCACTGGTGCCAGAAGCGTTGCTAGACAAAGAAAGCGTTAATGCCGCAGCGCCACAGTTTGCACCTAACGAATTTAAAGTTACGCTCCACGGGGAGACCTTCCACATTAACCTCACGGGTAGCGGTCACTCTGGTGAAGAAAAACGTCCATATTATGTTTCTGTCGATGGTATTGCTGAAGAGGTTTTTGTTGAAATATTAAGTGAAATTGAAGTATCTGGCGGCGCCGGTGCTAGCAGTAGTAGCGGTAAAAAGAAGCCCACATCTAGTAGCAGTGGTCGTCCACGCCCAAGCCACGCAGGACATGTGACGACTTCGATGCCAGGCACTATTGTAGCTGTCATCGCTAAAGTTGGTGATAAAGTCAAAGCGGGCGACGCCGTAGTAGTGATTGAAGCCATGAAAATGGAAAATGAAATCCAAGCGGCAACTTCTGGCGTTGTAGTTGCTATTCACGTGACTAAAGGTGACATGGTTAATCCTGACGAATCACTACTTGAAATTCAACCAGAATAACCGTAATAGCATTTAATATATGAGCCGACAGGGATAAACTGTCGGCTTTTTATTTAGTGCCAAATGCAAAGGAACGCTTCAGTGAACCCTAAACTCATACTTGCATCATCCTCTGTTTATAGACGTGAACTGCTCACGCACTTGCAAATGCAATTTAGTTGCATCTCACCTGAGGTAGATGAAACGCCGTTAAACAATGAACTTCCACAGGAAACCGCACTAAGACTTGCGCAGGTAAAAGCCAAAAAAGTTGCCGTTAGCCACACGGATGCATTAATTATTGGCTGTGATCAAGTTGCCACTTTAGATAATTTACAGCTTGGCAAGCCGCTATACCATGAAAATGCCACCAAGCAACTGCGCATGATGCGTGGACGGGAAGTTATTTTTCATAGCGCACTATGCCTTTACAATGCAACTACACAAAACATGCAGGCACTGGTTGTTCCCTATATTGTGAAATTTAGAAACTTAACAGATGCACAAATTGAAAACTATCTTTTGAGAGAACAGCCCTACCATTGTGCTGGCAGTGCAAAATCAGAGGGTTTAGGGATTGCTATTATAGAGAAAATGACAGGTGACGACCCCAATGCGCTAATTGGGTTGCCTCTTATTGCCTTGGTCAGCATGTTACAAAATGAAGGTGTAGCCGTCATATAAGTTATTATTAAAACAATCAACCTTTTCGCATCTTGCTACGTTTGATTGAGATATATATTTAAAATGTACGAGCAATCGTGATTTCTATTCACCTTTAAAAGGAATTTAACATGCCAAAGCAATATAAATTGATCGTACTTTGTGTGCTCTCAGCATTTTCTAGCCATGTTTTGGCTATAGAGACTGACGAAATACGTAACAACCTGAGCGATCAGCAATCAGTTGCCGTCACTATCTACAACAATGATTTGGCACTAATAAAAGACCAGCGTAAAGTTAAACTAAATAACGGTTTTAACAACCTTGCATTACGTGATGTTAGCGCTCAAATCAGGCCAGAAACCGCACTACTACGTAGCTTAAGCCATGCTGGCAGCTTTAGCACCCTAGAACAAAATTTTGATTTTGACTTACTCAGCCCGCAAAAACTACTGGAAAAATACGTAGGCAAGAATGTAAGTATCGTTCGAGTTAACCCCGCCACAGGCATAGAAACCACGGAACAAGCGACCGTGCTTTCAGCTAACAATGGCGTAGTCATGAAAATTGGCAATCGTATTGAAACTGGGATACCGGGACGCATTGTTTATGATGATGTTCCAGCTAATTTACGAGACCGCCCCACCCTAGTGACGAAGCTCAATAACAAAACAACGGCTGAGCAAATGGTAGAGTTAAGCTACCTGACGGGCGGTCTTGGTTGGAAGGCTGATTATGTAGCCGAGCTTAATGCAAAAGAAGACAGCATTGATTTATCAGGCTGGGTAACGCTTACCAATACCAGTGGCACTAGTTATAACAATGCCAAGTTGCAATTAGTCGCTGGTGACGTCAACAGAGTACAAGATAACTACCCGCGTGCAATGGCGATGCGTAAAGATGTTGGCATGATTGCCGAAGCATCAAAACCCATGGCAGAAGAATCGTTACTTGAGTACCATCTATACACACTAGACCACCCGACTACGATTAGCGACAATCAAAATAAACAAGTGGCTTTATTATCGGCATCTAACGTTCCTACGCGTAAAGAGCTTGTATTACGCGGTGCAGATTACTATTACGGTGCTAGCTATGGTGACTTGGGACAAAAAATGAAAGTGGGCGTGTTTGTAGAGTTCGATAACAAAGAAACCACAAAACTTGGATTACCATTGCCCAAAGGCACGATGCGCGTTTATAAAAAAGATAACCAAGGCAATGCGCAATTCGTAGGTGAAGACAGTATTGACCATACACCTAAAAATGCAGTGGTACGGTTAAAACTAGGCAATGCTTTTGATGTCACCGCCGATAAAAAACAAATTGACTTCAAAACCTTACCACGTCCTGCAAAAGGCAATAGCATGTTTGAGAGCGCTTATGAAATTGTACTCAAAAATGCAAAAAAAGAACGTGTGACTGTCACGGTACAAGAACCGATTCCCGCTGATTGGAAAATGATGAAAGAAAGCCACCATAGCCAAAAAGCCACCAGCAATACGGCTGTTTGGAAAGTTGAAATTCCAGCCGAAGGTAAAGCCACCCTTACCTATCGTGTTCAAGTGAAATACTAATGACTAACCATAAACTCGGCACACTGTATTTTATCCCCGTCACGCTTGGTGACGATAATATTACCAAAGTGTTACCGCCTGATGTAGTGACTATTGCGCAACAATTAGACGAATTTATCGTTGAGAATGAAAAAACTGCCCGCCACTTTTTAGGCACGATCAAGCATAGCAAACCCATCCGTGAGCTAGTGCTCAAAACCCTGAATGAACATACCGTAGATAAAGACTTACCCGCACTACTGGGCAGTTTAATGGCAGGTAAAGATATCGGTCTAATGAGTGAAGCAGGTTGCCCCGGCATTGCAGACCCGGGCGCAAAACTTGCAGCGTTAGCGCATCAAAAAGGCATACGCGTTGCGCCCTTGGTGGGGCCTTCGTCCATTCTGCTCAGCCTAATGGCTAGCGGCCTAAACGGTCAACACTTTACTTTTTTGGGTTATTTACCTACTGATAAAGCCGCACGCATTACACAGCTTAAAGACATTGAAAAACATTCGAAATACGTCCAAGAAACGCAACTATTTATCGAAACCCCTTACCGCAACCAACACATGCTAGATGACATACTCGCCAACTGTCAAAGTGAAACAAGGCTGTGTATTGCGTGCAATATCAGCCTGTCGGACGAATATATAGTGACTAAACGGATTAAAGAGTGGAAACAAGCCCCGTTGCCAGATTTACACAAAAAACCGACAGTATTTTTATTGTTGGCTTAGTAAAAGCTTTTTTACCGGCGCATAGCTGCGCCTATGTATGGCTGACACGCCATGTTGCTGCAACAAAGCCACATGCGCAGCTGTGGGGTAGCCTTTATGTTGCGCAAAACCATAGAGCGGATATTGTTTATCTAAAACATACAGCTCTGCATCACGCGCTGTTTTAGCTAGGATCGAAGCCGCAGAAATAGCTTGAACTTTGCTGTCGCCTTTTATAATCGCCTCGCATGGCAAGCTGATTTTAGGGCATTTATTGCCATCCACCTGCACTAAAATTGCTCCTAACTCAGGTGCAATATCAAATTGTGCCTGCATCGCTTCAATCGCGCGCTTCATGGCAAGTAAGCTGGCCTGCAGGATGTTGATATTATCAATTTCTTCTACGCTACTGCTGGCTATTGCCCACGCTAAAGCATGCTGTTTAATTTCTATTGCAAGCACATCACGCTTTTTTTCACTGAGTTTTTTGGAGTCCGCCAAGCCTTGAATCGGTCGATCCGGGTTAAGTATCACGGCAGCCGCATATACAGCGCCAGCGAGTGGCCCACGTCCGGCTTCATCTACACCACAAATCAACCACGGTCTACTCATGCCAAATGTGCAAGAATTGCAATAGCTGCTTTTTCAGCTGTATTTTGACGTAAGTTATGATGAATCGCTATAAACGCTGTTTTTATTTCCGCAAGTTTGGTTTTATCAGTAATCAGCATTAGAGCCGCTGCGGCCAATTTTTCTGGCGTTGCATCATCTTGCAGCAATTCAGGCACTATAAGCTTGCCTGCCAATATGTTGGGCAAGCCGACATAAGGCTGCAAGCGCATGCGCTTAAGTAATTGCCAGCTTAACTTAGACATACGATACGTGATGACCATCGGCTTTTTAAGTAGCGCCGCTTCTAGCGTTGCCGTGCCAGAAGCTACAATCACCACATCGGCAGCTTCCATAGCGTCATGTGCATGTCCAAATAGTAGCTGAATTGGCAATGATTCGGGCTCATTAAAAATTGCCAGTTCAAAAATATGACGTGTTTCACGTGTAATTAAAGGCACTAAAAATATCGCTTTGGGGTGATCTGCATAAATGTACTTAGCCGTTTGTACAAACAAATCTGCATGTGCTTCAACTTCACTTTGGCGACTGCCAGGTAACATGGCAATCACCAGGTCTGAATCTTCTAACTTTAAAGTTTGGCGCGCACCTGCAACATCTGGCTCCATTGGCAATATGTCTGCTAAGGGATGCCCAACATAGCTAACTGGAATGTTCTCTGCTTGATACAAAACGGGCTCAAATGGAAACAAAGCTAGTACTTGAGTGACGGCTTTTTTAATTTTTTTGATGCGATTTTTGCGCCAGGCCCAAATAGATGGGCTGACATAGTGGATGGTTTTAATGCCTTTATTTTTAAGCTTCTTTTCTAGCCAAAAATTAAAATCAGGCGCATCAATACCAATAAATATATCGGGTGGATTACTTAAAAAATGGTTGAGTAATTGACGGCGTAGTTTAAGCAAACCCCAAAGATGCCTAATCACTTCAACATAGCCGCGTACCGATAAGCGCTCGATTGGGAAAAGCGACATTGCGCCTTCACGCATCATTTTTGGGCCAGCAATACCTACGAATTCAATATCCGCGCATTTTTGTTTTAATGCCTGAATTAAGTGACTGCCAAGCAAATCACCGGAGGCTTCTCCTGCCACAATACCGATTCTAACCATAGCTGAGAATACTTAGCGGACAATGCCGCGCGTAGAAACATCCAGGAAATCAGTCAATAATTTGATTTCTGGAGTTTTGAGCTGCATTGTAGCAAGCTCAAGTTTTGCTTCGTCTAAGGTAAACCCTTTACGATATAAAACTTTATAAGCACGCTTTATTTGCAAAATGCTGTCGGCTGAAAACCCGCGACGTTTTAAACCTTCGGCATTGATACCATGCGGTTTTGCATCGTAACCTGCAGCCGTCACATAAGGTGGAATATCTTTAAATACTACAGAACCTACCGCGGTGATGATATGTGAACCAATTTTACAAAACTGATGTATCAGCGTAAAACCACCTAAAATCGCATAATCATCCACATCTACATGCCCGGCAAGAGAGGAGTTGTTGGCAAAAATTGTATGATGACCAATTTGGCAATCATGGGCGATATGCACATAAGCCATAATCCAGTTATCGTTACCAATTTTTGTCGTGCCTTTGTCTTGCACTGTGCCGCGATTAAACGTACAAAACTCGCGAATGGTATTATTGTCACCTATTTCTAATAGCGTAGGTTCACCTTTATATTTTTTATCTTGCGGCGCTTCGCCTAGAGATGAAAACTGAAAAATTTGGTTATTTTTGCCTATGGTAGTTGGGCCATTCACCGCCACATGACTTGCAATGTTAGTACCCGCATCTATTTTTACATTAGGTCCGATTACGCTATATGCGCCGACGACGACGCTAGAATCGAGTTCTGCCGAAGGGTCTATGATAGCTGTCGGATGGATTTTTACAATTGGCATGATTTGATTCACTGGGTTATTTCACTTGATACTTGTTTTTATTTAGCTTGTTTTTGTTTCGATACTGATTTAATAAGCACTTGTTTGATTAAGCCTTGCTTAATAAATACTAAGGTCGTCCAGCACGCTCTTATTGCTGGCGGTTATTAACAGATCTATTTCTCAATCGCTTTTAATATGCACATCATTTGCGCCTCAGCAACGATAACGCCATCGACTCTTGCCACGCCTGAATACTTCCAAATACCTTTTAAAATACGATCGATTTTAACATTCAAGACGATTTGGTCGCCCGGAGAAACCGGTTTTTTAAAGCGCGCGCTGTCAATCCCAGCAAAATAATAAACAGAATCATCATTCGGTTTCGCATTCATGGTTTTAAAAGACAAAATTGCTGCAGCTTGCGCCATAGCCTCAATAATCAACACCCCCGGCATCACTGGATGATAAGGGAAATGCCCTGGAAAATAAGGCTCATTAACACTTACGTTTTTAATTGCGGTGATTTCTTTACCCAACTCTAAAGACACTACACGGTCAACCAAAACAAATGGATAGCGATGTGGTAGATGTTCTAAAATTTCATGGATATCCATGCTAGTAGAGGTGGTTGTGTTTGTCATTTTTATCTCGGTATAATTTCAAAGCTTAATGCTTTAAGCGTATTTCTATTTAATTAGGACATTGATTTTGTTCATTGTTTGGATTTTAACAATGCAACCTCTTTTTCAAGTTGTTTAATTTTATCTGTAAGTTCATCTAAGTGACGGATTTTTGCAGCTGTATTTAACCACGCCTTATGGGTTTGAAACGGCATCAATGCGGTATAGGTGTCAGCGGTTGTCAAAGAGCGTGTAATCATGCTACCCGGAGAAATAGTCACATGATCAGCAATTTGCAAATGCCCTAAAACCATGGCAGCTCCACCTATTTTACAATGCCGACCAACACGTGCACTGCCAGCAATTCCAACACAGCCTGCAATGACTGTATGCGCACCAATCACACAGTTATGCCCAATTTGAACCAAATTATCAAGCTTTACGCCCTCTTCGATAATCGTATCATCCAGCGCGCCACGATCTATCGTAGTATTAGCACCGACATCGACATGTGCATGCAGTATTGCGCGGCCTACTTGCGGAATTTTTAGCCAGTGTCCAGCCTCTTCTGCATAACCAAAACCATCTGAACCGATCACTGCACCTGAAAATATATGGCAATGTTCACCTATTTCGCAGTGGTGCTTAACCGTTACATGAGGCTCTAAACGGGTATGGCTTCCAATTGTAACGTCGCTTTCGATAACGCAACCAGACCCAATCACAACGTTTTCACCAAGGACTACATTTTCACCAATAACCGCTAAGGCACCTACACTGCATGTTGCCGGAATTTTAGCTGACGCAGCTATGACAGCTGTAACAGAAATACCCAACTTGATTGCAGCTGGTGGGTTCAATAAGCCAGATACTTTTGCAAAATAAGCATAAGGATCATCAACGATAATTTTAGGCAGGCTCGTTAGGTTTTTGTATTTTTCTTTTAATATACAAGCGCTAGCATTAGTTAATGCCAGTGATTTTTCATACTTGGTATCATTAATAAAGCTAATATCACCGGTTTTAGCATTGGCAATAGAAGCAACACGTGATATTAACGTGGTGCCATCACCCATCACAAAACCGCCTAAGGCTTTGGCAATATCATCAAGCGAGTATTGCTTACTCATTGATCAAACGCATTTAGCAATTGCGGCTTTAATACTAATATCACTCAATTATTTTTTACCTAACGTTTTTAACACTTTATCTGTTATATCTATCTTTTTGCTGGCATACGCAACACCGCTATACACCACTAAATCATACCCCTCAGCCTCTGACACTGATTGTACGGCTTTATTGATGCGATCTTGTAAGCTACCAAGCTCTTCATTTTTACGCAGATTGATGTCTTCACGCAACTCACGCTGTTTACGTTGAAATTCAATTTTAATGTTTTGTACATCACGCTCTTTATTGCGACGCTCAGCTTCCGAGAGCGTTAAGCCCTCTTTGTCCAAAACAGTTTCTAAATCTTTAATCTGCTTTGCCATGCGATCTAGCTCTTGCGAGCGAGGACTAAACTCGCGCTCAAGCTTTTTGCCACTTTCTGCAGTTTGCGGTGCATCTTGCAGAATTTTATCAACTTGCACATAGCCAACCTTTAAATCTGCGGCTTGCGTGCTTGGTGCAAGCGTTACTAAAGCCGCCAGCATTAAACTTTTTAAAATTTTACTCAATTAAATTCTCCTAAAACCAACAATGCATTTAACGTTTATATTATGCCATAAGACTTGTGATCAACATTAGCTACACTAAAATTGTTGCCCAAGCTGGAACTGTATGGTTTGCGTATTATCACCAGATTGACTATTTAAAGGTTTAGCATAAACCAGCTTTAATGGCCCAAACGGAGATAACCAGCTAAGCCCTAAGCCTGTTGAGTAGCGTAGTTCACCTATGCTATAAGAGTCATCTTTACCAAACACATTACCGGCGTCCAAAAATGCACTTAACCTAAATTGTTTCGAGTCTTTTAAACCCGGAATTGGAAGGAACAGTTCGGCATTGCCTAACAGACGCTTAGTGCCGCCTACTGCAAAATCCTCACCTGTAACTGCATCTGTATTACGAGGGCCGAGTGAGCCATTATCATAACCACGCACTGAATTGACGCCACCCATAAAAAAGTTTTTAAAGAACGGATAATTTTTGCTGCCATAAGAGTCAGCGTAACCAATCTCACCATTCAGCATAAAGGTAAAGCCTGTATAAATTTCTTTAAACCAAGCGTGTTTATAATCGATTTTATAGTATTCTAAATCCAATACTGGCAATGAAACTTCACCAGTAAGCCTTTGCAAAACGCCGTTCGTGGTAAACATGATGCTGTTTCTTGAGTCATGTGACCAGCCTGCACTTGCCACCAGCGAGTTACTGGTGCAACCATTGGCATTATTACAAAAATCACGATATTGCTGAGGGCTATTGGTCGTTAAATCAACTTTTGTAAAATCAGCGGCCAAGCCAAAGTTAAACCCATCACGCTCATTAATTGGAATGCCAAATCTGACGCCGCCCCCATAAGAAGATGTATTATAACTACCAATACTAAGCGAACTGGTATTCACATCGCGCCGGTAAACATCAATGCCACGACTTACGCCATCAGGGGTAAAATAAGGGTCGGTATAAGACAGTGAGTAAGTTGTGTTAACTTTACCCGTATTCACCTGTGCACTTACACGGTTACCTGTACCCAAAAAGTTATTCTGGTTGACGGTAATGCCGAACACCACGCCTTCGCTACTTGATAAACCTGCACCAAACTGCACGCTTCCGGTAGATTTTTCAGTCACGCTGATATTTAAATCAACTTGATCTGCCGTGCCTGGTACCGCAGGCGTTTCTACATTTACATCAGAGAAAAAGTCTGTGCGCGTGATACGCTCTTTAGAGCGATTGATTTTGTTGGAGGCGTACCATGCAGATTCTAACTGACGTACTTCACGGCGTACCACTTCATCTCGGGTACGCGTGTTACCCACAATGTTAATACGGCGGACATATACACGTTTACCTGGATCCACAAAAAAAGTAAATGACGCAGTATGTAACTCTTTATTGATTTCAGGCACCGGATTAACGTTTGCAAATGCATAACCATCATTACTTAATCTATCGCTAATGGCTTTGCTGGTTTGCGTTACTTTTTCGCGACTAAAAGTATCACCAGCCTGCACTTGCATCAACTGGCGTAACTCATCTTCAGGTACTAGGGTCTCGCCAGCTAGTTTGACCTCTGATATCGTATATTTTTCACCTTCCGTAATATTCACTGTAATGTAAATATCTTTTTTGTCAGGGGTGATAGAAACTTGTGTGGAATCAATATTAAACTCAAGATAGCCTTGGTTCATATAAAAAGACCGCAACGTCTCTAAGTCAGCATTCAGTTTTTGTTTAGAATATTGATCGTCTTTATTCCACCAACTCATCCAGTTAGGGGTTGTTAATAAAAACTGTGCGCGTAAATCATCCATGCTAAATGCTTGATTACCTACGATGTTAATGTCGCGGATTTTTGAAACCGCACCTTCTTCAATATCAAAACGTACGGCGACGCGATTGCGCTCTAAGGGGGATACAACCGTTTTTACAGTGGCACCATATTTACCTTGTGACAAATATTGGCGCTTAACTTCCTGTTCGGCACGATCTAATTGAGATTTATCAAAAATCTGACCTTCAGCAAGCCCAACCTGCTTTAAGCCTTCTTTCATTTTGTCAGTCGGGAAAGATTTGTTGCCGCTAAAGTCAATTTGAGCAATCGCCGAACGCTCTTGCACGGTCACGATTAGCACGTCATTTTCTGCTTCAATGCGAACATCTTTAAAAAACCCAGTGTTATAAAGAGATTTAATCGCTTGCGACGCAAGCTCGTCATCCATCGTCTCGCCCACTTTAACAGGCAAGTAACTAAACACTGTTCCCGCCTCTGTACGCTGAATTCCCTCTACGCGAATATCTTTGACCACAAATGATTCAAGCGCCAAAACGCTACCAGCATATAAGCCAGAAACTATCAGCAACATAGATTTTAGTTTTAAATTTTTAATTTTTGAGTGCTTCAAATTTTGAATCGCCATTCAATCAGCCTGTCGTTAATCTGTTTATATCATTATAAAGCGCTAAAACCATGATGCTACCAAGCAAAATGAAGCCTACTTTTTGACCAAAATTCATCACCGCTTCAGATACTGGTTTTTTTGTAAAAAATTCAACCATATAATACATGAAATGACCGCCGTCTAATATGGGAATAGGTAATAGATTTAACACACCGATACTGATACTAATCAGTGCTAAAAAGCCAATAAACACTTTAATGCCCATATTTGCACTTTGCCCGGCATAACTGGCAATGGTTACCGGTCCGCTCATGCCTTTCCATGACACCTGCCCCACCAACATGTTGCCTAGCATTTTTAAGCTAAATATTGCCGTGTCCCAAGTTTTCTCTACGGCTTTAACCAGCGCGCCAGCCACTGAATAATGGCTAGTGACTAAAAATTGATCCAGCTGAGCTTGATCTACTTTGAATGCTGCACCAATGCGCCCGATTGTTTTTTCATTTTCAACGACAGAATCAGGTTTAACGCTAATGCTGATTTCCTCTGCATCACGTTGCACTAAAATATCAATATTTACATCAGGGTGCTGTTGAATCTCCTGTACAAAAAACTCCCAATTATTGACTTTATTTTGATTGATCGCCAATACTAAATCATTCGGCTTTAACCCCGCACTTTGTGCAGGACTATTGTTTGCAATTTCACCAATGATGGCAGGCATCTCTGGGCGATAAATGGTTAAGCCTAATTTTTCTAAAATATCCTGCTTAGCATCGTCATAATCAAGCGTTGATACATCAATTTGATATACATGCATTTCATTTTTAGCGTTGATTGCCTGAATCTCTACCTGCTTATTTTTCAATGAGCCTTGCAGCAACAGCCAGCGTACATCTTGCCAAGTAGCAACGTCTTTATTGTTAATTTTTTGAATGACATCACCGGAACTGATGTGGGTAGCGGCTGCGGGGCTACGCTCAACCACATTGCCGACAATGGGTTTCAGCCCCACCACGCCCATCATAAACAATATCCAATAAAGGATGATCGCCAATAATAAGTTTGCTAACGGCCCAGCCAACACAATAGCCATGCGCTTACCCACGCTTTGTCGATTTAGCGCACGTGCCATATCATGACTCATAAACGTTTCATCCTGGCTAAATTGATCTTCACCCAACATTTTCACGTAGCCACCTAACGGAATCGCTGCAATTACAAATTCCGTTTGATCTGCACCAAACTTTTTACGCCATAACGGCTTGCCGAAACCCACTGAAAACTTTAACACTTTGACGCCACACCATCTGGCAACTTGAAAGTGACCGTACTCATGGACTGTGACCAGCAAACCTATGGTAAATATGAAGGCTAAAGCAGTTAACATTATTTAATCACCACTTTTAAAACTTGCGGAGGTATGTTTGAGTACTTGTGTTTCAGCCAATTTTTTGCAGCCCACCTCGCACTGGCATCAACCGCCACCAATTGCTCAATTGAAGTCACAGCGTCAATCTGGGATGCCAACAAAACAGACTCAATGATGGCAGGAATATCCATAAAACCGATTTCCTCTGCCAAGAACGCCTCTACCGCTATTTCATTGACCGCATTTAAAATAGCAGGTGCAGTCCCACCCACTTTTAATGCCTCATAAGCTAAACGCAAGCATGGAAAGCGTATAGGGTCGGGGTTACTAAAATCTAATCGCCCGATTTTTATCAAATCCAGACCACTCACGCCGCTGTACAGTCTATCTGGGTAACCTAAACCATAAGCAATAGGCGTTCGCATATCAGGATTACCTAATTGAGCCAACACACTGCCATCAATATATTCGACCATAGAGTGAATGATGCTTTGTGGATGTATTACTACATCAATCTGTGATGGTGCCGCATTAAATAACCAATGCGCTTCAATGACCTCCAAACCTTTATTCATCATCGTCGCAGAGTCAATTGTAATTTTAGGCCCCATCACCCAGTTGGGATGATTTAACGCCTGGGCACGCGTCACAGCTTGTAGTTCTGCTAGGCTTGCATTACGAAATGGACCACCAGATGCAGTTAATAGAACGCGCTTCACACCGCTGTCAGCTAGGTTTTCACCTTTTACACTTGGCATCACTTGAAAGATAGCGTTATGCTCACTGTCTATGGGGAGCAAAGTAGCGCCACCATCGACTACCGCCTGCATAAAAAGATTGCCCGCCATAACTAACGTTTCTTTATTTGCAAGCAATATGCGTTTACCTGCTTTTGCTGCAGCCATGGCGGGATGCAGTCCAGCCGCGCCAACAATTGCCGCCATCACAACATCCACTGATTCATGCGCAGCTACTTCACTCAATGCATTTTCACCCTGCAACACAATTGTGCCAACACCTGCATCTTTCAGCTGTGCAGTTAGCTCAGTCGCGGCATTTGCATCTAACATCACTGCATATTGGGGGGTGTGCTTTTTACATAGCTTAAATAAACTGTTGACGTTAGTGCTTGCGGTTAAAGCAAACACTTTAAAACGTTGCGGGTGTTGTGAAATAACCTCTAGGGTTTGCACACCAATGGTGCCCGTTGCGCCCAATATGGTTACATTTTGAACAGCCGCTTGTTGCGAGTTATAGTCGGTCGATGCATTATGCATGGGCTTGTAGTCCTGCAAAAAGTGGAAGGTAAATACAGAACAAAGCAATCGCTAAGGTTGGAATAAGGCCATCTATTCTATCCAAAATTCCACCATGACCAGGCAATAACTGGCCGCTATCTTTTAGGCCAGCTTGACGCTTCAATAGCGATTCAACAAGATCGCCCATGATGCTTAACACCACGATTAACCACAAGCCTACAATCAACCAAAGACTATATTGTTTTAAGTAACATAGAACAGCCCCGTATAAAGTAACCGCAATCACAGCACCAGCGACACCTTCCCATGTTTTGCCTGGACTAATCTCCGGGGCGAGTTTATGACGACCAAAGCGCTTACCTGCAAAATAAGCGGCGCTATCAGCAATGCTAACCGCAGCAATTGTTGCTAACAGCAGCCAAGGGCTAATCGCATGCAGACCCATAAAACCCAACCAAGTCGCTAGCAAAAGCAACAACCCTAGTACGGCCATCATTAAGCGATTAGTGCATGTTTTACGTGTAATAAGCCATATCGGTGCAATCAGTAGCCAAAACAACGTTGACAACCCAAGCAAGCTCAACACAATGTAATGCTGATAAGCTGCGAATGGTGATTTTGAAATAAAAGCGATAAATAAGCCTAATAGAGATGCGCTCACCACAAAAAATAACTTTTGAGTTTGATTGAGTTTAATTAAATCGGACCACTCCCAAACACCAATTAAAATGATCGCTAGCGTGAGAATAGCCCAAGTTTTAACTGAGGCTAAAAAAAGTGCCGTTAAAATTCCAGCAATAAGTACGGCAGCGGTAATAACTCGTGTTCTCAGCATCTTTATGGACTTTTAGCTTAGTTGAATATTATTGGGAAATAGAAAGCGAATATAACAAACCTAATTTTTAGGTTCTGAAAGCTGCTCGCTAGTGCGGCCAAAACGGCGTTCACGCTGTTGATAAGATTGAATTGCCAAATTAAATGCAGCCTCATTAAAGTCTGGCCATAAGGTATCGGTAAAATAAAGTTCAGAATAAGCCAGCTGCCATAATAAAAAGTTGCTTATTCTTTTTTCGCCGCCAGTGCGTATAAATAAATCAGGCTCCGGTGCATAGCTCATCGACAAATACGGTGTTAAATGCTCTTCTCGATAATGACCAGCTAGCTGCGGCACCGCTTGCTGCATTTTATTGACAGCTTGCAGCACATCCCATCGCCCACCATAATTAGCCGCTATGGTTAGAATCAAACCGGTATTATTGGCTGTCAGCTTTTCAGATTCATCAATTTGAGTAATCAATGCCGCGTCAAAACGGCTACGATCACCAATCATCACCAGTTTGATATTGTTTTGATGCAGTTTCACCACTTCTCGCTTAAGCGCGCTCATAAACAAGCCCATCAAAAACGAAACTTCTTCGGCAGGTCTGCGCCAATTTTCACTACTAAATGCAAATAGTGTTAAATACTCTACTTTTAGTTGCACGCATTGCTTGACTAAATCACGCACGGTTTCAACACCGCGCTTATGCCCAGCAATGCGCGGTAAAAAGCGTTTACGTGCCCAGCGACCATTGCCATCCATAATCACTGCAATATGCTTCGGTATCTCGGCAACGTCAGGGACATGCTGTGTAGCACTGTTGAACAGACCCAAATCAAGACTCCATATCTTCGAGGACTGAGGCTTCGTATTGAAAATATTTTATTTTTGCTAAATCAAGATCCAACACTAAACCGCCATCAAATCTGTTTCTTTAACTTGCAACATTTTATCTACATCAGCCACTGCTTTATCCGTCGCCTTTTGAATATCATCTTGCGCACGACGCTCGTCATCTTCTGAGATTTCTTTGTCTTTAATCAGTTTCTTAAGCGTATCATTTGCATCACGACGTACATTACGGATCGCAACTTTTGCACCTTCTCCCTCTGTACGTACAATTTTAGTCAAATCACGGCGACGCTCTTCTGTCAGCATTGGCATTGGCACGCGAATTAAATCACCATTGGTCGCTGGGTTTAAGCCTAAATCGCAGTCACGAATCGCTTTTTCAACTTTTCCTATCATGTTTTTCTCATAAGGCTGCACATTGATTGTGCGCGAGTCACCTAAATTGACGTTTGCCACCTGATTTACCGCCACCATAGAGCCGTAATATTCCACCATTACGTGATCTAGCAAACCAACATGTGCGCGACCTGTACGGATTTTAGCCAAGTCATTTTTAAGTGACTCTAATGATTTTTGCATTTTCTGTTCTGCAGTTTTTTTAATATCTTCAAGCATTTATTTCTCCAACATTACTTCTTAAATTTTCCACTTATCGCTCATGATTAAGGTAATACCTTAGTGCCTTCATCCTCGCCCATTATCACTCTTTTTAATGCACCTTGTTTAAAAATACTAAAGACTGAAATAGGCAACTTTTGATCGCGGCACAAGGTCAGCGCTGTCGCATCCATCACCTTAAGATTTTTAATAATGGCCTCATCAAAACTCAGTGTTTTGTAACGCATGGCCTCTGGATTGGTTTTTGGATCATCGGTATAAACGCCATCCACTTTAGTGGCTTTAATTACAATTTCAGCATTCATCTCCATACCACGCAATGCGGCAGCCGTATCTGTAGTAAAAAATGGGTTACCGGTACCCGCACCAAAAATCACCACACGCCCTTCTTCTAAGTAGCGAATAGCTTTGCCACGAATGTACGGTTCTGCCACTTGCTCAATGCTTAAGGCAGATTGCACGCGCGCATTTAAGCCAATATTCTTCATTGCATCTTGCAGCGCCATTGCATTCATCACAGTAGCCAACATGCCCATATAATCGGCCGTTGCCCTATCCATGCCTTCTGCCGCCGGAGCCACACCACGAAAAATATTGCCGCCGCCTATCACTACGGCTACTTGAACGCCTAAATCCACTATCTCTTTGATTTCATTCACTATGCGGGTAATGGTAGCGCGATTGATACCATAAGCATCATCTCCCATTAAAGCCTCGCCAGAAAGTTTAAGTAAAACGCGCTTATAGGCTGGTGCAGACACGAGGATTCCTCTAATTTAAAGTTTGCTTATTTAAGCATAAAATGACGGTCTTAGGCACAAAATTAAACCTAAGAATGCTGGGTTTTTGATGCGTTAACACTAAAAAAAATGGACTAAGCATCGCGCCTAATCCATTCTTTATGACTATTCGGCAACTTGTTGCGTTACCGTAAGACCCTACTAAACCTTAGCCGCGGCTGCAACTTCTGCCGCATAATCAACAACTGCTTTCTCAATGCCTTCACCCACTGTAAACAGTGTAAATGATGCAACGGTTGCGCCTTTTGATTTCAGCAATTGCTCAATTGTAAATTTGTCATCTTTAACAAAAACCTGGCTTAACAAAGTCACTTCTTTCAAGAACTTTTGCACAGTACCATCAGCAATTTTTTCTAACATAGCTTCAGGCTTGCCGGCTTCTTTTGCTTTTTCAATAGCTACACGACGCTCAGTTTCAATCAGGCTGGCATCAATACCAGAAACATCTAACGCTTTCGGTTTAGCTGCAGCAATATGCATTGCGATATCTCTAGCTAAAACATCATCACCGCCAACCAAATCGACTAACACACCGATTTTGCTGCCATGCACATAACTAGCAAGCTTACCTTGTACTACTGGACGCACAAAACGACGTGGTGTAATGTTTTCGCCAATTTTACCCACTAGTTGCGCACGTGTTTCTTCTACCGTAGAGTCACGCATCGCAAGCGCACCAACGGCTCCAATATCAGAGGCATCACTCACTGCAATAATATCAGCGAGTTCATTTACAAATTTTAAAAAGTCTTCGTTTTTAGCACAGAAATCTGTTTCAGAATTCACTTCAACCATCGCGCCAGTTTTACCATCGGCACTAATACTGATACCCACAGTGCCTTCAGCGGCAACGCGACCAGCAGCTTTGCTTGCTTTATTACCAAAACGAACACGTAAAATTTCTTCAGCACGTGTCATGTCACCTTCAGCTTCAGTTAAAGCTTTTTTACAATCCATCATAGGCGCATCAGTGCGCTCACGTAATTCTTTTACCATACTTGCGGTAATTTCAGCCATTCTAAGCTCCTTAATTTCAATAAACTACATTAAAAAAGTAGTTTAATAATTTGATTTAATTATATATTTTATATTCTAAATTATTAAAATCAAAAAGGGGCTCGAAGCCCCTTTTATAATTAGAACAATTACTCTGCTACGGTTTCAGCCACTTCTTCATTAGCTGATTTAACAATCTCAGTAATTACAGAGCTACGACCTTCTAATACCGCATCAGCAATACCACGCGCATACAAACGAATTGCACGGCTAGAGTCATCGTTACCAGGAATCACATAAGCAATGCCATCAGGTGAGTTGTTGGTATCAACAATACCGATCACAGGGATGCCTAATTTTGCCGCTTCAGTAATTGCACCACTTTCATGGCCAACGTCAATAATGAAAATAGCGTCTGGTAAACCGCCCATTTCTTTAATACCACCGATTGAACGCTCTAGTTTTTCAACTTCACGTTTGTAACCTAAAGCTTCTTTTTTACCGAATTTTTCAATGCTGCCATCTAGCAACATTGCTTCAAAGTCGTGCAGGCGTTTGATTGATTGTTTAACTGTTTTAAAGTTAGTTAACATACCACCCAACCAACGGTGATTAACATAAGCACAACCCGCACGGCTAGCTTCTTCTTTTACGATATCGCGCGCTTGGCGTTTGGTACCTACGAATAAAATACGGCCCTTGTTTGCTGCCAATGTACGCACATGTTTAAGTGCTTCTTCAAACAATGGCAATGTTTTTTCAAGGTTAACAATATGGATTTTGTTGCGATCGCCAAAAATGAACGGTGCCATTTTCGGGTTCCAGTAACGGGTTTGATGGCCGAAGTGAACGCCGGCTTCTAACATATCACGCATAGTGACTGACATAATATTTCTCTTTTCAAAAGGGTTATGAATTCACACAACTCCAAAAACACTTTGTAAATTAAGCCTTATTAGGCCTAAACTAAAGCACCCCTGAATGGGTTGTGTGTAAATTTTTACGTGGTCTATTGATTAACATATTGCTCAACAACATACGCACATAATTTTTTGCTAAATTTGCAAAGACGAAATGATAGCATTAAGCCATTGAGTTTGCCAGCACAATCATTATCCCAGAATAAATAAGCCCCTACTTAAGAATGAGTCTTGTTGATAAAAACAGTTTGTGTCGGATACGCAAACTCAATGCCTTCTGTTTCAAAGGCTTCAAAAACCGTGAGGTTGATTGCCTGCTGAACATCCATGTATTTGTTGTAGTCTGCGCCTGCAACGTGATAAACAAATTCAAAGTTCAGACTAAAGTCGCCATAAGATGCAAAATGTCCTCTGTCAAAAGTTGCATCTGGCAATGCTTCGATGGCGCTTTTAACCATATCAGGAATAGCTTTTAACTTCTCTAAAGATGTTTGATAAGTGACGCCCAGTTTAAAAACAACTCGTCTCTGCTCCATTTTCTTGTAGTTATGCACACGCGAATTGGTTAAATCCGTGTTTGAGAAAACCATCTGCTCACCGCCTAGCGCACGTATTCTAGTCGTCTTGATTCCAATATGCTCTACCACGCCCATTTTGTCGCCAATGATGATGAAGTCTCCAACTTCAAAAGGCTTGTCAAAAAAGATGACGAAGTAACTAAACAAATCGCCAAGAACGGCTTGAGCTGCCAAGGCAACTGCGATGCCGCCTATACCTAAGCCTGCAACGACCGCTGATATTTTTACGCCTAGATTATCCAGCAGAAAAACCAGCGCAATCACCCATATTACAAACGTGATCAATCCGCGAATTCCAACTAATTGTTTTGCACCACTGTTTGCATCTGATGATTTGTTCAAATAGGATTGAATTGCGAAATTAACTGCAGAGATTAATGCACTTACCACAAGCAAAGTAATCAGGATAATAGTAGCCATGCCTAGGCCATGCTTAAAGTTCTCTGAAAGATCTAATGTATGTAGCGCAATGTATAAAACCCCAAAATAAACAATGGGGATTAGAGATTTTTCAATGCTACTTATTAAAAAATCATCGATTAGTGTATCGGTTGTGACCGCCCATTTCTTGAACCGGCATAATATGTATTTCCTAATCACATAAACGACAGTAGCACCGCCGATAAAGATTCCGAATGCTGATAGATAATTTAAAATAACATTACCAAAAATAGAATAATTGAGTATATTCTGCATAATTCTCCGTTAATGTAAGTGAACCAGTTAATCAAGACACGGCGTATTTTTATGCATGCCTATAATACGGTTCGATTAAAGCCATAGCTACATACCCTTTTGTCTTACAGTTAATCAGGTCGTGCTAAGGGGTTCAAATGCGCTTTTTTCCAACTTGAGCTCAATGTTTGATACAAGTTCGGATAAATGCTGATTCAACTCAGCCAACGTTTCTGGATTAAGTCGCATCAAGGCGTCTGGCAAAATGCCGCGATAAGGTGGGGGAGCCTTTGCCATAATCGCACAGCCCTGCTGCGTTAATGATAAATAGACTAAGCGCCTATCTTCAACACTTCGCGTCCGAATAACATAACCACTGGTTTCAAGCTTTTCAATGAGGTTGCTAGCCGTTGACTGATGTACCGACATTGCTTTGGCAAGACCTGAGACTGTCAGGTTTTCATTCTCTCCAATTTCAGCCAGTGCCCAGAGCGAGGCGCCGCCAACACCAACGGCTTTTTCAATTTGATGAAAATGCTGGTTGGCAGATTTAAAAATTACACGAAACAACTTAAGCGCCTCTAACGCAGCGTCGTTGCTATTAGTCAATATATTAGATTTAGTCATTACACTATTTATTTTTCCTTATATAAACAATGCCAGCCACTAAACCTGTGAGCGATGTGGCATTGCTTTAGCCTCTAATCAAGTCTGAAACCAGTAAAAAGACAATGCTGGAATCACTATTTCTTCACTTAATAAAGGAAATGTTTCTCCTGAACATAAGTCTTTAACCGTGTCGTACTGAAAAAATCCCAAACGCCGCATCGGGTCCAGCACTAGCGATTGGGGCGCAGTATCAAAGTTACCAATCACCAGTACTCTTGACTGGCTAATGGTTTGATCAAATCGTGAAAATGCAAAGAGATGCATATTATCTACGTGCAATAGCGCGCGATTATTCCGATCGGCAAAAGCTGAGATCTCTTTCCGAACGCAAATCATTTTTTTAATGGCACTGAATATTCTGTACTCTGTCGTGCCTAGCTGCTTTCTTTTCTCGGCTTTATTCCAATCCATTTTTGGGCGGTGTACCCAGCGATTATCGTTGCTTTTGCTTTCATCATTGAGGTAAGCGTCATCATTGAGCGTCCCGATGGCATCACCATAGTAGAGCAACGGAATTCCGCCAAATGCAAATATCATGCTATGTAGTAGCAGAATAGCTTTGATGGCGACATCAATCGCCTCGGCATCATTCTTTTCCAACGCACTTTCAAGTGATGCAAGCGATGCAAGTGAGCCGGAAATACGCGCATCACCATTTTTTTTATTTTTGCCAAACGCGAGTCCTTTGGCTTGGGAGCCTTCATGGCTCCCCGTGAAATAATCGACCAGAAAGCGGCGGTGTAACTGAGGATCATAACCGGCTGCAATAATATCAGCATCACTAAATCCCCAACCAATATCATCATGACAACGCACGTAATTGAGCCAAGTTGCACGCTCTAGTTTTTCTGGGATGCTGCGTATGCCTATATTTAGTAGCGTGGTATTTTTTGTAGCCAAGGCCTCCCACAACAGTGCCATAAAGGTAGCATTATAAGCAATCTCACATTCTTTGGCGTTGATTGCATCTTCACCAAAGTATTTGATAATTTCAGTAGGTGCAACAATAGCCTCGGCGATAAACAAGACACCAGGTGCGGTGACTTGGCAGCAGTCTTTCATCAGTTGCAATATCTGATGCGCCTCGCGCTCATTCTGGCAGGTACTGCCTATTTTCTTCCAAAGAAATGCCACTGCATCAAGACGCAAAATGTCTGCACCATGATTGGCCCAGAACAAAATAATTTCCAACATTTCGATGAAAACTGTAGGGTTTCGATAGTTCAAATCCCATTGATAACTATTGAACACAGTCATCACCCACTTGCCCATTGCTTCATCCCAAGTGAAGTTGCCCGGCGCAGTTTCAGGAAATACTTCAGGCATAGACTCCTCAAACATATCTGGCGTTTGTCGGTCATCAAAGGTGAAATAGTAGTTCTGGAAAGTTTTGTCGCCCGTGCGTGCTTTTTGTGCCCATTCATGCTGGTCGGAGGTGTGGTTGACGACAACATCAAGCGTCAGCAGCATTTCTCGTTTCCGCAGATTGGTAGCCAGTTCATCAAGATTTTTAAGTGTGCCAAAACGGCTGTCAACATTACGGAAGTCACGTACCGCATACCCGCCATCGCTCTTGCCTTCAGGGCAGTCGCAAATGGGCATAATATGTACCAGATTGACGCCTAAATCTTGCAGGTAGTTTAATCGGGACTGGACGCCTTTTAAATCATCGGCAAATCCATCACAATAAAGTGCCATACCTACCCACTGCTGGCTCAAAAACCAATTATGGTCTTTTTCCCGTGCCAAATCTGTTTTTTTAAGATGCGCTGGTCTGCGAATATATTGACGCGCCATGGTCTCCACAAGGTGCAACATCTGCTTTTTAAAATCGGGTCGATCTCCATAAAGTGAACAGAATAGTGAATGAATAGCATAAAAATTAGCGCCTAAGCGAGTATAAAAATGCTGTAATTTCTGATGTTTTATTTCTGGCTTCAGCGCAATCAGTATGTCATTAAGCAACGAGTGTGAAATTTGTTCATACATGGTCAAGAGCCTCTACTTTCTGATGGGGGATACCATCCCCGCCAAAACCATAGTGAGCGAGCCCTTCCAAAATACCTGCGGCACAATGTGCTTGTGCAAAATAAATCTGCTCCAAGCCACGTAATGCTTCAAGTTCAGGCGTATGGTTGCCGACCACAACCGCCAGCGTATCGCCAACCAGCATTTCACTGTCGTTACCTGAATCACCCGCCACTAGAAAGCTCTTTAATGGAAGCCCCCATTTGTAGGCAAGGTATCGAATGGCGTGTCCCTTTGAGGCGCGCACTGGCAAAATATCAAAAAACTCATTGCTTGAGTAAATAAGCTGCGCATGCAGATTCTGTTCATGTAAGTGGTGATAAATCTGCCCTAAAGGCGGCAATTGATCAGGATCGACAATATAGCTCAACTTGAATTCACGTTGATTTTCCTGAGCCTGTAATTTGAGGCCAGGGATATCGAGCATGGCTTTTACTAAATCATCGCGACGCCATAAATGGCGAATATGGCTTGCCCAGCCAATATCTGAAATCAATTGTGGACCATAATTGATTTCACTCCCAACCGAGGTGATGAGTATATCCGGCAATGGCACACGATGCTTTTTCAGGATACCCACTGTACTTTCCAGAGAGCGTCCAGTTGCAACACCAAAGCCCAAAGTTCCCGCATTGCGGCGTAGCCAAGGGATTAACGCCGCCAGCCCTTTTTTATCGCCAATCAGCGTATTGTCAATATCACTGATCAGCATCATTTTAACTAATGGCATGGGCGACTTTGAATTTAGCGCAATCGCATGTTGGCGACGCATGCGTTTGCGATCTCGACGTAACAACTGGCCGATTTCCTTCATGTACTTTTCAACATGTGCATCCCAGCTATAGTGATGCTTAACGTTGACGATGCCATTCTTTGCCCAAGTTCGCCACTGCTTCTTGTCTGACAGTGCTAAGTTAATGGCCACTGCTATAGCCGTGCTTTCCAGCGTATTTGCCAATAAGCCATTCCGGCAATTGGCTACAATATCCCTTGGCCCACCATCATCTGGCGCTACAAATGGTAGTCCGCTTGCGGCAGCCTCAATCAGCGTCAAGCCAAATGGTTCGGTCATCGCCGGGTTAACGAATACCCCGCGCCTGTGGGCTGCCAACCGATATAATTCAGGCAAATCTTCCTGAGTGATGTGCTTGGGAATGGCCACTTTTCCCCACAGATCATAGCGGTCGATGTCGAGCAGAATATCATTCATCACAGCCTGCTGCGACTCTTCCAAATTACGGATATCCTCGCGCACACCTGCCACAATCACCAGATTCGCAGTAGCCTGCAGTTGCAAGTCTTCTCCGTACGCGGCAATAAGCCCTTTCAGATTTTTTCGTAATACTGGGCGTGAGATAGACAAAATAATCGGCTTGTCAGGCGCACATAAAAACCGATCTATCTTCGCTTCTAGTTCAGGATTTATTTTTTTGCGCCCAAGGGGTGAAAAACGTGAAGTATCGGTACCTGGCGGGATTACGCTACATCGCTGCGGCGCATGG
>Ga0172380_10000700_pt1 | contig 62057 bp, 48 predicted proteins | sample Leawe162metaG_FD_119747 | JGI IMG/M metagenome (GOLD analysis project Ga0172380, IMG submission 119747) | Leachate microbial communities from a municipal landfill in Southern Ontario, Canada - Leachate well 162 metaG | ecosystem: Engineered > Solid waste > Landfill > Unclassified | place... | reverse complement strand
TTAACCAAGCCTCAGAAGAAGATAAGAAAATCTTTTTGCGAATTGCTGGGAAGCATACGCACAGGAAGAATATCCATTTTCAGACCGGCCGCTTTAGGTGGTTTCAGAACGGCGTTGGGAGCTATCTACAAAACTCTCCACGATCAGTATCGGATGACCAAATTCGGCCACCCAATCCGAAGACAACCGACCTTGGCACAGTTTCGTTTGTTCAGTCTTTTTTATAATTGCTTATTGATGAATGCGCTTAGGCTGATGGGGAGCTGCCCTAACGGGCGCCCTATCGCGACTGGGGGCATCACAAAGTTGTTGACAATCGTGTTGACATCCATGCTTATATGGATATGCTGTCCCATAAAGCATGGAGGATCTTAGTATGTTGAAACGTGATTTCCTTAGAAAAACTGTCCAAGAGGCGATTGCGGAGGCGCCTGTAACCGTATTGCTGGGGGCCAGACAGGTCGGAAAGACCACGCTCGCCAGGCAGATTTCCGACGGGTGGTCGGGAGACGCGCATGTCTTCGACTTGGAGACCGAGTCCGGCCGCGCCGCGCTGTCCACGCCTGAATTGGCGCTCTCCAATTTGCGGGGCTTGGTGGTGGTGGACGAGGTGCAGCGGATGCCGCATCTGTTCACCGTGCTACGACCGCTTGCCGATCGCGAGCCGTCGCCGGCGCGATTCCTCCTGCTGGGCAGCGCCTCGCCAACCTTGATCAAGGGTGTTTCGGAATCACTGGCGGGCCGGGTGCGTTTTGTCCCCGTGTCTGGGTTGAGCATTGTGGAAACCGGGCTGAAAGCGCAAGGCGATCTATGGCTGCGGGGCGGCTTTCCGCGCTCGTTCCTGGCAACATCAGAGTCGGCCTCGCTACGGTGGCGGCGGGACTTCATTACAACGCAGGTGGAACGCGATATCCCGCAACTCGGCATCCATGTGCCGCCGGAAACAATCCGCAGGTTTTGGACCATGCTCGCGCACTATCATGGTCAGACGTGGAATGGCGAGGAACTGTCCCGCTCAATGGGTGTCAGCGGCAAGACGGGGCGACACTACTTGGATATCCTGGCGGGAACGTATCTGGTGCGAGTACTGCCGCCCTGGTTCGAAAACATGGGCAAGCGGCAGGTGAAGTCGCCGAAGGTGTACCTGCGCGACAGCGGCCTGCTGCATGCCTTCTTGAACATCGGCTCGATGGCGGCGCTCCAGGCTCATCCCAAGTACGGGGCATCATGGGAAGGCTTCGCCCTGGAGCAGGTGCTGGACAGGGCCTGCGCATTCTCGGCCTACTTCTGGTCCACACGGCAAGGGGCGGAATTGGACCTGTTGCTGGAGCGGGACGGGCGGCGTGTCGGCGTCGAATTCAAATGCTCCGACGCGCCCACGCTAACGAAGTCCATGCATGTGGCCTTGCAGGATCTGAAACTGGATCGTCTGCTCGTGGTCTATCCCGGCACGGAATCTTACCCGATTCATCCCAAGGCCGCCGCGATGCCGCTGGCAGACACGCTGCGGGAGATCAGCGGACAGGTGTGTCCGGCATAGATGTCACCATTTCTGGAATAGGTGTTAACGGAATTTTCTTTGGCATTGGTTTTTGTCATAAGTCGATCCCATCCCGTTGAACCTCGCGGGCAAAAAGGCGTTCGCGCGCCACGAGTTCGTTGAAATTGGCTTCGGCCATAAACAGCGGTTGCAACATAAATCCGCTGCCGAGAATGCCCCGCTTGAGGGCGCGGCTGGCCAGCCAATCCTCGTCCGCCAGTTCCACCCGATCGAGAAGCACAAGCAAATCGACGCCGGACTCCGCGGTCCAATCGCCGCGCGCCGCCTTTAGCCCGCCAAAATGCGCGCGAATTTTCGCGGCGAATTCCCTGGCCGCACCCCGCGCCCGCTCCAAGTCGCCTGCGGTGGCCTTGATCTCGGCAATAGTCACATTCGTAGCCATACTTTAGCGAGGCGGCTTGGTTCGATCAAGTTGAATCGCGCCGGACGCGAGGGCGCGCGCCTGTCGCTGTACGGTCACAGGATAGCGGGCGATGATCGAATCGAGTTCGGGAATCGCCTGTGCGGTCAAACCACGGAACGTGACCATTCCTTTGGTCAATTTCCCTTGCCGCCGCGTGACATATATAAAGTCGCAGAGCGCCTGGGCCGGCGAGGCCACGACGCCCTCCGCCGGCTGCGCATAAATACGGCTGCGCACACAGACGAATATGAAATGGCCGACAGAAGTGATACGTTCGCATGCCCGGGGACTCCTCCTGTCGGTAAAACAGGTGATGCGGGTCGGCGCTTGTGTGATCAAATTATGCATGTACAAGACATAGCTTCCCGTGAGGTATGCATGGGAATCCAACGCGGCCACCAGCATCGCGGGCGTGATAACGTTCGGCAAGCCGTATACGCCGTGCGCATACTTTTCGATCACCCCTTGCCGCCTAAGACGCGCGAGTTCCACGTTCAAGACGGGCCGCGAGACGGCGGCGACATTGGCTAATTCCGTCACAGTGAACAAAACCTTGCCGTGCGCCCGGCGCTGCTCTTCAAGGTACATTTGCCATTCTCTTGCCTTCACGAATCGGCCTTTCCCTCTGTCAGTTATCGGTCAGAACGTGTGAAAAAATCACCCGGTGAGGGCGCCGGGCCTACAACAACCCTCAAAAATATGGGGAAATTGTGGGCCGTGCGCCCTCACACGGCGTCCGGATTAATTTTTTCACACGTTCTCAGTGAATCGAAGGGTGTAAATGCGGTTCGACAGAACCGCGGATTGCCGTTCTATCGAACGGCCACTACACTCAGACCTCGGCCTATCCCCGCATTCACTGCCCCGCTCCCACGATCCGCAACTTATTTTTGAGTATGGCGACGACCGTGTCGAAGACCATTTCCCCGCCGCCGGATGCCTCCAGGTTGGCGGCGACGGACGTGTCAATCTGGTTCGCAATTATCTCTTCGATGGCCCGCACATGGACGGCGCGGTTTATCCGCAATTTGTTGTAGCGGTCAGACACGGATTCCGGGCTCATATGCAGTCCGGCGAATTTTGCTTTCAACCGCCTTGCGGAATCATGGACAAAGCTGTCTTGGAACAGAAAGATATCGACGATATCCCGCTCTGCCAGAAAAGGGCGGTTGAATAAGGCCATGACCTTGCTCTCGATCATGTCCAAATCCGACGCGGTGAGATAGACGACCCCGGCCATTGTGCGGACAACGGGCGAATCCATACAAGGGATGCTTGTGATCTCAACCGGGATTTCGATGCGCTCTCGCGCTTCGCCGGTACGATAGAAGGCGGCCGTAACAGTCTTTACGCATGGCGAATCCGCATCCGGACCTGTGGCCTTCCGAACATCGCCGTCGAACCCGAAGCGCCTTTTTACTTCAGGAACAAGCTTGGCGCGCAGAAGCTCCAGAACCTCCGTTTGCTTGCTTTCCAAATCGCCATCCCAGTGGTAATCGATATCCAAAGATATCCTGCAACTCCGGTTCAGCAGCCGATAGCGGGATCCACCGATAAGGCAGAGTTTGTGTCCAACAGGATTGATGGCGATCAGCCCGATAGCCAGCCTTTGGATATTCTCGACGAGTTTTGTTCTTTCCACTTGCATGTAGCTATTTATAGCATAATTGTTATATTTGGCAACATGTAAATGACGAATCGATCAGATCTTCTGCAAAACCAGTGCGGTGCGAGAGGGCAGGTAGGCGGTGAGGAGCGGACGCCCGGCGGCGTTGGGCGCCGAGACATAGGTCTGGTTGGGCGCCAGGCGGCTGTGGCCGCCGAAAAAGGACGCGTCGCTGTCCAAAATCAGCCGGTATTTGCCCGACGCGGTTTCCACGGCATAGTCGGTATAAGATTTCGCCGGGTGAAAATTGAACAGGAACAAAAGGCCGGCCCGCTCGAAGCCCAGCACCTTGTCGTCGCCATGCTCCACGCGCAGGCGCACTTCCGGGTCGTCCAGCAGGCGGACGAGCCGCGCCAGCTCGATCATGGCTTTGTCGAAATCGGCCAGGAAGCGATAGACCAAGTCCGGATCGTCCCGCAGGCGCCACTGGCGCCGGGCGTAATGGTAGGACCAGTGATTTCCTTCGCGCGGAAAATCGATCCATTCCGGGTGGCCAAACTCGTTGCCCATGAAATTGAGATAGCCGTTGCCGGCCGTGGCCAGCGTGGCCAGCCGGATCATCTTGTGCAGGGCCAGTCCGCGGTCCACCCGCAAGGTGCGTTTGGCGACGGCCATGTGTTCGTACATGTCGCGCTCGATCAGGCGGAAGATGAGGGTTTGATCGCCCACCAGGGCCTGGTCGTGCGATTCGGCGTAGCTGATGGTGCGTTCGTCGCGGCGGCGATTGGTGAGTTCGTGCCACAAGGTTTTCATGGGCCAGTCTTCGTCACGGGTGTCCTTGGTGAGCTTGATCCAGTAATCCGGAATGCCCATGGCCAGCCGGCAGTCGAAGCCCATGCCGCCGTGCTCGACAGGCGCGGCCAGGCCCGGCATGCCGCTCATGTCCTCCGCCACGGTCAGGGCGTCGGGCCGCACGGCGTGAATGACCTCGTTGGCCAGGGTCAGATAGACGACGGCCTGTTCGTCCACTTGCGTATTAAAATAATCGGCGTAGGACGTGAACGCCTTGTCGAGGCCGTGGTGCCGGTAGAGCATGCTGGTGATGCCGTCGAACCGGAAGCCGTCGAAGCGGTACTCATCCAGCCAGAACCGGCAGTTGGAGAGCAGGAAATGCAGTACCTGAGGTTTGCCGTAGTCGAAACAGCGCGAATCCCAAAGTTCGTGCGCCCCGCGCGGGCCTTCGTGGAAAAATTGGAAAAGCGTGCCGTCGAAACGGCTCAAGCCCTCCACCTCGTTGCGCGCCGCGTGGGAATGGATCAAATCCATGATGACCGCTATTCCCGCCGCATGGGCCGCATCCACGAGGTCTTTCAATTCCTCCGGCGTGCCGAAGCGCGACGAAGCGGCGAAATAATTGCTCACGTGGTAACCGAATGAGCCGTAGTAGGGATGTTCCTGGACGGCCATGAGCTGGATTGTGTTGTAGCCCGCCGCCACGATGCGGGGCAAAATCTTTTCCTTGAACTCCCGATACGTCCCGACCTTGCCCTCTTCCTGGGCCATGCCGACGTGCGCCTCGTAAATCAGCGGCGCCGCGCGCGGACGCCGGAACGCGCGCCGCCAGCGGTAAGACTTGGCCGGCGCCCAGACCTGGGCGTTGAAAATCTTGGTATGCTCGTCCTGCGCCACGCGCCGGACATAACTCGGCAGACGGTCTCCGCTCCCGCCATGCCAGTGCATCCGCAAGCGGTAGAGATCGCCGTGCTTCAGGGCCGTAGAGGGCAAATGCAATTCCCACACCCCTTCGTCATTCAGGCGGCGCAAGGCCAGGGCGGGATCTTCGCGCCACTGCGAGAACGTTCCGATCAACGTGATCGCCGTGGCGTTGGGCGCCCACTCGCGCAGGACCCATTCCTTGCCCCGCCGGTGCAGTCCAAAATATTCATGCCCGGCGGCGAAATCGGACAGTGTCATTTTCCCGCCCGTCAGGCGCGTCTCCGTGTCCTTGGTCAACTGAACCCGCCGCGCGATCGATTCGGCATAAGGCGCCAGGTAGGGATCTTCCTGGACCAAGCGGAGAGCGGAGAGCGGGGAACGGGGAGCGGAGAGCGGAGAGCGGACGACAGACGACGGCGGGCGGACGGCGGAAGGCGAAGGGGGAAGCCCGCAGGGCGAAGGCGGGACGGCGGAGGTCAGTTTGCCTTTTTGCGTGCTGCGTCTTGATGTGGAAGTCACGCTTGAGGGGCTTTCATTACAAACTGTCCAGTTTTAGGTGGGGGCATACGTTGCCCGTCATTTTGTTTTTGTCTAACATACTGTTTCATAAGCTGATTCAGTTTGTCAAGATCAACCCCCTCTTTTTTCGTAAGTTATCGGCATAAATTTTCGCCGTCAAATGTTGGTTTTCGCGTTTGTGTGGTTTCAGACAAAGCGAACGTTCCTCCAGGAAAGCGGCCAATTCCCTCCTGGGAGACATGGATTTCATATACATCCCCGTAGCCAGTTCTTCCTTGGATATAGACCGGGCAATGGTTGACGTAATGCGCGCTTCAAACAGGTGGTTGGATGGGGGAAAACTTCACTCCACAATCAGATGGTCCGCCCGGAAGCCGGCAATTTCCACTGTGACGCGATGGCCCGACTTGACTCTGGCGCCCGGATTGGCGAAGAGGATCAGGTAGATGCGGTTGCGCTCCAATTGAACTGCGGTCGAACGCAACGACCCCACTTTGGGCATATTGGGAACTTTCAGGCGTTCGCCGGTGGCCTCGTTGATCAGATACGCTTCTTTGGTTCTATCGGCCAGCAGGCGCGCCTTATCGGGATCAAGCACCCGGTAACGGAAATCGAGGATATGCCCATGGGCGGAAAGCCGCAGGCTCTCGACGCGAATACCCCAGCGCCGGTCCAGTTCCGCGGCCATCTCGGCCGTAATGCCATTGGAGACGATGGGGCCGGTTGCCGGCGCATTGGAAACGGCAACCGGCGCGGCGCCGGGGCGGTTTCCATCCGTTGCTCGTGGCGAGACGCATCCGGGCGCCAGGAGTGCGATCAGAAAAAAAACGATGCCTGAAAACCAGGATGGCAACAGACGATGAGCGGCGGATATCATTAAATCGGCACCTCGAATGGAAGACCCGAAGGCGAGATCCTACCATAGCGCGCTTTACGATAATACTTTTTTCAGCGGGCGGCCCCGAGCGGCGTTCCTCGATCGAATCCGCTTTCCTACGGCAAATCCACTTCGATTTTGTAGGCGCGAACCCTGACGGGCGGCGTATTGGTATCCATCAGCGTCGTCGTTCCGGGCGAACCCGCCTCAAATCCGGATACGGCCCGCCAGGGTCCGATGCCATATTGCAATCCGTCGCGTGAAAACAGGTGATAAACGCGATCGGCGGAGGTGGAGCCCACGATCACACGCTGCTGGACGCCATCCGCGTGGATTTCGGCAATCCGCACAAAGGATTGAGCATTGAGCGGCTGGGTATCGGCCACATATTCCTGCATGTTGGAAAATCCGTCGCCGTCCGAATCGGCATCGGGCACGGCGTTGGTGAAGCCGCCGAACCAGAGTTCTTCCCAGGCATCGGGCAACCCGTTATCATTGGAATCCAGTGGTTGCGGCGGATTGCTCACAGCCCGGCGATCGTACCATGTCACCTGGGCCGCGGTATTGGTCAACAACACGTCGGCCGTTTTATGCGCCGGCAAAATCAGACTGTATTGAAGCCGGCGAAACGGATACAAGGAGCCGTCCTCGGCAACCCACTGTGCATACGCTCCATGAAGCAACGGCAGGCGCGTGCGGGAACCGGCATTGATCAGACGGAACAGGATCCGCTCGCCGGGCGTCGCCGCGGCGGACCAGAGGCCATTGGTCAAGGCTTCTCCGTTCACCATATAATACCCGGGCTTATAATCCACCGTGCTGGTCATCATTTTCCCGGGCCCGAATTCGGCTTGATTAACGGCTTGATTAAGACGCGGATCCAATTCGCTGAAAAATAGCAGGATGTCGCGGTCATACGTCACGTTCGAATAGGCCGCCCCCGCCTGACTGTCGTGAATCATCGCGCCGTAAAGTCCCAGCGGCCGTTGAACGGCCGGATGGGAGGCGCTGTGATATAAATAGGAGCCCGGCCGCAGATTTGACCAGACGTAATCTACCGGGGCGGCGTTTCCGGATGGCGTTTCGAAGGTGAACGCCGTGATCCGTCCGTCCGCGTTGCGCACCGGCGCCTGGCCGGCGGCCGGTGTCTGGCCGGGAATAACCACCGACACCGTATCGGGAAGATCGTTATCCATGTGGATGGTCAAGGTGGTGTCGCCCGGCGGCACGGTGAGTGTCGGGCCGGGCACGGTCACCGTGCCATCCAGGGCGCCGAACGCCGAATCGCGCGCGAATCCCCATTGCAGGATCTGTCCGCCGTTGTTGGGCAACGTATTCGTCACGGCGGCCGCCCGCAAGAAAAACTCGGCGCCGTAAGCGCCGGCGCCGGGCAGCCAGATCGTCAACGCCGCCCCAATCGCGAGTATGGATTTGTTTTGCATTATGATCTTCCTTCAATAAGTTGCGCCTTGAAAGCGATCTCCGGCGCATTAGGGCGCCATCACCATGTTGGTTGTCGGGGGCATGACCATCATCATGGTCAGCATCCCGCCCGGGAAAACGTTATTATTCACGATTTCCTTCTCGTTATGCGAATGCCACATATACATGAAAGCTCCATAGGGATTGAGCCCTTCGTTGGCGGGCGGCAACATGCCCATGCCGCCCAGGAAGGGACTGCCGCTGTAATGACCGCCATAGGTCAGGTCCATCGGGTTCGGCAAGGTAACGGGAAAGGCCTTGCCATGGTCGGGAGCATATTCATGGGGCATCATCGGTTCGTTGGTGCTCGTGTGACCGTAGATATCCCAACCGAGCTTGGCGCCTGTCCACTCGAAAATCGCATCCGTGGTTTGTCCCGGCGCCACCGTAATGGTGAAATCGGACTCGGCCAGGTCCGGTCCGGACACGCCGGGAACGCTTTCCAGCATGCGGCCGTCACGCGCAACGATCGTGGCGTTATTGCCGTGCATATGGTAAGGATGCAGATCCCGCCCGGCGCCGATTAGGCGCATCAGCAGTTTTTCGCCAGGATACATCGTCGGCGAACAATCGTACGGCTGGTTGGGCAGCCATGTCACACCCGGCGCCGACATGGTGTCCGGCCCGCACCGGCCGTTGATGAACCAATACACCGCCCAGAACGAGGTCATGTCCGCCCGGGCCGGATGTCCGGTCTCGATTGCCGCATGCACGTTGGGATCTGCCTCCGTGAGCAGGAACAGGTATTCATGATCGAACACGGTCGACGCATGGTTATAAGCCTGCGTGGCAACGGCCGGCCGGACGATCAGCGCTCCGACCAGACCCATTTCCACCTGTAAATCCTGGCGCGTGCCGCTATGGTACAAATACGTTCCCGGCTGGTGGGCCGTGAACGCGTAAGATACGGCGCCGCCGTTGGGCGCGGCTTCGCGGGTTAACGCGCCGGCTTCGCCCCCGGTTGCAAGGACGCCCTCCTGGCCCGGAAAAACGATCGAGACCGGCGTTGTCAGGGTATTGTGCAGATTAATCTGCACGGTGGCCCCTTCGTTCATGATCAGTGTCGGACCGGGATATTGCATGGCGCCTTCGCCGGCGGCATATCCCCACATATAAATACTGCCCCCCTCTGGTGTCTTAATGTGGCCATCGCGCGCGGTAAGCGTCACGGCGCCGCCATCCGCGATGGAGACGCCCTCAATCCAATGACGTTCGGCCAAGGCCGGTGTCAACAGGCCGGCCGCCATCAGGGACGCAACCACGATGGCGGTTCGAGATATGCAATGATAGCTCATGGACGTTCTCTCCTCTCCCGGTGCTTGCGGTGCGCAAACACATCAGGCTTCATTGAATTATGATTTCGGTCATCATGCCGCCGTAGTCCTCCGGCCCGTTATTCAACTCCCGCAGATCGGTGGAATAGAGCACATAGGTTCCGGTCGGAACGCCGGCCGTATCGAGAATGGCATCGCAGGACTGGCCGCCGCCCAGCGTTACAGACGTCGTCTGATAATACAGATTGCTGCCCAGCAACGGACCGCCGCCATCCGGGTCGGCCGCGCGCAGCAAGCGGGCGCCACGGCCAACCACGGTCATGGGAATGCCCAATACGCACATCGTATGATAGTTGACCGTATCGAGGTTCGAGATACGCAGAAGTATTTTCTGGCCCTGCGTGGCGGTCACTCGGGCGGACAATTTCTGGGAGGCGTTGCCGTTCATATTGGTGATATAGCCGGGATTAATCGTATCCGGGTAGCCGCGCCCGTTGATCCACGGATAATCGCCCTTCAAGTCGGAAAATGGCAGCGGTTGAACCTGAATATGCTGTTCGTGAAAGAAACTGTCGAAACTGCCGAGTTGGATCGGATAGTCCACATCGTAGCGTGTGGAGCCGTCGCCGTCGTTATACACATAGGTGAATCCGTTGGAATGGACGAAGCCGCCGGACAAAATCGTGCCGTTGGTCAGATTGTTCTGGATCGGCGCGACATACAGGTTGCCGAGCATCCCCATTTCCATATGCTCGGTGGCTTCAACGTGACAGTGATACATGAACGTGCCCGGCTCCACAATTTCGTAATAATAGGTTATAGTGCCGGCCATGTTGATGGAAACCGAAGCCATGGGTTCCCCGTCGAATATCGGCGCCGCATTGGGAAATCCGTGAAAATGCACGGTGTGCGGGTCGAACAAGTCTGGCCGCATCAACATGCCGACATTAAGCAACCGCAGATAGACATGCTGGCCCTCCTTGAAGCGCAAGGTCGGGGCCGAGAGTTCGGCGGCCAGCATACCGGCCATCATCGCGGCGTTCGAGCTTAATCCGGTTATATCCGAAAAGCCGAAGCAATAAAAATCGCGGCCGTCGGCCCCTTTGACAAAACCGTCGCCGGCCGACAGCTTGAGATTGACGTAATCGTTGCTGACGTTGCCGTCGCCGTCGGTGTCGATCCCGTCCAGATCCGGAACGAACTCGCCCGGGACGCCGAAAAACGATCCGCTGACGTAATTGCCGATGCCTTCCCCGGCCGTCAGTCCGTTGCTGTTGCCGAAACTGAAATGAATTCCGGCCCACAGCCGGGATATGGCCGCTTCCCGGGCTGCCTCGGAAAAGCTCGCATACGTCCGGGCCACGGACATCGCGTTATACGGCTGAACGGTAAAGTCCCAGGCATTGGCACCATAAAAGTTGGATAGCGCCGCGGCCGCCGCGGCGCTGAACGCGCTGTGCGCCGAGACATATTCGGGGAAGGCCGGGGTATTGGTGATAAACGGGACCCAGTTCGTATCGGCAACCGTCAACGGGTTGCCGTCGGTATCGGCTTCGCGAATGGCCGTGATCGGGCGCCAGGCATTATAATAATACTTGGCGTCCCAGGCGCCGATACCGGCGTCGGCCAGGGCAACATTGAGCATCGCGAACAGGCGGGCATTTTCGACAACCGAATTATTGGTGGCCGTAAGCTGGGCAATCTGGTTCCAGCGCCCGGCTGTCGTCACGGTTCCAGGCATATCCACCCAGAACCAGACAATGTCCGGCTGGGCGGCGTTGGTCCAGACGACGTTCGTGGAATATTGCTTAACCTCGTCGAAGGCGGCGGCGTAGGTGGCGCCGGTCAAAACGGGCGGCGCCGGCGGACGAAACTGGTTGCCCATGGTCATCGCAAACGGCGTCACCATCGCCCAGTGCGGCATCATGGCCGGCTGATATCCGGGAAAGGTTGGCCGCCAATCGCCGGCATTGGTCCCCGGAACATAGGGCGCCATATTGGTCGGCATCGTGGAGCCATCATTCTGCCGCCAGGCCACGATTTGTCCGCCCACATAGTTCCCGAGGAACGCGCCATTGGTCCGCGCCAGCGGATCGGATTCCGCCGCCAAGTCGGCGGCAAAGGCGGCATTCAAGGCTGCCGTGCTATTGGTGTAGAGTGCGGACAAAACGGCGTGCGCGGCCGCCGCGGCGGCTACGTTCGTCGAGCAGGGCCGCGGCGCCATGATCATCATCGGCACCCGGAAGGGCGCATGTGTCCGGTCGAGCGCGTTGACCGAGTCATAGATGGCCACATGAACCATGGCCAGGGCGCGCGCAGCCGTAATGGCCGTCTGGCCGCTGTTGGTAATCATGTTCAACGTCATGGTATTCCAGTTGGTCACCACATCCGCGCGCGCCATCGGCAGAAACGCGGACATCATGCCAACCGCGACCGCCAATCTGAGCATACAACCTGTTTTCATATGTATCTTTATCCTCGGGGGGGGGTTACGGGTCGTCGTTGCCGGTCTGATTCAGTTCGATTCGATAGAATTGACGCGCAGGAAGATCGGGCAGATTGGTCACTACATTGACTGGCGCATCGGCAAACACATTGCTATATGCCGCCAAGTAAGTGGCGCCCATCAGGTTGGAAACCTTGGTCACATCATAGGCTTTGCCCCAGACGCTATGCCACTGGAGCCGGATGCCGGCCGATAGATGATCGAGCATGACGATCCCCAGGAACGATTGCGCGTCCCGCGGATCCGTGCCGGCCGCATATTCGTTTTTATCGAGGAAGCTGTCGCCATCGGCATCGGAGGTCGGCGTCATGACAATGCCGTATAGCCGTTCCCAGTAATCGGGAATGCCATCGCCATTGGAATCCACATATTCGTCGGCGCCGACATCCGGCGCCGCACCGGTGGGCCGTGTCTCGGCATCTATATCCAGGGCCAGGGCCGGAAACGTTCCGATCAGCAGTCCGCCCCCCTGCCCGATGGCGGCGGATGAAGCCGTCAGATGATAATCGCCCCGCGCGCCGATGGGCAGCAGCCGCACGGAGATGTTATTGCCGGCCTCGTCCAGAATCGTGGCCGTATCCAGCTGGTTAACATAGGCGGCGTTGAATCGCGGTGCGCCCATCAGGTTCGAGGCGTCATATCCGGTGGTATCCGTCAGCAGGCAATAGCGCGGCGCCAATACCCCGGCGGCGCCTGCGACGGCCAGGTCCCAATAGGGGTGCGCGGCATTGGCCGCCAGACCGCCGGCGCCGTTATTCAGCGCGGCGTCATTATAGAACGAACGGTTATGCCGGATGATGTTATCCTCCAGCACCGGATTGGCATACGCCTGACCGGAGGCATTGGTGATGGCCAGGCTGTGTGCGTGGGCCACAAGCCCCGCGCCCTGCGGCGTGGAATTCAGCGTCCCGGCCGGGAACGCCAGCCGGGAGGTGGCGGTGCTGTCGTTATTGACTATGGTGTTGTTGACGACAAACCCGCGCGCCACGTCACGCAGAGAAACGCCGCCGCCCGCGAAGCCGGCCACATTGTTCATGATAAAATTATCGAACACATACAGCGCATACCACAGGTTGGTCTGGCCTGGATTGCTCAGGACGTCCTGGCCGTTGAAATTGGCGGCGCTGATGCCGCCCCCGTGGGAGCCGGCCGCCAGGTTGCCCTGGATCAGGTTGCCGCGAATGGCGACCGTTCCGGCGCCGGCCGTGACTTGTCCGGCGACAACTTCGCCGCTGACAAAAACACCGCCGCCTTCGCCGCCGACATTAACGCCGTAGAACACCTCGTTGGCGAAAATACGGTTGTCGACAATCAGGCCATTGGTGCTCAATCCCTCGTGGCAGATACCGCCGCCGTTGCCGCGTGTCAGATTGCCGGCGATCGTGTTATTGGTGACGATATAATTCGGCGACAGGTCGAAGATGGAAATTCCGCCCCCGCCCGTGATACCGCCGTTTTTAATGACCATGTTGTCATGCACGGTCACATGATCGTTGTTCCCGGGCGTGCCCGTATCCTGCGTGCCGATGGCAATGCCGCCGGAAAACGTGCCCTGGTTGCTCAAGATCCGGTTGTTGCCGATCCGCAATCCGTGAATATCCCGGGGTGCAAAGACGCCGCCGCCCAGGAGCGAACCATAGATCGTAAAGCCGTCGATCCGCGCGGTGTTTCCCGGCGCGAAAGGCGAGCCGGGGACGGCACCAAGCACCATGATCCCGGGACACTCGCTGGCGGCATAGGGATCCGTGCCCGGGGTGCCGATCAACGACTGCACTTTCGTGTGCCAGGCCGTCAGCCGTTCGTTCGGGGAGGGATTCGCGTTAATCAGCGTTGAGGGCGCGCCGGCTCCCTGCAGACGCACCGGTTTCCACACAATGACGTTTTCGTCATACGCGCCGGGATGCACCAGGATCAGGTCGCCGGCGGCGGCCGCATCAATGGCATCCTGAATCGGGTGCGCGGGATACGGGGCCGGATAAACATGCCGCACCGTTGCTCCGCTTTCGAAGGTTGTGAGCGTCACGCCCATCGGCGAGATACGGCCATTGTCGCCACGCCGCACGAGCAGCTGACCGCTGGGCGTCCCGGGCGGAACGGTGGCCAGGATCGCCCCATCCGACCAGGAGGTCACGGTAATCGGAACGCCGCCCACGGTCACGATGCCGGGCACGGATCCGAATCCATAATCGCGCGTGATATAGACGGGTTGATTTGTTGCGGTGAGCGCGTAGTCGGGATTAAGCACCACGGTTGGTCCCATGGATAGGAGCGTCAGCACATCGCTCGCGCTGGCGACCACCGGGCCGCCGGCGGGGCCGGAGGCCGAAAAGACGAGCGGCGTCCGGGTGGGCGCTTCCACATCCAGCTGCCGATAGCGGTCGCCCACGAACGCGGCAACGGGCACAATCGGCGTATCGAGATAGGTCGTGGTGGCCGGGTAATATTGCAAGGTCCATGGCGTCACGCTGTAATTGGGATTATAGAACGGATCCATAATCTGCATCCCGGGGTGATTGGGATCCGGCATGGTCGGCTTGTTAATGACCAAGGTGAGCATACTGGGCGATACCCCGCTCGGGCACGGCACATTGACGGTGTAGGTGGAGGGCAACAGGGCGTTGTAGCCCCCGAATTCGTCGGTATAAACCCGTAAAATTTCGCGTCCGTTGAAATCCGTGAATGCCACGGGCAACCAGGCGGGCGCGGCTTTTTCGCCGAAGAGCGGACTGGTCGGGTCGAACTCGGCCGCCAGATCGTTGTTGACGAACCCGATCGCGCGGGCTGCCTTAGGCACCTCGGTGAAGAGGAAAAAATTGACGCCCGGGTTCTGCGCTTTTTCCAGGCGCACCTGTTTGCGGTCAGGGCCGCGCAAGGTTTGTCCGGCCAGCGGCGCGGGTGTATCGGGAAACAACGTCAACTGGGCCGGAACGACATAAGGGTCCCCCACGCAGGGCGGGAATGCCAGGGGAGTGAGGGCGGCCAGGGGTTGTTTGGAAGGCTGAAAACTGTCGCCAAAATCCACATTTTTATCCTGCGACCGGAAATGCAGATATCCCGGCGGGGCATCGGCCTCCACGATATAGGTTCCAGCCGGCAAGCCTTCCACTTCGGCTGACGTGTTGTCGGCCATCCCGCCGGGATAATACGAAGCAAAGGCGAATCCACCGTCGAATACACCCGGTCGAACCTGATTCCAGGTGCCAAAACCATCGAAGCCGGGCTTCACCTGCTGACCGTGAATGACGGGGATATTGGTCATTATACTGCCTTCCGGCGGACTGTCGTCCCAACTGTCGGTATGCGCGATATTCAACGCATCGCCGGGATTGAAGATGCCGTTGCCGTTGCGGTCCACGTCTTCAGGGCCCTTTGTCCCGCCTTCCTGCCAGCCGAAGGGGTAATTATCCACGTCGGCCAATGTCTCCCTGCCGTCGCTATCCAGATCGTCGATAATACCATCGGCATTCACGTCGCTATACAGGTTAACCTGGACGCGCGGGATGCCCGGCTCCCAGGTTTCCGCCGCGGCATCCTGGGGATTGTTTTCGGCGCGGGTGGTGTTGTAATACACGATGCCGCTGATCCCGCCGTTTTCGTCGGCCGTGTAATCCACCTTGCCCCAGTCAATCACATTGACCTGGTTGAGAAACAGCATCATGGCTTCGAGCAGGACCGGCCCGGTTTCGGTGCGCGACAAATTGTTGCCCGTGTTGGGATTGATAATCGGCCGGCCGTAACTTGGGGAGTTCGTGTCCATCTCGATCTGCGGCTGGGGACTGAGCTTGTCGCGCGAAGGCATGGTCCAGCCGTTATCCGGCAAAACCTTGCCGCCCTCATCCACGACGGCGGTCATGCCGGTGGGTTTGAGCCGGGTGTAATCCACCTCGGCAACCAGCCACTTGAAAAACGGAAACACTTCCGAAAAACTGTAATTGCCGGCCCCGTCGGTCAGCCGGGTCTGGTACATCGTGCCGTCGCGAAACCGGAGATTGATGGCCTGGCCGATGATCCCATTTTCCCCGGGATCGCGAAATCCGTTTTGGTTGGCGTCGTAGAAGACCGAACCTTCCAGGGCGCCGAACCAGCGATAGCACAGCACATTGCCCAGATTCAGATCCGCTCCGTTGGTCACGGTGATGGCATTGAATCCGAACAAAGCGTCCAGCGGGAAATCCCAGGTCACCAGCTGATAGGCGCCCGGCGGCACGTTGGTGATGACGAAGGTGCTGTCGGCGTTGCAGGCGGCGGCATACAGGCCCTGCTGGGCGGCCGTCGGATCGTTCAAGCCGATCCAGCCGTCACTCACCGGCTCGCCCGGGTAAAAGCCCTGGGTCACGGGCGGCTTGGAAAAATGGTTGTTGACCAGGCGCCCGCGAACGGTGCCATTCGTCACGGTCGGCGCCGGCGCATTGGTCGCCCAGGGCAGAAGGCTCGGCGAGACGAATCCGAAACTGGTGTGCTTAAATCCGCCCCCGAAACCCTCGACGAAGAGAGCCGGCTCGTTGGCCTTGACCCAGGCGTCGATGGTGGGTGTGCCCTCGATCGTGGCGGTCTGAATCCAATCGGCGCCGGCCGGCGGAATGATCTGCACGCCGTATTTGCCCGGCGCAAGATATTTGACTGTGGCGTTGCCGTTGGTATCGGTCAAGATCACCCCGCTGCCCATCATGGCCGCGATATAGTTGCCGTCCATATCGGTCACGAAGTCGCCGTTCGCGTCCTGCATATAAGTGGTGCCCAGCGGATTGCCGAAGGTGTCCGTGGATAGAGGACCTCCGAGGTCCGCCAGCATGATCTTGAATCCGGCCAATCCGGACTCGCCGGCGTCATATATATTATTGATCGGGTTATGGTCGGCAAAAACCTGGATGGAAACCTGGGCCGTGGGAATGGGATGGGTGTTGACTACGATCGTCGCCGAGGCCTGGCCGTTGGTCGCCAGCCCCGAATTCATCGCATGTCCGCTGTCGGGCAAAATCGAAACCAGATAGCGCCCGTCCGGCACGTCAATCGCGGCGCTTGCAGTGGCGGTGTGCCCGGTCATCACGACCGGCGCGTAACTTTTATGGATCACGAGCGATATGCTATCGGCCACCGGGGCGCCGGGCACGGTGACGGTGGTGGTGTCTTCTTCGACCAGCCATCGGAATCCGCTGACCGGAGCGCCGGCTTCGTCCGTCACGTTCACGGTCAGCGCCAGGGCCGCGGCCGGCGCCATGCTCATGATAATCCAAACCATCGTTGACGTTATGCGCGTCACTGTCAGCATCGTGAAATATTTCATAGTGCCCTCCATTTGCGGACAACTCTAATTGAAAACCACCGGATGCGGAATGGGGGAACAACTGATTTCAGCATACGTTAATCCTGACCGCCATTCGGGAATATCGCGGAGTGAAATCAGGCATCCCCCGATTATGTGTTGAGCCGGGATGCCATAGGATAAAAGCGAAATTTAAGACAAGCTGTCGTCTGGCGGGTGCGAAATAAAAGGAACATTCAGTCAAGGAAAGGAGCGACCATGAAATCCAAATTCGCTTTGGGCTGGTTCAGTGCGGTTGTCGTTTGCAGTCTCGGGCTGGCCGCAACCGGAGTCGATGCGCAAACCGTTCCGGTGACCAGCCGGAATGTGGCCGGATACATCAAGCTCACGGTGGCCAAACGCGGCCTTTATCAGATCCATTATCCGCTGGTGGCTCTGGAACAGTCGGCTGTCACCGTCAACGACATGATGAGCCATCTGCCCAACGGATCGTCCATTATATTCTGGGACGCGGAGACCCAGTCCTTTGTGGACCATGCGATCGAGGTCAAATTGCTCGGTGTCTGGATGCCCGGCACCAACAATCTGATCGGCAAAACATTTTGGCTCCAGGTCGGCAATAGCGCCACGCCCAGTTTCGATATTTTCCTGACCGGCGAAGTGCCGGATGCCCGGACCAAGCCGGTGGCCACCATGGATTTGAATGTGAGCGGCCCAGATACGATCAACCTTGTCGGCTATCCCTATCCCATTGAAATGCATTGGACTAATACGTCGTTCGCCGCCAACGCCGCCAACGGCAGCGCCGTGTTGACATACGACACCGGCGCCGGCGACTATATATATGCGGTCAAGGCGGGCGGCGTCTGGAGCCGGGATATCGTGCTCCAGCCCGGCCAGGGATTGTGGCTCCACTCGCGCGACCTGGCGACTTGGATCGAAACCAAACCCTATAGTTATCCCTGAGGCGGCGCATACATTTCATTCGTTGTTCTCAAACCAAGCAAGGAGGATGCATCATGAACAGGATTATGACAACGGCAACGGCGGCGAGTGCGGCTCTGTATCTGGCGGCAAGCCTGACGTGCCCGGCGGCCATCAGCGTGCAATGGCGGGCATCGAACGGCATTAACGATCCGGCAACGCCGGGCGCCGGCGCCGACCTTCCGCGCGGTTCGCTCGTGCAACTGTATTATTCGCCGTCTTCGAACTACGCGAATGCCGTGCTCCTGGCGAGCGAATATACGACCGCTCCGGGGACTTTCAATTTCGGTCCGCGAGAATTCGGGACCGGAACCCAGTATGAAGGCGGTTATTTATTCGTCAAAGTGTATAACCGCTCTACGGCGAATTTCCGGAACGCTGTCCTGATCAGCAGATACAGCGACATGTCGGTTTCGCCCCTCCCGGGCGCGGACACGCCGGTTACCGTGGATGTGGCCGGATTGACCCTGATGGCCATGACCTACAAGCGGAATTTTGCCGCCGGGTCCAATGCCTATGGCGATTATGACGGCGATGGCTTAATGGACCTCATTGTATACAATCAAGCTACGGGCGCCTGGATTGTGTGCCTTTCGGGTGGCGGCTATCAAACCATCGGCGGCGTGTTCGGCGGTCCCGGCTTCCTGCCGGTTCCGGGCGATTATAACGGCGACCGCGTCACAGAACTTTATGTCTACGAACAGGCCACCGGGGAATGGATCGGTCAAGATTTTATCAACGAGCCATTCCAGCTGGGCGGCGCCGGTTGTGCGCCCGTTCAGGGAGATTATGACGGGGATGGCAAGACCGATCCGTCCGTTTATCAGGAAGCCAGCGGGCTGTGGGGCTATCTATCGTCCCTCAATCAATACGGCCTGGTGTACGGCAGTCTCGGCGGTCCCGGCCAAACGGCGATTCCCGCCGATTATGACGGCGATGGTCTTACCGATCCGGCCCTTTATGAGGCCTCGTCGGGCGATTGGACGTTGCTGTTCTCCGGTAATCACTATGCCGAAGTGACCGGTACGTTCGGCGGCCCCGGCTATCGAGCGGTTCCGGCCGATTACGATGGCGATGGTCTGGCCGATCCGTCCCTGTACCAGGAATCCACCGGCGCTTGGATCATTCTGCCCTCCACCACCCTTTATGTGGATAAATTGGAAGGCATATTCGGCGGACCGGGTTTCCTGCCGGTCCCGGCCGATTACGATGGCGATACCCTGGTGGATCCGGCCATTTATCAAAATGCAACCGGATTGTGGGTGGCATTGTTCTCCAGTCAGAATTACGCCATGGCCAGTATCTATCTGGGTGGAAGCGGGTATACGCCGGTCAGTTCCGGATGGTAATCGCGAACGGATCGAAGAAAGGAACGCAGAGCGCGGAGAACCCGCGCTCTGCGTTTTCTTCTTCCCGGGCGCTCACGACCGAATTAGCGCCGGGATGAGGCTTGTTTGGGTTGTGGATACTGCCTGCCTTAGTGCCTTGAACACAGGAACCATCAAAAAACATTTTCAACTGTCCGATTTTTTCGGACATTTCGACATAGCCCTCGGCGATCGGTTTCTTTTCCCAACTTTCGGTCAATGTGTCTCGAATTCGCTTCGGTCCCTCGTTGGTCTTCCATTTTCTCCGGGCTGACATCTGCCGTCCGTCGTCTGTCGTCGGTTTCCCTTCTTCTCCGGTCCGTCGTCTGTCATCCGTCGTCCGATCTTCATCCCTTGATCAGCGGGCGGTCCAGCATGGTCTCGTAGAGCCGGAGATAAGCTTTGGCCGTGACGGGGTGCGTGAAGCGTGCGGCGCCCTCGCGCATGATTCGGCCGATTTGTCGTTCGCGCACGGGTTCCGGCTGACGAAAGAACGCCATGGCCTGATCCATGCCCCAGCTTAGGGCCCGGCTGTCGTAATCCCGGAACAGGAACCCGTTGCCCGTATTGCGCTCGATATCCAACGGCGTAATCGTGTCGTGAATGCCGCCGGTGTCGTGCGCCACCGGCAGGCTCCCGTATTTGCAACTGATCATCTGCGGCAGGCCGCAGGGCTCGAACAGGGAAGGCATAAGCACAAAATCGGAGGCCGCATAAGCCAGACGCGACAGGTTTTCGCTGAAGTTGCAGACCGCCACGCATGTCTGCAGGCCGTGCCGGCGGACGATATCGTGGAAATGGGCCTGGAAAGAGCCGTTGGCCACAAAGACAATCTGCAGGCCCTCGCGCCGGTAGCGGTCCGCCGTCGCATAGAGTATGTCGGCCAACAGTTGACAGCCTTTCTGGACCGGGTCCAGCCGCGACGGCCAGAAGAAGATCGGCGCGCCGTCGGCATGCGCCAATCCCACTTGTTTTTGAAGCGCGCGCTTGGCCTTGAGCTTGCCGCGCAAACAGTCTTCCGCGCCGTAGCGGATGGGCAGGGCGGGATCGGTCGCGGGGTCATAGGAGGGATTGGGCGCGTTGAGAATGCCGGCGGCGCAGCCGGCGGCGCGCTTGTTGGCCAGCTCGCGGCGCAGGGCGCCATCCACAAAATCGAACCGGCCCTCGGTCAGTTCGTTCAGGAAGGTGGGGCTCACGGTGTTGATGAAGTGCGCCGCGAAAATGCCGCTGATCAGAAAGTCCACCGGATTATGGCCGCGGCTCTCCTCGTAGGAGCGCGGCATCCACTGGTAATAAAGCGCGCGCCAGAATTCGGCGGCGTCGATGCCGCTATCCTCGATGTGCTCCAAGGTGGTTTTCAGGGAGTGGATGTTATGCACGGTGAAGAGGCAGGGAATCTTCAGGCGCCGGGCCAGGGCCGGGATGAGCCCGGTCATCCAGTCGTTGCAGTGGATCAAGTCCGGCTGGACGCGCGGGATGATGTTGTTGATCACTTCCCGCTGGAAGGCTATGGCCAGGTTGGGATTTTCCTCCTCGTGCGTGTTATAGACATTGGCGCGATAATAGAAAATCCGGTCTTCGGCCAGGTGAATGCGCTCGTCCGGCAGTTTGGCCTTGTAGGCGCGCAGTTCGTCGCTGATCAGGTTGCCGATGTTGAAGTTGAACATCTGGCGGTAGTGCGGCAGGGCCACGTGGACGTCGGCCCCGGCCTCGAACAGGGCGCTGACCAGCGCCGCAGAGACGTCGGCCAGCCCGCCCGCCTTGGCCACGAGGTAGTTGGCCATGTTGCCCATGCCGTGCGGGAGATAGGTGATCTCCGGCGTGACAATCAGAATACGCGGTTTGTGTGTGCCGGCCACGGGTGTAATTCCTAAAATTTCATTCCAAGGTAGCCGCGCCCGTAAGGGCGTGGATTCTTTCGGCGGCCGCGGCTACATGAAACACCTGCTCCTTAATATCTTCATTCGCCGTTGGGCGTCCCGCGAAACGCGGGATAAATTCGATGCCCCGCCTGCAACGCTGTGCGCAACACTGCGGGCAGGTTGCCACGCGGTTCGCGTGGTTGGATGTTTTCTTCGCTTGCTGTCATCCGTCGTCCGTCCTCTGTCTGCTCACTCCGCCCAGGTCAGGAAGCCCGGCAGGGTTTGCGTCCAGGCGTCGCCGCGGGGTGTGATGCGCGCGGTAAAGCCATAACGGCCGGTTGCGCGGCATTCTATGCGGCACTCGAAGATATGCAGGCCGCTGTCGGTTTTGCTTCCGGCGGCCATCGGCTGGCGGTGGCCGGCGCTGACGGCGCCTTGCATGTCCAACCGGCCGTAGTAGAGCTCCACCACCACTTCGTCAGGGCGCAGTTCGCTCAAGCGCACCGGAACGGACACAATAAAGGTGTCGCCAACGCGCAGGCGCCCCAGTTCGATCTGGGCCGCCGGTTTGCCGACGCGAATCTGCGGCCATAGCCGGGCCAAACGCGCGTGTTGTTTGACCAGGGCGTGGGCCTCGGCGGCGTTGTCGGCCTGCAGGGCGCGACTGCGCTGGAGGGCCGGAATGTAAAAACGCTCCTCGTATTCCCGCACCATGCGGTGTGAACTGAAACCGACGAATGCCATCTTGATGGCGGACTTCATCATCTTGACCCACGTCGCCGGCAAACGGTCATTCGCCCGCGCGTAAAAACAGGGAATCACTTCGCTCTCGAGCAAATTGTAGAGGGCCTGGCTTTCCACGGCGTCCTGGTAGCCGGCATCCTGATATTCCTCGCGGCGTCCGATGCTCCAGCCCGCCTGCGCCTGGCCTTCCCCCTTCGCAAAAGCTACGGAGGACACGCCGGCAGGCAGGCCGCGCTCGGGCTCGCCAGGCTCCGTCGAAGCGTTACGCCCAGGCGAGTAGGCCTCGTCCCACCAGCCGTCCAGAATGCTGACGTTCAAAGCGCCGTTGACCGCCGCCTTCATGCCGGAGGTGCCGCTGGCTTCCAGCGGACGGCGCGGCGTGTTGAGCCATACGTCCACGCCTTGGACCAGGAAACGCGCCACGTCGATATCGTAATCCTCGATGAAAATGATGCGGTGGCGGACCTGCGCGCGCCGCGAAAAGTGCACGATCTGGCGGATGATTTCCTTGCCCTCGTTGTCGCGCGGATGGGCCTTGCCGGCGAAGATCACCTGGATCGGCGTGGCGCCGGTCAAAAGAGCCTCGAACCGCGCCGCATCGTGCAGGAGCAGTCCCGCGCGCTTGTAGGTGGCGAAGCGGCGGGCGAACCCGATGGTCAGGATGGCGGGATCGAGCATGGCCTTGGCCGCTTCCAGTTCGGCCTTGCCGGCGTTGCGGCGCTGCATCTGGCGCGGCATCCATTCCCGGCATTCGCGGATCAGGCAGGAACGGCTGAGTTCGTGGGCGCGCCAAAGTTCCTCGTCGGGAATCTGGTCGATCCGCTCCAGCATGGCGGCATTCCCGGGTTTGACGTGCCATTGGGGACCGAGGTAGCGGTCGAACAGCAGGGTGTTTTCCGGTGAGAGCCAGGAGGGCGTATGCACGCCATTGGTGATGGAAGTGATGGGAATTTCGTCCTCCGGCCGGTCGGGCCACAGGTGCGCCCACATGCGGCGCGCCACGACGCCGTGCAGGCGGCTGACGCCGTTGCAATATTGCGACAGGCGCATGGCCAGCACCGTCATCGAGACGGGGGCGCTGTCGGCGGTGCGCGTGGCGCGGCCCAGGCTCAACAGGTCGTCCACGCTTGTATGCAGGGACTCGTGCAGGGCCTCGAAAAACGGACGGAGCATGTCCACGTGGAATTCGTCATGGCCGGCGGCCACGGGGGTGTGCGTCGTGAAGACGTTGGTGCGCACGATGATTTCCAGGGCCGTCTTTTTGTCCAGGCCGTGCTTGCCCATGAGCCGCGCCAACCGTTCCAGGCTGATGAAGGCGGAGTGGCCTTCGTTCATGTGGCAAACCTGCGGCTCGAGCCCCATTTCATACAGCGCGCGCAATCCGCCGATGCCAAGCAGGATCTCCTGCAGGAGGCGCGTGCGATGGTCGCCGCCGTAGAGCTGGCAGGTGATATTGCGCCAGTCGGACGGGTTCTCCGGAATATTGGAGTCGAGCAGAACGAGCGGAATGCGGCCGACCTGGACTTTCCAGACCGCCGCATGCAGGGCGTGGCCCGGCGCGGGAATCAGGACCGTCAGCGGACTGCCGTCGGGCTTGAGCACCCGTTCCAGGGGGAGGTTGTGAATTTCGTTTTCAGGGTAGGTTTCCTGTTGCCAGCCGTCGTTGTTCAAGTACTGGCGGAAATAGCCCTGCCGGTAAAGGAGGCCCACGGCGACAAGCGGGAGCCCCATGTTGGAAGCGGCCTTCAGATGGTCGCCGGCCAAGGCGCCCAGGCCGCCGGCAAAGAGCGGCAGGCTTTCATGGACCCCGAATTCGGCGCAAAAATAGGCGATGCAATCGTTGGGCGCATACACCGGACTGCGCGTGACGGCCGGCCGCAGGGTTTCCTGCTCGAAGGCCTGGCGCACGCGCTCAAGGTGGGTCATAAAGCTTTCATCGTCCGCCAGCGCCGTCAGCTGGTCCTGCGGCACGCGGCTCAGGAACAGAACCGGATTGAGCTTGGTCTCTTTCCAGATGTCGCGGTCGATCCGGCGGAACAACTCGATGGCGTCGGCATTCCAGGACCACCACAGGTTGCGGGCAAGGGTTTCCAGGAAACGGAGTTTTTCGGGAACCGCGGGAGCAATCGTAAAAAGTTGCAGTGTTTGCATACCGCGATCAAACACTCTTCCGGCCCGTGGTTCAAGAACAAAACACGGGAATGGTTCAACGGTTCACGGTTGGGAAATTTACCGTAAAAATCGGTTCGCCTGGGCGAAGCGTTTCGGCGGAGCCTGGTCGCGAGGCCGCTCTCGCCTGAGCGTAGCGCTCCGGCGTAACATGGTCGGTGGAACACGCCGGCATAGCCTGACAACCGTTGAACCGCTGAACCTTGCTAATCTATTCCACCTTGAGGACGCTGTTAAGCGTTCCGCAGGTATTGCGGACCCAGTTGGGGCATTCGGGATCGACGACCCAGTTCCCGTTGATTACGAACTTATACTCATGTTCCCCCTTGGGGAGCATCAGGGTGATCGTGTAAGTGCCCGTGCCGCGGGTATCTTTCATCGGATGCCGTTTGACATCCCACTGGTTGAAAGTGCCCGCGAGCGACACCGTGCTCTTCGGACTGGCCGTGACCTGGAAGGTCACGCGTTTGGCGGCAAGGGCGGTTTTCATGGCTTTTCTCATGGATATCCTCCTTTTTGATTTGCAAATTAGTTTCACTGGCGTCCCATAAGGACGCCGAGATTGTAGCCGTTTAGGCCGCAGGCTGTAGGTCGGAATCAATAAAACACATTGGAAACCGGAACTAAAGTTTGCGAAACATTGGTAAAGTTTTCGTTTTTCCGCGATTTTACCTACAGTCTGTAGCGCCCTATGGAAGGCTGAATCAGACGCGTTTTATATCAACAAAAAGTATTATAATCCCGGTTGTTTTATTTGCAATCTTTTTTACCGCCCTCATTTTCCATTGACAGCCGGACTGGATGTGCTTGAATTACAGGGCGTTGGCCGCGCCGGCAGACGGCGCACCAGAGTTTGCAATCGGTGGGCCTATGAAAACAAACCGTAAGATTGGCGCCGCGCTGCGCAAGGAAACGGCGTTCCTGGAATCGCTCGCGCGCCGCTGTCCGCAGGACGTGGAAGTGCTGAAAATCCTGAGCGATTTGTACACGCAGGTCGGCCGCTACGCCGAAGGCCTGAAAGCGGACCTGGATCTTAGCCGTCTGTGTCCTCGTGAACCGTTGGTTTGGTATAACCTGGCCTGCAGTTATGCCCTGACCGCCAATCCCAACGAAGCCTTGTCCGCCCTGGCGCGCGCGGTGGATCTGGGATACAGCGACTATGGCTGGATCCGGCAGGACGCGGACCTGGCCTCCATCCGGCAGGACCAGCGCTTCCAAGCGCTCCTGCAGCACCTGATGACGGGAAAACAACCCACCTCTCGTCCCGCGTAAACGACGATCGAAATCGCTTGCATTCTTGTGGACGAGTGCCGGTCGGAGTCTTCAGCGTGGGCGGCAGAACCGGTTCTGCCGAAGCGTTTGCTTTCTGCGCAAGGCCAACGTGGTGAACGCGGCCCACCGAAGGCGGGTGAACTTCGAGCGCGGCGGCCGGGAGCAAACACGGAAGCGCCCAAGAGTTCAAAGCAGTGCATGCCGACTATGACCGCTATCAAGCCGCATTTCACTTGGCATAATATCCGGTTTTGTTTTATTGACGGCTATTTTGAAAATTAACAATAAACGGCTCGCCGCTGACGATAGACGTTACGGATATTGTCATAAGCATTCTTTACCATATTAGACGCTAAACGACAAAATATCTTTGATAATGCAGAAAAATTTGAGTATCAACAAAGAGGGCGCGGCAACCGGCGGGCCATAACACGATCAATGGGCGGTCGTCTTCTGGTATTCCGCCAAAGCTTGGGGCAGTTCGGTTTCCAATTGCTTGATGCGCGTATCGTCCAGCGGATGGGTGCCGAGGAATTGAAGCGGCTGACCGCCATGCTGGTTGCTATAGGCGGCCATGCGCTTCCAGAACTCGATGGCCTGGCGCGGATCGTAACCCGCGCGGGCCATGTAAATCAGGCCCAGACGGTCGGCTTCCGATTCCTGCAAGCGGGAGTAAGGCAGCAGCACGCCCACGGCGCTGGTCAGGCCATAGGCTTGAAGGATCAAGCTCCGCGTGATTTCGGAATTGGTCTTGATGACCTGTCCGACAATTTCGCCGCCATATTGGGCCAGCATCCCCTGGGACAATCGCTCGGCGCCGTGGTGTGCCACGGCGTGCGAAACCTCATGGCCGATCACCGCGGCCAGGCCGGCTTCATCCTGCGTGATTCGCAGGATGCCGGTATAAACGCCCACCTTGCCGCCCGGCGTCGAATATGCCAATACGGGCTGGCATGTGCAAACTCTACTTCGTCCGCACCTTCTTGACAAGCATCTGCCGTTATGCTCATATTCGCGTTGCAGCCTAAATCCGGCCTTATTTCCAAGGGCGGATACGGAGGACCCGATTTCCTCGGGACATCTTGAGGATGGGGCGAAAGGCGCCGGATATAACTACCGTCGCCAAGGCTACTTCTAAAGCCGAGCCCGCCAGCTAACCTCGTCGGCGATTGGAAGGGCAATCCTCCAGGCCCGCATAGCGGCGCCCGCGAACACCCCGTAGCGATAGAGCGAAAGATCACTACTACTCGGGTAGTCAGGATTCAGGAGTCAGAATGAGAGCCCCAGCGAAGACATTCGAAGATTTGGTGGTTTGGCAGAAGGCCCACCGGTTCGTGATTGCTGTTTATCGTTTGGCGTGAACGTTTCCTCACTCGGAAACAGTTGCTGGAGGCGTATTCGCATGCCATTCTGAATTCTGACTCCTGAATACCTTGTAATTATCAGCAGTCCTTGATTAGTAACTACTATACATTAAGGAATGCTCCGCCCGGTTGTCCGCCGCGAGCGGATTTTCGAAGGTTGTGCGTTATGCAATGGCTCAAAAACCTTGTCATCGGGAAAGCCCTGAACATCTCGGATAGCAGGCTTTTCAGGCATGTTTCGCTCATCGCCCTCCTGGCCTGGGTCGGGCTCGGGGCCGACGGTTTGTCTTCGTCATGCTATGGGCCGGAAGAGGCTTTCAAGGCGCTCGGCGCCCACTCGGTGCTGGCGCTGTTCGTCGGCCTGGCGACGGTGGTGACAATTACGATCGTTTGCGCGAGCTACTCGCAAATCATCGAACTGTTCCCCGGCGGGGGCGGCGGCTACCTTGTCGCCAGCAAACTGCTTTCGCCGTCGTTAGGCGTCCTCTCCGGCTGCGCCTTGCTGGTGGATTATGTGCTGACCATTGCGATTTCGATTGCCAGCGGCACGGACGCCTTGTTCTCCGTCCTGCCGCTGGCCTGGCAACCGTGGAAACTGTCGTGCGCGCTGGCGGGCACAACCCTGCTTGCCCTGCTTAACCTGCGCGGCGTGAAAGAATCGGTGCTGCTTTTTGCGCCGGTGTTTTTCGTGTTCCTGGCGACGCACGCTTTTGCCATCGTTTACGGCGTGGCGACCCATCTCGAAGATTTGCCGGCTGTCGCGGCCAACACCGCCGGCGACCTGCATGCGGCCCACGCCCAGTTGGGCTGGTTCGGCCTGTTCCTGTTGCTGGTGCGTTCTTACAGCGTGGGCGCGGGCACCTACACGGGCATCGAAGCGGTGAGCAACGGATTGCCCGTATTGCGCGAGCCGCGGGTCGCCACCGGCAAGCGCACCATGGTTTACATGGGCATATCGCTCGCCCTGACCGTCGGCGGACTCATGCTGACCTACGTGCTCTTTCACATTCAGCCCCAGGCCGGGCAAACCCTGAATGCGACTTTGCTCCGGAACATCACGGCAGGCTGGTCGGGCGCTCTGAGCGGGACTTTCGTGACCGCGGCGATGCTCGCGGCCATGGCCCTGCTGTTCATCGCCTCGCAGGCGGGATTCATCGACGGACCGCGCGTCTTGGCCAACATGGCGCTCGACCGTTGGTTTCCCTCGCGCTTCGCCAATTTAAGCGATCGTTTCGTCGCGCAAAACGGCGTGCTGTTGATGGCCGGCGCGGCGCTTATCGTTCTGCTGGTGTCGCACGGTTCGGTGGCGCTCCTGGTGGTGCTTTACAGCATCAACGTGTTCATCACCTTTTCGCTTTCCCAGCTCGGCATGGTCCGGCACTGGTGGTCGCACCGCGCCACGGCGCCAAAATGGAAGCGCAAAATAACCGTCAACAGCGTCGGCTTCTGCCTCACCAGCTTTATTCTCGTCACCTTAAGCGCGACGAAGTTTCTGGAAGGCGGCTGGGTGACGCTCCTGGCAACCGGCCTGCTCGTCGGCGCGGCCTTTCTCATCCATCGTCACTATCGCTACACCGTGCGCCGGCTCGCGCGGCTGGACGATTTGGCCCGTGAATTCGCCAACGAGACCGCGCGCCTGCCTTACTGCCCGGAGGCGGCGCAACCGGCCTGCGATCCCGCTTTCAAGACGGCCGTCGTGCTGGTCAACGGATTCAACGGACTGGGAGTGCACACGCTTCTGCATATCAGGCGCATGTTTCCGAATGTCTTCCACAACTTCGTTTTCATGCAAGTCGGTGTTGTGGATGCCGGCAACTTCAAAGGCGCCGGGGAGATCGAGAACTTGCGCCTGCATATCAAAAACGGGGGGGACCAATACGCCGAGCACATGCGCCGGCAAGGGTTCTATGCCGAGGTTGTCACCGACATCGGGACGGATACCATCGAGACGGCGGGCGAACTGGCCGCCAACATTGCGCAGCGTTTCCCGCAAGCCGTGTTCTTTGGCGGGCAATTGGTGTTCCCAAAAGAATCCTGGCTGACCCGCCTCCTGCATAACTTTATGGTCTTCGCCTTACAGCGCCAGATATTCCGCCAGGGCATCCCCTTCCTGATCGTTCCCATCCGCGTGTAGGCCAACCGCAGGCGGCCGGTTTCGGCGATACAGCGGTTCTGTCGAACCGCAGCTACACCAGTTTGGTGTAGTGGCCGTTCGTGAGAACGGCATAGCCGCCGAAGGCCTAATTCAATGTAGGAATTTTTCGCCAACCTTGGCGCATGCCAGCCATTGACTATACTCCGCGACCCGCGAATCGCCCTCGGGCGGCGACCAGGGGGCGAACGTAGTGGTCTTCTCGGGATGGTATGGGCCGCGCTTACACTCGAAAAACGCGGCATCCTCGTCCAGCGCCAGCCAGGTGTGCCAGGCTTCGGACGGAATTTCCAACCCGATATTCCGGCCGCCGGGCGCCAGATCGACCCGTTCCATCACGATCCCGTCGTCATTCAGCAGGATGACCTGCATACGGCCTTGCAGGGCGACGGCGAACTCCCACTTGTTTTCCGCCGCGTGCCGATGCGGCCGGATATAGGTTCCCTTTTGCATAACGATAACCAGCCGCTGAATGGGGTCATCCGGGCTCTCGTGAAAATTATGGTTGGTGCGCCGGCGCGGGACCGCCGCCGCTTTCCGGCCCAGTTCCCGGATCAACTGGGCGGTCAATAGCTTTTTGGTCGTTGCACCCATAACACAGGCCTCCTTTGGCAAAATAATAGCCCCTTTTCCGTAAAGATACACGTTTTTGCGTGTCACTGTCCGTAGCGGGCGCCATGCCCGCCCTCTCTTGGGTTGCGGGACTCTTGCCCGCCTTAACTTATCGTTTAGCGACTGTTTCCGGATTACATATCCGATTCAAGGGCATCGAGAATTTCCTGGCGCTGCGTTTCCAGGTCGGCCAGGGTCTGGCGCCAGAACGGCGCGGCGCCCCAGTTTGGCGCCAGACGCGCGAAACCGCCATCGGCCTTCTGCCGCGCGCACCAGGCGGTGTAATGGATGAACCGCATGGCGCGCAGGGGCTCGATGAGCCGCAGGGTCGCGCGGGGAAACGCCAGAAAGGTTTCATACCCCCCCAGCAGGAGGTCCAATTCGGCCCGCGCGCGGGAAAGCCGGTCCGGCAGGATCAGCCACAGGTCCTGCACCGCCGGGCCGACGGCCATATCGTCGAAATCCAGGAGGTGATAGCCTTCGCCCGGCCGATGCAGGATGTTGCCGCGATGGCAGTCGGCGTGCAGACGCAATGTCGCCACATCCTCGAAAAGCGGCGCAATCAGGTCGATGATACCCAGCCCGGCGCGCTCATAAGCGTCCCGGTACTGCGCCGCCACCGTGCCGGAATCCAAAATGTAACGCAGATGCCCGAGCATGGAGGAGCGCGGATGAAGCCGGATGCGGTCCTGCGGCATCCGGCCGGCGCCGACCGCATGCATGCGCGCAATCAACCGGCCCAGCTGGGTCCACGCGCCGGCATCGGGTTCTTCCAGAGGCCGCCCGCCTTTTTTGGGAAAGAGCGCAAACCAGATCCCCGCCAGGGAATGCAGACGCGCGCCGTTCCGATCGGCCAGCGGCGCCACCACGGGCACCTCCGCCTCCTCCAGTTCCCGCAGAAAATCGAGTTCGTCCTGGAGCGCCGCGCGGCTCCAGCGGCCCGGCCGGTAAAACTTGGCGATGACATAGCCCCCTTCGGCGAGGCCGATTTCATACACGCGATTGATGTAGCTGTTCAACGGGCGGCAGAGGTTGGCGCAGCGCCCGCCCAAAGCCCCTTCGACGGCATCGATGACCGTATCCGGCAACAAGCCGCCGAAATCCGGTGTCGCGGCCGGGGTGTGAATCTGCGCTGTCTGGGAATCGGGCATGCCGGAACCATAGCGCACTCCGCCTCCGGAAGCCAGAATCGAACGCGGTTTTTTTCGGGGCCGGATCATGACATAAGCGCCGCGCAACAGCAATTCTCATTATGGCGTTTTGTCGTCAGTTAATATGTCATCCCGAGCGAAGAATCGGCGCAAAGCGCGCAACACGGCTGCCGCATTTTCTGGTGATGGCATTACCCACGCGTCAATGTCCATTGTGGCGCGTGGATAGCCGTGGGCCGCCAAAGCGTAGGCGTCCATTAAGAGGAACCCGGATTTGCCGGGGCAAGTTACGCGACTTCTGCATGGGACGGGTTTTACAATCCGGCCCGCTCCCGCGGCCGGCGCGGAAAGAAGAAGTTTTACTTCATTATGATCCGATGGTATTCGTCGAGCATGATTCGGTAGCTCTCCGGCGGCATGCCTTTGAAAATGCAATTGGAAGTGGAGAAGATATAGGGCTTGCCCACTCCGCCGTGGGTCATACAGTACCGAACCGATTCCCTGATCCGCGCCTCATTCGTGTCCTGCAGCATATTGCAGGCAACGTTCCCCATCAGGATCCAATCCGGATACTGTCCGCGCACTTGCTTGATGTCCATATGCCCCTGCGGATCGATCGACTGGTAACCGTCAATACCCGTGGAATGGATCTGATCCAGGATCTGGTTGAGACATCCGTCCGAGTGGAGGATGATTTTCAGGCCGATCTCATGAACGGCCTGCACGATCTCCGATAAGTACGGCGTCACAAGATCGCGAAAATGCTCCGGCGAGATGAAGGGACCGTCGTTGAAGCCAAAATCGGCGGTCATGACAAAGAAATCAGCCCCGGCATCGGCCATCTCGCGAAATACCTTCTTTTGACCGTCGCACTTCTTGCGGGCCTCGGCATGCAGCTCTTTGGGATGTTCGTACAGCTTCACGACAAAATCCATGATATCGTTGCCGGAAGGCATCCAGAACACCCCGTCCGCCCCATAACCGGCCACAAGCATTTTCGCGCCGAGCGCCTTCTTGATGAAACCCACCTGCCGCGCCCCGTATCCGCCGGGCGCCGCCGCCCAGTCGAGTTCGTCAACAAGACGATGAAACACCCCGACCTGATGCGCCCAGGCCGCCTTGTCTTTATCCTCTTGAGACGGATATACCGCCGTCTCGACAGCCGCCGGATCGATGCCGAACATCTCATTTTCGATCTGGAACGCAAGTTCCCAGTGCGGCGGACTATCGGGGATTTGTCCATTCAGAATCAGTTGCAGTTTCTCTTTGCCTGTCATGGGTTTTTAGAACCTTTCCCGTAAAGATACACGTTTTTGCGTGTATAAATTATTGGAGGGCGATAGGCCTCCATCGCCGCGCCCCCGGCGGCAGGGGCCTGCCGCCCTCCATATCCAGGTCGCAGTTTGGGTTGCGGGCGCTTAGCCCGCCTTAATGCCTTTCCGAACAAGATGCCCGCGAATGAACAGGGATATTGACAAAAAGCACGTTCCGTGACTTTTGCATGCGGCTGATTTTACAATCCGCCCCGCTTCTCGTCCAGCGCGGAATGAAGAACGGTTCCCCTTTGAAAAGTTCACGGCCGTTACGGCATGGACCGGCCGGCGGCCTTGCGCAGGCCGGCCAGACGCCGCGCGGCCTCGCGCAAGGTGGCCTCACGCTTGGCAAAGTGGAAACGGATCAGGTGCTGAACCTTCTCGCGGAAGAAGCTCGATCCCGGCACGGCCGCCACGCCCACGGTGCGCGCCAGCCATTCGCAGAAAGCGGTGTCGTCGCGCACGCCGAATTCGGAGATGTCCACCATGACATAATAGGCGCCGGCCGGACGCGTGTAGCGCAGGCCGGCCGCATCCAGGCCGGCCAGGAACAGGTCGCGCTTGGCGGTGTATTCCGCCCGCAACCGGTCATAGTAGGCATCCGGGAAATTCAGCGCAGTCACGGCCGCCTCCTGCAGGGGGGCCGCCGCGCCGACGGTCAGGAAGTCATGCACCTTGCGGACGCCGGCAATGATTGCCTGCGGGGCAATCACATAACCCAGCCGCCAGCCGGTGATGGAATAGGTTTTCGAAAGCGAACTGCAGGAGAGCGTGCGCGCAAACATTCCCGGCAATGAGGCAAAATAGACGTGGCTCTGGGGCGCATAAACAATGTGCTCGTACACTTCGTCGGTAATGACGAACGTATCGAACTCCTCCGCCAGGCGCGCGATTGCCTCCAACTCCGCGCGCGTGAAAACCTTGCCGGTCGGGTTGGAGGGATTGCATAGAATCAGCGCCTTGGGCCGCTGTTCGAATGCGCGCCGGAGTTCAACCGGGTCGAAACTGAAATCCGGCGGACGCAGCGGCACGTAAATCGGCGTTGCGCCCGCCAGGATCGCATCGGCCCCGTAATTTTCGTAGAACGGCGAGAAGACGATGACCTTGTCGCCCGGATTGCAGGCCGTCATCATCGCGGCCATCATCGCTTCCGTACTGCCGCAGGTCACCACGAGGTGCTCATCGGCATCCACGGGGATGCCCATCCAGCGGCTCTGCTTGCGGGCCAGGGCCTGGCGGAAATTGGGCGCGCCCCAGGTGACCGCGTACTGGTGCGGGCCACTGCGGCCGACTTTTTCAAGCGCCGCCTGCAGCTCGGCGGGCGGATCGAAATCCGGGAAACCCTGGGACAGGTTGATGGCCCCGCAGGCATTGGCCACGCGCGTCATCCGGCGGATGACGGATTCGGTGAAATTATCGGTGCGTTGACTGGTAGTCGGCATAATCACAAGTCCTAACGAGTCGAATTAGGCCGCAGGAGCGGCAACTGTTCCATGTAGAGCCGACTTTATGTCGGCTATCATAGCCGGTGTTCCGCCAATGGCGTAAATTTCCAATGCATTGAATCATTTGTGCGACACGGGACGGAACCGGACCCGCTGGGGCCGGTCGGCGGCGTCGCCCAACAAGGTGCGGCGGTGCGCATGATAGGCCTCGTAGTTCCCCTCGAACCACGTTACCCGGCTATCGCCCTCAAATGCCAGGATATGCGTCGCCACGCGGTCCAGGAACCAGCGGTCGTGGCTGACCACCACGGCACAGCCGCCAAAATTGGACAGCGCTTCTTCGAGCGCGCGCAGGGTATTGACATCGAGATCGTTGGTGGGCTCGTCCAAAAGCAACAGATTGCCGCCGCCCCGCAAAAGCTTGGCCAGATGCACCCGGTTGCGCTCGCCGCCCGAGAGGTTTCCGACGCGTTTTTGCTGGTCACTGCCCTTGAAATTGAACGCTCCGCAGTAAGCGCGCCCGTTCATCTGCCGCCCGCCCAGGTCCAGGAATTCCAAGCCGCCGGTGATTTCCTCGTAGATCGTGTGGTTGGAATTCAAAGTGTCGCGGCTCTGATCGACGTACGCGGGCGCCACCGAGGCCCCCAGGACCAGACGGCCGGAGGTCACCGGTTCCTGGCCGAGGATCATGCGGAACAACGTGGTCTTGCCGGCGCCGTTGCCGCCGATCACCCCCACGATGCCGCCGCGGGGCAGGTCGAAATTGACGTCCTCCATGAGCAGGCGCTCGCCAAAGGACTTGCTGAGCGCCTCGGCGCGCACAACCAGGTCGCCCAGGCGGGGTCCCGGCGGAATGCGGATCTCCAGGGAATCGTCGCGCGTATCGACCTGTTGGCCGGCCAGCTCCTCGTAACGTTTCAGGCGGGCTTTGCCCTTGGCCCTCCGCCCCGAAGGGTTCATCCGCACCCAATCCAATTCCTGCTCCAGCAATTTGCTCCGCGCGTTGGCCTGCTTGTTCTCACGTTCTATCAGGTTTTTTTTCTGCTCCAGCCAACTCTCGTAATTGCCCTTGTAAGGAAAGGCGTGCCCGCCATCCAGCTCCAGGATCCAGCCGGTCACGTTGTTCAGGAAGTAGCGGTCATGCGTCACCACCACCACCGTGCCCTTGAACTTTTGCAGATAGGCCTCGAGCCAGGCCACCGATTCGGCGTCCAGGTGATTGGTGGGTTCATCGAGCAGGAGCGCGTCGGGATTGGAAATCAGCAGGCGGCAGAGCGCCACCCGGCGCTTCTCGCCGCCGGAGAGCTTGGCCACCGCCGCCTCGCCCGGCGGCAGGCGCAGGGCGTCCATGGCCAGCTCCACGTTGTGATCGAGTTCCCAGAGGTCGCGCCGGTCGATCAGGTCCTGGAGCCGGCCCAGTTCGTTGTTGAGTTTCTCGGTTTCCGCCGGCGACGGTTTGGCGCCCAACCGGTCGCAGATTTCGTCATACTGCCTGATAATGGCGCGCTCGTCGGCAATGCCCTCCTCGACAATTTCCGCCACGGTCTTGGCGGGGTCCAATTGCGGCTCCTGGGGCAGGCGCCCCATCTTGACGCCTTTGGCCGTATAGACATCGCCCATTACCTCCGTGTCAAAACCGGCGATAATTCTGAGCAGGGACGATTTGCCCGAGCCGTTGGCGCCGATGACGCCGATCTTGGCGCCGAAGTAGAACGCCAGGGTGACGTCGTCCAGGACGTTCACGCGGTCGTATTGCTTCGTGACGCGCTGTAAACTGAATATGTATTCGCCGGCCATATATTTGAATTAAAGAGTTCCTGGTTCTTTGTTCATCGTTCTTCGTTCCTGCATTAACGAAGAACCAAGAACGAAGAACTTTCTTCAAACTTTCGGTCTCGAATTTCCTCAAGGCTTGAAATCGCGCTTGCGCAGGCGGACGCTTTTGGGCGTGACTTCCACCAGCTCGTCGTCGTTGATATAGGCGATGCAGGTATCCAGGCTCATCAGGGTGGGCGGGGTGAGGATGATATTTTCGTCGGAACCGGCGGCGCGCATGTTGGTGAGTTTCTTGCCCTTGGCCGGATTGACCACCAGGTCGTTGTCGCGGCAATGTTCGCCGACAATCTGGCCGCGATAAATGCGTTCGCCGGGACCCATGAAGAGCCGGCCGCGATCCTGCAGGTTAAACAGCGCAAACGCCACGGTGGTGCAGTCCTGCATGCTGATCAACACGCCGTTGCGCCGGTTGCGCATCTCGCCGACATGCGGCCCGTAGCCGGCAAAGATATAATTCAGCACGCCCATGCCCTTGGTGTCGGACATGAATTCGCCCTTGAACCCGAACAGGCCGCGGGTCGGAATCTTGTAAGTCAGGCGCACCATGTCCGCGTTGCGGTCCATGCTCAGCATCTGGCCCTTGCGTCCGCCGAGCTTCTCGATAACCGTGCCCATGTAGGCTTCGGGCACGTCAATCGTCACCTCTTCGTAAGGCTCCAGCAGTTCGCCGTTTTCCACTTTCGTGATCACGTGCGGACTGGAGACCTGGAATTCGAACCCCTCGCGCCGCATCGTTTCCACCTTGATGGAGATATGCAGTTCGCCGCGGCCGGAGACCTTGAAGCCGTTGCCTTCCGGAAGCTCCTCCACGTGCAGGGCGACGTCGCAAAGCGCCTCGCGCTGCAGGCGCTCGGCCAGGTGGATACTGGTCGAGAATGTTCCTTCCTGGCCGGCGAAAGGCGAGTTGTTGGGCAGAAAATTCATGCTCACCGTGGGCGGATCCACCGGCAGAGGCGGCAGGGGACAGGGATGCTCGGGGTCGGTATAGGTGTCGCCGACCATCACGCTCTCGAGCCCCGCGACGGCCACAATGTCGCCCGCCTCGGCGGCAGCGGTTTCAACCTTGCGGTCGCGTTCGTAGCGATAAATCTTGGTGATGCGCGCGGCCTCATTTTTGCCGGCGGTGGTTGCCAGCAGCACGGGCATGTTGGGGACCAGGCGCCCCGCCGTGATTTTGCCGATCCCCAGGCGGCCGAGGAACGAGGAGTGATCGATGCTGGCCACCTGTAATTGGAGGGGCGCCTCAGGCGAGCCCTTGGGCGGCGGGATGTATTTCAGAATGGCATCGAACAGCGGACGCATGTCCGCGCCGAAATGGTCCGGGTCCAGACTGGCATGGCCGTCGCGGGCCGAGGCATAAACGGTGTGAAAATCGAGGATGCGGTTGGAAGCGCCCAGCGTGACAAAGAGATCGAAAACCTGGTCCACGACCCAATGGGCGCGCGCCGCCGGCTTATCGATCTTGTTGACGACCAGCACCACCGGCAAATGGAGCGCCAGGGCTTTTTTGAGCACGAAATAAGTTTGCGGCATGGGCCCTTCCTGGGCATCCACCAGCAGAAGGGCGCCGTCGGCCATTTGCAGGACGCGCTCGACTTCGCCGCCAAAATCGGCGTGGCCGGGGGTGTCGATGATATTGATGGTATGGTCCGCGTAGCGGAAGGAACCGTTCTTCGACTTGATCGTAATGCCGCGCTCGCGCTCAAGGTCGTTGCTGTCCATCAGCCGCTCGGTAAGCGCCTCGTTGTCGCGGAACGAGCCGCTCTGGCGCAGGAGCTGATCCACCAGCGTCGTCTTGCCGTGGTCCACGTGCGCGATGATCGCAATATTTCTGATCGTGTCGGTGTGCATAATGCCCCTAAGGGCGCACACGTATTAGCAGAAAACCGGGCAGATGCAAGCAACAGTTGCCCGACGGATAAAAACGGCTTGACGGTATTCCATATCGGCGACATGGCTATCCATGTGAAAATGGCACTCAACATCAGCGATGTGACAATGTGCGAAGTAAAACGCGAAGCGGCGCGCCGACGCCGAACCATGTCCGAAATGGTCGAGGCGGCATTGCGGATGATTGTCGAGCCGAAACGAAAAACGACCGCGTTGCCGCCCCTGCCGGAGTTCAGCAGCGGCGGACTGCGTGTCAACGTCGCCAACCGCTACTGTCCAAAACAATCTGGTTTTGGGCAGCAGTAGTTCCCATTCGGTTTGGTTCGTCTTGCGATCACATGGTTAACGTGGTTCTGCCGGGATTCAGCGGCGCCGTCCGCCCGCCCCATACGAACTCGCCGAACAATTCTCCGGGCAGTTCGATCGCAACGAGCATGGCCGAATTCTTCCTCCTCAATGCCACCCGGATGAAACCGAATGGATGGGGCAAATCGCCTTCCACAAATTCCAGACCGCCCGGCTGTGGCGCGATTCGCACCCGTCGGAAACCCGGGGCCGCCGGACGAATGCCCAACAACGAAGCGTAATAGTGGAACAACGGATGGGCTCCCCACGCATGGCAATCCGAACGCGTTGGCTCCGGCGTTTCCACCGTCGTGCGCAGGCCGAGTTCGACCAGGTCGTACCACAAGGACATGCGGTCGGAAATGATATCGCCTCGACCGAGTTGGCGCAACGCCTCGAAGAGGTAGTGCGCGAAGTAAATCGTCGCCCTGGCCAAATCTTTGGGCTCAGCCAGCGCCGCCCCAAGGCAGCGCACCTCATCCGCGGACAATAAACCGGTGAGTATCGCCAAACACTGGGCATGCTCGCTAAAAAGCGTTTGATCCGTGTTATCCGCAAACAAACGACGCGACGAACTCCAGAAACTTCGACGCACCGCCTCCATTAAAGATCCGGCCGCCGCGCGATCGCGCGCCGCCAACTCCGGTTCGCCGAACCCCGCTTCCATCTCCGCTTTTGCCAAAAACGACAAAACCCCCTGAAGGTTGATCGCAGCGCTCGGGTTAAAATCGGCTTCAGGAGGGATTCCACCCGGCCACGAAGGCACCCAATCCATGAAGTTCCACTCCGGCGGCGCGGCAAGCAGTCCGTCCGGACGGCGCAGATTGCGGAAGGCCTCCATGACGGCCCGCACGGCCGGCAGAATGCCGCGGGTCCACTCTGTTGTATCGCGCCACATCCAATAATCGTGCGCCATACACACCCACCACAACGAAAACGGCGGGATGATTTGCAGCGTGTGCGATGGAAACGCCGACCGGGTGAAACCGGATAATCGGCGCGAATCGGCAAACATTTGCACCGCCTTGCGCGGGAGACGGTCATCGCACGTCAGCACATAGGTCGTCAGAACTTCCAAACGCGTATCGCCCACATACATGAGCTGTTCATAATAAGGGCAATCCATGTAAGTTTCGTGCGAACACATTTGCAGGGCACGGACACCCAAAGGAATGACGGCCCCCATCCGCGGTTCGGAAGACGTCCAGCGCCCCTCCATTTCCAAAGGATAACGCGTCTCAAGAAGACGAAAGCCGTCGAGCGTAAGCTCCTCGTCCCCCGTTTCAATCGCGATCTGGATATAACGCCCCGCCTCCCACCAGAGGGTCGTGAACTCGCGGCACGCGCCGCCATCCGGCAGGAATTCGTCGCCGATGCCAATAAACCAACGCCCCTCGATCTCGTCACGGTTGCCTTTGACGCGCCTGGCCCCGCCCGACAGAGGCTCACGCGCCTGATCGTCTTGCGCGTACAGCGCTTCCGCCCAATCGATTCGTATCTTGGCGCCGCACCCGCCGGATACCGTCATAATCGGATATGCGCAACAGTAGTCGCCGATATCGACGATCGCCAGCCGCGTCGTGTGGGGAGGTATCGCCACGGCGCCCTTGCCCTCCAACCACACCCGCCATGCCGCCGACTCCTGCTCCAAATTATCGACCGCACGAACGGGGGCGTCCGCTCGTCTGGCGCTCAGATGCCGCAAATTACCCGCCGCGCGCGCTCGCTCCAACATGGGCGGCAAGGTCGCCGGCGAGAGGACCCACCACTGGTTACTGTCACGCTGATCGCCGGAAAATGCCTTGGCGATAATCTGCGCGGGCTCCCATGTTCCATCTGCGCCATTCTCGAACCCCCATGGTAAAGCGCGCCCGTCCACCCGTAATCGCTGCCCTACCACCAAAAATGACAATATCGTCTTGGAAATCGTCAAAAACTCGAACCCTGGGATCGAACGCGTCTCCCAAGGCGACAACCCCGTACTCAACACATCGTTCCACTTGCCTTCCGCGGCCAAAAGGAACCCGGGGCGAACGCTCATTTGCGCCCATGGCGCCACAGCATCGCCCAACCACCAAGTCTGGGCCAACAGAACATGCTCGCCCGCCGGCAGCGTTAGTTCATAACTCTCGTAGCGCCACCGTTCCGGCGAACCGCGTTCCGGCCCACGTCCCACCGGACAACCATCCAGAAAAAGTCGGTAACGGTTGTCCGCCGAGACGTGAATGCGCACCGCGGCCGGCGCCGTCATTGACCAGCACCGGCGAAAGAGCGCAACGGAAGGCTCTTGCCGCGGACGAGCCGGGTGATCGATCCATGACGCGGGCCATATCCCCTTATCGCCCCAATATCCTATTTTGGAATTAAAAAATGGCGACTGCGAGACGAAAATACGGCGGGCTGAAGATTGTCTCCCGTTTTTATTCATCGTTATTCCTGCTTTCGTGTAATATCATTATTGCAATCACTCCCGCGCGGACACAACTACAAATCTAATTTTTGAGAATTAATCGAAGGGGGGGGGTGGAATGTCATCTTTTTTTTCCATGCGCATTATTTTATGCTTTATAGAAATTAGCGTAAAGCAAAAACGGCATGGTTTACGGTTCATGGCTGTGAAATTCACTCGGGAAACAGGCTGCCACTGCCCATTGCACCATGCCATGCGTTGAATTCTCGCTGATCTCTGATTTCTGACATCTGGTTTTGGTTTCGCCATGCTTACCCAGCACATCACGCCGGAAATGCGCCGGAAATTGAAAGCCGCGCTGGCCGAAAACGGCCGGTGCCGGCTGGCGGCCATGTCCTTTTCCGCCACGGCCTTCCTGGCGCTGGACCTGCTTTCCGAGTTCCGGCGCACGGTGGTGGTCGTGGCCGACAGCATGCGCTCGCTGGACGAGCTGCGCCGCAACCTGTCGGCCCTGGCCGGCGCGCACCCGGAACGCATTTTATATTACCCGGCCTGGGAAACGCTGCCCGGTGGAGAAGACGGACGCCGGACGACAGACATCGGACGACAGACAGTCGAAGAAAAACACCGGAAGCAAGCCGCTGTTCAAACAGAAGTGGTCGGCGAACGCCTGCAGACCCTGGACCGGCTAAGCGCGCTTCAAGAACCGGTGGTCATTGCCACTTGCGTGCAGGCCTTGATGCAAATGACACTCGCGCCCGCCGCGCTCAAAGCCCACACCTTCCGGCTCGCGCTCGGCGATGAGCATGACCCGCAAACGCTGGCCCAGCGCCTTGAGCAAACCGGCTACGCCTTCGAGCCGGAAGTCCAGGAGAAGGGCCAGGCCGCCTGGCGCGGCGGAATATTGGACATTTGGCCGCTTAACGAGGAGGCTCCGTTCCGGATCGAATTCGTCGGCGCCACAGTGGAAACGATCCGCTCCTTCGATCCCGCCAGCCAGCGCTCATTCGCGCGTTTAAAAGAAGTGGCGTTGCCGCCGGTTGACGAATGGAATTTGATGAGAGCCGGGACCGGGGCGCGCTGTCTTTTCATGAATTACCTGCCGGCGGATCCGATCTATCTATGGTCGGAGCCCTGGCCGAGTTCGGGCAGGCCCGTGATTGGCGACTTGCCGTCCGCCGTTCACCGTCCGGCAGGCATTCGCTATCATGCGGCCATCTACCAGGAGGCCCTGGATGAAACCAAGATTGCCGACCTGACCATTCCTTTTGCCGGCGTTCAGCAAGTCATCTCCAAAAATACGCGGGCGTGGCAATGTCTGCCGGATCCGGTTTTCGCAAGCACGTGGAGCGTGGAGCGTGAAGCGGAGAGCGGGGAACCTGGAATAGGAAACGGGCCGCGAGGAACAGACACGCCCGCCGACTGGCCGCCGCCGGCGCCGCAGGTGGATCTGGGATTTCGGCCCGTAACCGCCTTGTCCGCCCCGCGCCGTGATTCCGCCCTCCTGGAGTCGGGACCGGACGTCTTCGCCGAGCGCCGCCGCCAGTGGCTGGCAAGTCTGGGCGAACGCGCAAAACACGGACTGCGCGTGCATATCTTCTTCTATACCCAGGGGGCCTTGGACCGCTTCCGCGAGATTAATCCCGAGCCCGCCTTCCACCTGCACGTAGGCATGCTCTCGGATGGCTTCATGCAAGCGGAACTCAAATTGGCCGTGCTCTCCGAATCCAACTTGCTGGGCCGGCCCAAGCTGCTTCCCGACCGCGCCGCGCGGACAAGCCGGACTCGTCCGACAAGCCGGAAAGCCTTGGCATCGGCGGGGGCAACCATCACCGACTGGACCAATCTGGAGCCGGGCGACCTCGTCGTGCACGTGGATCACGGCATTGGCCGTTACCTGGGACTATACGAGATCGTGTTCGACGGGAAACGCCAGGAGGCGCTGGCGATCGAATATGCCGAGAAAGCCAAGCTTTACGTGCCCGTTGCGCAGGCCCACCTGCTGAGCCGCTACGTCGGCGTGGGCAAACACGCGCCCGGCTTGCACCGGCTGGGAGGCGCGCGCTGGTCGCGCGAAAAGGACGCCGCCGAGCGCGCCGTGCGCGACTTGGCCGCCGACCTGCTGGCAATCCAGGCCGCGCGCGAATCGAAAGCCGGGATCGCCTTCCCGCCCGATACCCCCTGGCAAAACGAATTCGAAGCCTCGTTCCCTTACCAGGAAACCGAGGACCAGGAACGCGCCATCCTCGACGTCAAGCGCGACATGGAAGCCAGCCGGCCCATGGACCGGCTGGTCTGCGGCGACGTCGGCTACGGCAAGACCGAGGTGGCCATGCGCGGGGCCTTCAAGTGCGTCATGAGCGGCAAGCAGGTGGCCGTGCTGGCGCCCACCACCGTCCTGGCCCAACAGCATTATGAAGTCTTCGCGGAACGCATGGCGGCCTATCCTGTGCGCGTGGAACTGCTTTGCCGCTTCCGTACGCCCCAGGAACAGGCCGACGTGGTGCGCGCCTTGGCCGTCGGCGGCGTGGATATCGTCATCGGCACCCACCGGCTGATTCAGCCGGACGTGCATTTCAAGGACCTCGGGCTGGTGATCATCGACGAAGAACAGCGCTTCGGCGTCGGCCACAAGGAACGCTTCAAGCACCTCCAGCAGTTGGTGGACGTTCTGACGCTCACCGCCACGCCCATCCCGCGCACGCTCTACATGAGTCTCACGGGCGCCAAGGAAATCAGCGTGATTCAGACCTCGCCCAAGGCGCGCCAGGCCATCGAGACCATCGTGGCCAGGAACGACGACCGCGTTATCCGCGACGCCATTCTGCGCGAGTTGAACCGTGGCGGACAGATTTATTACCTGCACAATCGCGTGCATTCCATCGAGCGCGTCCGCGAACGGTTGGCAAAACTTGTGCCCGAGGCGCGCATAGTCGTCGGCCACGGCCAAATGCCGACCGCGGCCCTCGCGCATGTCATTCAGGATTTTGTGCGCGGCGATTACGACCTCCTGCTCTGCACCACGATCATCGAAAGCGGATTGGACATTCCCAACGTCAATACGATCCTCATCGATCGCGCCGACCGCTTCGGGATGGCCGATCTCTACCAGCTCCGCGGGCGGGTGGGCCGCTCCAGCCGCAAAGCCTACGCCTATATGCTCCTGCCGGTGCATGGGCATCTCCTGGACATCTCGCGCCGGCGCATCCAGGCGATTCTGGAACACACCGAACTGGGGGCCGGGTTCCGCCTGGCCATGCGCGACCTGGAAATCCGCGGCGCGGGCAACCTGCTGGGTCCCGAGCAGAGCGGACACATTGCCGCCATCGGGTTCGATTTATACTGCCAGCTTTTACGCTACACCATTGCGCAAATGTCGAAGAAAGAGGGCCCGGACAAAGGCGCGGCGCGTTTGCCAACGCGGATTGTGCATGTGGAAGTCAAGCTGGACTTCATCGATCTCTCGGCCCAGGCCGCGGACCCGGCCCATTCGGCATTTTTGCCCGTGGCCTATGTGGAGGATGAGCGCCTGCGGATCGGCGTGTACCGTCAGATCGCCTCCGCCATGACCCTTGAAGAAATAGACGGCCTGCGCGAGGAATTTCGGGACCGGTTCGGCCCCCTACCCCCGCCGTTGGAGCGCCTGCTCAAGATCGCCGCCCTGCGGATCCTGGCGGCGGAGAAAAAGATCACGATGATCGAGGTGCAGGAAGGCAAGCTCATCCTTCACCGGCATGCGGAGCTTCTGCAAATCAAAAACCGTTTTCCGCGCCTGCACTCCCAGGACGCCGACGCGCAGTTGGACGAAATCCAGCATTGGCTCCGGCGCGTGGAGGACAAAGGATTCTCCCCGATCCGCGCGTAAGCGCGTAAATCGGGAATGGTTGATGGGCAATGGTTGATGGGTAATGGCGAGCCGGTTTTATACCGGCTATCCGAAAGCGTAGCCGACGTAAAGTCGGCTCTACATATTGAAATCAACGGATTCGTGTATTGTGTAGAGCCGGTTTTATACCGGCTATCTGAAAGCGTAGCCGACGTAAAGTCGGCTCTACATATTGAAATCAACGGATTCGTGTATTGTGTAGAGCCGGTTTTATACCGGCTATCTGAAAGCGGAGCCGACGTAAAGTCGGCTCTACATATTGAAGTCAACGGATTTGTGTATTGTGTAGAGCCGGTTTTATACCGGCTATCTGAAAGCGTAGCCGATGTAAAGTCGGCTCTACATATTGAAGTCAACGGATTTGTGTATTGTGTAGAGCCGGTTTTATACCGGCTATCCGAAAGCGTAGCCGACATAAAGTCGGCTCTACATATTGAAATCAACGGATTTGTGTATTGTGTAGAGCCGGTTTTATACCGGCTATCTGAAAGCGTAGCCGACATAAAGTCGGCTCTACATATTGAAATTAACGGATTCGTGTATTGTGTAGAGCCGGTTTTATACCGGCTATCCGCACACCAAGCCATGAATGACAAAGCCATATATCGTGGTTACCAACGCTGTTCGCTGATCGATTACAGCGATGGCAACAATGCATTCGAAATTACGGTTTGCGTCAAACCGAGACGGGCTGTTTTCATTTCATCGGAGCGGAATAAGACCCTTATTCAAGAAATCGCACACTTACAGGACGAAGGATATTGGGGCGTCTATGTTTATTGCATTATGCCGGACCATTTGCATTTGATCGTTAATCCAGGCTACATGGGATTAGATGCGGCAGTAAAGAGATTGAAAGGCAGATATTCTGTGCCATGGCGCAAATTCGGCGATAAACAGCCGCTATGGCAACCCGGCTTTTTCGATCATTGTATTCGATCCGCCGAATCCTTTAAGGATAAATGCGACTATGTGCTTCAAAATCCAGTGCGAGCCGGCCTGGTTATGAATGCTTCCGAATACCCATGGTTGGGGAGCTTGGCCAGACGATAGGTGTGTATGTAGAGCCGGTTTTATACCGGCTATCCTGAAAGCGTAGCCGACGTAAAGTCGGCTCTACATATTGAAATCGACGGGGAGGGGGGAGGTGTAGAGCCGGTTTATACCGGTTATTCGAGTTAAGAGACGCCGCGGCACACACGGAACGAAGCGCGGCATGCGCGAGCCGTCAGGTCGTGGCGTGCTCGATCCAGGCATACAACTCCCGGACGGTGCGTTCGAACACGGCCAAGCTGTATTGCGCGTCGGCCAAGGTTTTGGCCCGGCGGGCCAGTTCCCGGCCCTGGTCGGGGTGCTCGATTAACCGGCGCATGCCGTCGGCGAAAAGCGCGGGCGTCGGCGGCGCCAGCACGGCGATTTCGGAGTTCAATACTTGCGTGTGCGTGGGCAGGTCGGTGGCCAGAATCGGCTTGCCGGATTGCAAATACGAATAGATTTTCATGGGCGTGTTGTCGCCCTGGATGCGCGGCGACACGAGCGCGTCGGCGGCCGCAAATAATTCCGCCATCCGGCCGATGGGCCATGGGCCAAGGAAGCGCACGCTTTCGCCAAGGCCCAGTATTCCGGCTTTCTCCCGGTAACGCCGAATATCGTCCTCTTTGCCGCCGGCGATCACGAGCGCGACCGTGACGCCGCTTTTCAGCAGGAGCGCAAAACTATCGAGCAGGAGATCGAGTCCCTGGTAGCGCTCCAGGTTGCCGATATAAAGGAAACAGGGATGCGGCAGGGCGGACAATGCCGAAGGGAGTTCTCCGCCGTCCGGCCGGGGCTCCGACGCCAGGAGCGACACATCGCGCAACAGGCACAGCTTGCGCGGCGCGTAAGGCCGGGCAATCTCCGCCAACGCGTCGCAGACCGGCACGACCGCCAGGGCGTGGCGGATGGCGCGGCCTTCGAACCATTTCAGGATGGGGGCGAACACCGCCAAGGCCCTGAATTTTTCCGTCATTTGCCGGGGCATGGAGGAATCCATGTCGAACACGTATGGCGTGCGCAAGCAGAGGCGGATCAGCATGGCCATAAAGACGGATTCTTCCACCGCATGCACCACTTGGTAACGCCCGCGGGCGGCCAGGCGCAAGGCCTTGGCCATGACGAAAACGTCACAGACCAATTTCTTGAACGAAAAACCCGGCCGGATGCCGCGCATACCCGGCAGGCGCGGAATGCGATGAAGAGTAACGCCGGGATAAGTTTTATCGGCGCCTTCGCGGAAAGTCACCACGTCCACCTGGTCGCCGCGCCGTGACAGCGCCGTGAGCAGGAGATCCACGGCGATGGGCGTGCCGCGTTCCTGATAAAACGGATGCGGGGCAAGCAAAAGAATCTTCATAGGCTGGATGTCTAACGCGGGCTATGCCCGCAACCCAAATAATTTGCCCGATGACCAACGCCATCCCATGTCCCATAGGGACATCCGCTAATAGGCCGGCGCTTCAGCGCCGGTACCCCGTCAAAACAAAAACGTCCCGTCCCGTAGGGACGGCCGAACTTCCCGTTCATCCCCATACATACCGTTCATCATACGGCACATTGTGTCTTTTAAGAAATGCCCGATATTCCTCTTGAAACGACACCTTGCGGTGATGCTCCTCCTGACCCTCAATATAGCGGCAGGTTTCATCGGTTTGCGAAACTCCTATGCTGAATGCTCCGTATCCTTCCTGCCATGCAAATCCTACCAGCTGCGGAAACGTCTCATGGAGCCACTTCGACGACGGCCCCTTGATCAACTTCATCGCTTCGGCGACCGAAAGCTCGCGGCTTAACGACAACAATAGATGGACGTGTTCGGACACTCCGCCAACAGCAAGCGCCTTCATGCCATTCTGTCTTGCGATGCCCCCCAGATAAGGAAAGAGCCGCGGGCGCACCGAAGGGGACAACCAAGGCTCGCGGTTTTTCGTGCTGAATACCGCGTGAATCAAGAGGGTATGATACGAATTCGCCATTGTTCACGCGTCCCTACGGGACGCAATTTCGGTTGCTTATCATTGTACAGGCGCTAAAGCGCCTGCCTATTTTCGGCCGCCCCCACGGGGGGCAAACGCCGCGTGCTTGCCATTGTACAGGCGCTACGCCTGCCTATTTTCGGCCGCCCTATTGGGGCGAAATTCAGAAGTCAGAATAAAGAATCAGTATTGGCCAAGAGAATAGGCTATAAGCGCAGGGTCTTGGCGGAATGTCCTTTGCGGTCTTCAATGGCTGATTCTTGCGAGTTTTATTCTGGATTCTGAATTCTGACTCCTGACTACCTGAGTTACTCCGGTTCAGATATCAATTCCGCTCATGGGTTCCCAGCCATTTACGGAGCCGGCCGTAGCTGAGCAGTTGGTCGGTCAGGAAGGTGGCCATGTATTGCCAGGGCACGCCGCCGATCGTTTTGCGGCGCAGGCGGTCGCACTTGCGGCAAATGGCCAGGGCCTCGATATCCTCGGCAAACTGCCGGCGCAGTTGCCGGTAAGCCGGGCCGTTCCAGATTTCCTTCAGCGGCGTTTCCCGGGCGTTGCCTAATTTCAGCACGGCGTGAAAATCCTGCGGACAAGGCGTGACCGTGCCGTCGGCGCAAACGACCATGGCATACCAGGGGAACGTGCAAACGGTGCAAGCGCGTCTATCGGCAACCTCGGGGGCGTCCGACCCGGCCCAGACGTATTCCTCTTTTTCGATGATTTCATCCACGCCGGCATCCAAAAACCGACGCCGCAGGGCCTGCACCGCGGCGGCATCGCTCTCGGCGGCCTGGTCCCGAAAGCGGATTTTTTCGATGACCACGTACGGTTTTTTAAGGCCCAGTTCGCGGCGAAGCGCGACGAAGCGCAGAATATTATCCCGCGTTTTCTCGAACGTGGCGCCCACGCGCACCCGCTCGTAGGTTTCCTTGGTGAAGCCGTCGAACGAAAACGAGACCAGGTCCGGACCGGCCTCCAGCAGGCGGCGCGCCTTGATTTCATCCAGCAGGGCGCCATTGGTATGGAAACGGACTTTGAGCCCGGCCGCCTTGGCGTAGCGGATCATGTCGAAAAGCGCCGGATTCATCAGCGGCTCGCCGCGATGATGGAGGTTCACGTCGAGGGCGAAACGGCGGGCTTGATCGATGATTTTTTGAAACAGCGCCAGGGGCATAAGGCCCTTGGCGGCGGCGGCCACGTCCTTATTGGGGCACATGACGCACCGCAAGTTACAGCAACTGGCCGTTTCGATCCACAGGCGCAGAGGCAGGTGCCGGAGCGCCGCCTGCCGGCGCCGGTAAGCCATGTAAATCCGGCCCATACGGCCCATTTTCCAAATCGGCTTCATGCGGGTACAATAAAGAAAACCGGGGCGCAGTTAAACAGTAAAAATACCCGCGTGCGCCTCCGCGGTTAATCGGAGTTCATCCGTTTGATCCCGCAGCGGCGAGGAACGAAGTCAGCGGACTGGTGGGAACGGCCTCATCGTTTTGGGACATGATCCCGGCCAGGCGCGCGGAACGACCGGCCTGCACGGCCAGAGCGAAGGCGGCGGCCATGGCCGCGGGATCGCCGGCGACGGCGATGGCGCTGTTGACCAGCACGGCGTCGCACCCGATTTCCATGGCCAGGGCGGCATCGGCGGGCGAACGCAACCCCGCATCCACAATCACCGGCACGCGGCTGTCGCGGATAATGAGTTTCAACAGGTCGGCCGTGGCCAGACCATGTCCGGTGCCGATCCCCGACCCCAGGGGCATGAGCGAGGCGCAGCCGGCATCTTCCAGGCGCTTGGCCAGGACCGGGTCGGCCGGCATGTAGGGCATGACCACAAATCCTTCCGCCGCCAGAATCCGGGCGGCCTCCAGGGTTTCAATCGCATCGGGCATCAGGTGATGAGGGTTGGGATGGATTTCCACCTTGATAAACGGACTGCCGCTGAGTTCCCGGGCGATGCGGGCGGCCTTGACGGCCTCCCGCGCATTGCAGGCCCCGGACGTGTTCGGCATGAGCGTCAGTCCCTTGATCTTTAGGAGCGGCCCCAGCAGGTCGTCCGAGGGCCGTTCCCGATTGAACCGGCGCAAAGCCACAGTCACAAGCCGGGCGCCGGAAGCCCGGATGGCTGCCAGCATGGTTTCGGCATCCGCGAACTTGCCCGTCCCCAAGATCAGGCGCGAGCTGAAGGTGTGCCGGCCTAATGTTAAAGCATCCATTCCTTCCCCAATAAACTATTTCCGCTTTTTTTCCTCAAGCATCTCTTCCCGGAAAATTCGATCCGATCTCATCACGTGGAGAATGAAGACATACTCTTTCTCCGCTCTGTAAAATATTCGGCACGGGGGAATCACTACCTGACGATAGGGCAGATCCGGCATCTCGGGAGGTATCGATCCGGAGTTTGGAAATTGTTCCAGCCGGTCAACGGTCTCGAACATCCGTTGGATGTATCTTTTAGCGGCGTCCGGCTTGTCGAGGGCAATATAGTCTGCGATGACTTCCAAGTCGGCAAGCGCCGGTTCCGTCCAGATCAGGCGAGCCATTTATTCATCCTTTTTTTCGCTTGCGCGCGGGTCATGATCCCGCCTTCTCGAATCGCCCGTTCGCCGCGGGCTATGCCTTCCAGAATATGGATGCGGCTCTCCTGCATTTCAAAGCTTTGGACATCGACCAGATATGCGGCCGGTTTTCCACGCTCGGTAATCAATACGGGGATTTTATCCCGCTGAAGCTTGAAAATCAGGCGCGTGGCTTGCCGTTTCAGCGTGGTAACCAGTTCTGTTTTCATGTGTGATACTATAGTGTCACATTGGCCGATCGTCAAACATCTTTCAATTGAACTGGCCGACTGAGCGCGTAGCGCTCAACCACAAACTGGTCACTCGTTCATTGAGACGTTTGTTTTACGTTGTTCAAGCGGAATAGGCTTCTTACTGCCTTCGTCTCCACGTTTTAGTCGCGTCCGTATCGCGGCATACATTCTGGCAAGCGTCTCGCGGCTATCGGGGTCTCGGAGGAGCCCCATTCCTCTTTTATATAATTGTTCTGCCAGTTCGGCGTTATTTAATCGTACTATCGCAATGTCGATCATTTCAATATGAGGCTTCACCTCGTTCGGGAATTCCCGAATAATATTTTCGTATTCCCTTTCGGCTTCCTCATATCTTCCTTTGGCGGCAAGTGATTGCGGAATACCATAGATCGGCCTTGGTTTGCCGTCGTGATGAGTCCATATGATATTTCCCGCGAACTTGGCGAAATATCCCGTGATATCAGGCGCTATAAGTATGCCGCCCAACGCCACGAAGAATGGGCCAAACCACCATCCCAGCAATGGAATCGAGAACAGAATCAGAGGAATACCAAGTCCCCACCGGATCAGGCGTTTCCATATCTCGCGCCTTTTTTCTTCTTTCCATTGGGCGACATCGTCGCATTGCGATTCTTCCCGATTCGGACTCATGCGGTCTCTTGTCCAACGTTGACGCCAACTGCACATCTGTTCCCAGTCCGTCGTCCGCCATCCGTCGTTTGTCACCCGCCCCCCGTAGCGCCCGGGCGCAGGAGGGTTAACTTCCGGCGCTGGGCGGCGACGATTTCGTTGATTCGTTTGGGATTCGGCAAGCCGCGGGCGACCAGTTCATAGCCTTCCACGCCCGAGGTGGCCATCTTGATATCGCCGAGACGGCCCAGCCGCTGGAAAAACGACTGGTTGATTTCAACCGTGTTGATGTCCGTCAACGCCAAATCCACAACGCGCTTGCGGACAAGCCCGGTTTCCAGCACGACCCGATCCGGGTAAACACGCAAGGTCAGACTGGCCTGTTTCCAGAGCGCGATCGCCAGCGGGATCAACAGCCACCCGAACGCCAGGTACCAGAAGTAATGCCACCAGGATGGCTCCACTTCCAGCAGAAGGTCTTCCGTATCGTCAAACACGTTCGTCATGTTCCTGTGGTTTATGGTTCCAAGGTTCAGCGGTTCAACGGTTCAACGGTTCACGGTTCAACGGTTATCGGATATTTTCCGGTCTGACGCCTGCCCTCCGTAGCGCCTTGGCGTAGGAGGGTCCGCCTTCTTGTCCGGTCTGTCGTCCGGCGTCCGTCGTCCGTCGTCTGTCGTCCGGCGTCCGTCGTCCGGCATCCGTCGTCCGGCGTCCGTCTTCCGCCCGTCCTACCCAAGCTTGCCGTCGCGGTGCGCGGCAATAAAATTCATCCCAAACTCGTCCGTGCCCAGCAAGAGCGCCTTGGCCAACTGGAACGGCTCCGTTTTGGGGTCCAGGCCCTGGAGAATTTTGGCGTTGATTTGGAGCGGATCCACAATGCCGCCGTCGCCGCCGGCTTCCACCGCCAGATAGGCGAAGACTTGGTTGATCAGCTTGCGGGCGGGCATGCCGAAGGACACATTGCTCAAGCCGCCGATAATATGAATGGCGGGGCCGTATTTTGCCCGAATCGCCTGCACGGCGGCCAAAAACATCCTGCCGTTGTTCGCTTCCGTGGAAATCGTATAAACAAGCGGGTCCACGTGAATCCAATCCAGTTGGATGCCTTTGGCGGTCAACTGCGGAATCAGCCGTTCCAAATTGGCCAGGCGTTCTTCCGTGTTGGCCGGCAGTCCTTTTTCACCGGCGGCGGAGGCCACCACGGCCGGTTTATATTCGGCCGCCGCATCCAGGAGCCCGATGCGCTCCAGAGAAATGGAGTTCACCATCGGCCTGCCCGCAGTGCTGCGCCCAGCGTTGCAGGCGGGCCGGCCGCGGGCTTGCTCGCAGGCTTTCAGGCCGGCGCGCATGATATCGCTGTTGGAGGAATCGATACTGAGCGGCAGGCGCGAGGCGTCCTGCACCAGCGCCGCCGTCCACTGCATGGCCTTGATCCGTTCCGATAAATCCATGCTGAATTCATCGACGTTCACGTCGAGGAACGCAGCCCCGGCCTTCTCCTGCTTGGCCGCCATGACCCGCAGATAATTGCGGCCGGCTTCCTGCGCGGCCCCCTGTCCGTTCATCCCCTGCCAGATCGCCGCGGCGCAGTGCTTGATTTTTCCGTTTTCCCAGTCGGCGCTTTTCAAGAAAATTTCGGGAATGGGCAATGTTTTCTTCCTGCCGCCGTCGTCATAGCGGATGGCGCGCGCGGCGGCGTCCACCAGGTTGCCGTCGCGCTTCAACACGCGCGTGCAGTGAATGTTCTCGCCGATGACGATAAAGGTTTTAATCTGCATAATGGGGCCTTTCAATTTTAGAAGCCGGAATTCAGAAGTCAGAATTCAGAATTCAGAATGAGGAAAGCCGGCATGGGCATTTCGTTCCGTATTTTGTCTTCTGTCTTCTGCCTTCCAGTGACTATACGCCAACCATCCGACCCGGCAAGCAAAATTGGGCGGCGAAAAAAAGCCGCCCCGCCGGAGTTGCCCGGCAGGGCGGCTTTACAGTAATTTTCCATGTAGCCGCGGCGGTGACGCCGTGGCCACCGGAAGAATCCACGCCCTCACGGGCGCGGCTACCCGGATTGGCAGAAGGCTACTTGATACCCGCCAGCTTCTTCGCCAAGTCCGCGGCGGAGGCGGCATCCGGCGCGTAGCCATCGGCGCCGATCTCGTCGGCGAACGCCTGGGTCACGGGCGCGCCGCCGATCATGACCTTGACTTTGCCGGTCATGCCCGCGGCCTTGACGGCTTCCACGACGCTCTTCATGTTGGTCATGGTGGTCGTCAGCAGGGCGGAGGCCCCGATCAGGCCGGCGTTATTGTCCTTGGCCAGTTGGACCATTTGAGCGGGCTCCACGTTGATGCCCGCGTCCACGACCTTGAACCCCGCGCCTTCCAGCATCATGCACACCAGGTTCTTGCCGATGTCATGCAGGTCGCCCTTGACGGTTCCGACAACGACCGTGCCCTTCGGCTCGACGCCGGCGGCGGCCAGGAGCGGCTTCAACTGTTCCATGCCCGCCTTCATGGCGCGGGCGGCAATCAGCACTTCCGGCACATAGACTTCGTTCTTCTTGAAGCGCTCGCCAATCAGGCTCATGCCGGACAAGAGGCCCTTGTTCAAAATGTCGGCCGGTTTGACATTTTCAGCGACGGCCTTCGCGACCAGTTCCTTGACTTCCTTGGCCTTGCCCTTGATCAGGTTCTCCGAGATTTGCTCCAATACGCTCATACCACCCTCCTGTTTGCCCGCCCGCAACGCTACCTGCCCGCAATGCTACAGCGTTGCAGGCGGGTGCGCAACATTATGGGCAGGTTTTGTTTCCCGACTTGTTTACCGCATTAGACCGCTTTTTTCTATTTGCCTTAAAAACACGCCTTTACCATACGGGAACTCTTGATAAAAGATAGGCAAATTATGCTTGATTTTATAACATTCTTGCTGTATTTAAAAAAATAGTGTCAAATATTTAATGTTTTTTCAACATGCACGGCCTGGTTTTATGACAATCCTATCCAAGCGCACGATCGCGGAGGTTAGCCGGGGTTACCACCAGACTTTCGGGTTGCACGCCTTGCCCATCACCGTCAGCGGCGAACCCTGGCCGAGCTCGGGCAGGCGCCGGCCTACCCAGGCGGGCGACTCGTCAACGGCGCAACGTTCGTTAGCGGAGCGCCTGCCGACCGCCGTGCAGACGCGGGCCTACAGTTTGCAGGAAGCATTGCATTGGGGCGAGCCCTACCTGTTTTATCCCGTACCCGGCCTGACAAGCTGGGTGGTGGCCTTGGTGGACCAGCACGCCGTGCGGGGCGGCCTGCTGGGCGGCGTGGTGCGGCCGCAGGGGCAACCGCTGGAAACAAGCGTGCAGGGCCTGGCGGACCAGGGCATCGTCCTGCCCGCCGCGCGGCGCTATGTCGTCCGCCTGCCGGTCTGGAGCGCCGAGCGCATCCGGGAAGCGGCCATGGCCCTGGAAAAAACATTTTATCAGATCAGCGGCTGGAAGCCGTTGCTCCTGGAGGAAAACCGGCGCAAGGCCGCCCAACAGCGGCAAATCGCCGAAGCCATCGAAGATCGGAAAAAAAACGGCGCGACGGCCTACCCGATCGACAAGGAACGCATGTTGCTCTCGCTGATCCGCGCGGGCGACCAGAACGGCGCGCGGCGTGTGCTCAATGAAATGTTGGGCGCCATGTACCTGTTTTCGCCCAAACTGGCGGTCCTGCGCGCGCGCAGCATCGAAATGATGGGCTACCTCACGCGGGCCGCCGTCGAGGACAGCCCGCTCATGGAGCCGCTCATCGAGCGCAACCACCAGTGGATGCAGCAACTCATCGGCGCGCCCGACTTCGAAACGTTGTCCCACGTTCTGATGCGGGCCCTGGACGATTTCATGCAGGGGATTTACGCGCATGGTTTCAACGTCTATAACCCCAAGGTCAGCCGCATCCTCGACTTTATCGCCCAGAACTACACCAAGCCGATCGCGCTGGCGCAGATCGCCGCGGCCACGGACTTGAGCGTTTTTCGCGTCAGCCACCTGGTGAAGCAAAACACGGGCAAGTCCGTCCTCCAACATATCATGCAGTTGCGCATCCAGAAAGCGCGGCAGTTACTGGAACGCTCGTCGCTCAATTGTTCGGAAATCGCCTATGAGCTGGGATTCTGCGACCAGAGCTATTTCATCAAGCATTTCAAACGCCTGACCGGAATCACCCCCCGGCGCTATCGCCGCGCGCCCTCGGCGCCCGATCCACGCGCAACCGCGCCGATCGGGAATGGTTGATGGTTCTTCGTTCTCGGTTCTTGGTTTCACATTCGACGTTGGACGTTCGATGTTGGGCGTTGGGCGTTTGCTTGCTTTATCCGTATCTGCCGTCTGCCGTCCGTTTTCGGTCCGTCTTCCATCCTTGCGCTCCCACCCGTTTTGCGATAGAAAAAGACACAACGGCATGGTTCGACGGTTCACGGTTATGCTGACAATTATTTTCATCGGCGCACTGCTTGTCTTTGCGTCCGCCTATTTTATTTACGGCCGGTTCCTGGAGCGCCGCTTCGACGTGGACGACAAGCGGCCGACGCCCAGCCACACGGATTACGACGGCATCGACTGGGTGCCGGCGCATCCTGCCGTCCTGTTCGGCCATCATTTTTCGTCCATCGCCGGGGCCGGGCCGATCATCGGCCCCATCATTGCCTCGCTGGCTTTCGGCTGGGGCCCCACGCTGATTTGGATCCTGATCGGATCCATTTTTATCGGCGGCGTGCAGGATTTTTCCGCCCTGATCGCCTCCATCCGCCGCGGAGGCCGCTCGATCGCGCAGATCGCGCGCGAAACCATGTCGCCCCTGGCCTTCCGCCTGATGCTGTTGTTCATCTGGTTGACGCTGGTTTACATCCTGACGGTTTTTACCGACCTGACGGCGGCCACCTTTGTCGAGGACGGCGGGGTGGCCACTTCATCGCTGTTGTTCATAGCGCTGGCCATCGGATTCGGCCTGGTTGTCTATCGCCTTAAAATACGCGTCTTGTACGCTTCGCTCATTTTCGTGCCGTTGGTTTTTCTATCGGTCTGGGTCGGCCGGGAATTGCCGGTTTTGCCGGCTTGGTTGAACGACATCCTGGGATGCGATCCCAAGAAAGCATGGTGCCTTGTGTTGATCGTGTATTGCTTTGTGGCCTCCACGGCGCCGGTCTGGATTCTGTTGCAGCCCCGCGATTATCTCTCCTCCTACCTTTTGTATTTCTCGGTGCTGGGCGGGTTCATAGGCATTCTCTGCGGCGGGTTTGCCGTTCAATATCCGGCCTTCAAGGCCTGGCACGACCCGCAGTTGGGAATGCTGTTTCCGATCCTGTTTATCACCATCGCCTGCGGGGCCTGTTCGGGATTTCATTCGCTGGTGGCATCCGGCACCACGGCCAAGCAGTTGAACAAGGAAACCGACGCGCGCAAAATCGGCTATGGCGCCATGCTGGTGGAGGGTTTGGTCGGGGTTATGGGCCTGATTGTGGTGGCGATGCTGCCGCCGGCCAGCCCGCTCGCGCGCCAGGCGCCCCTGACAATCTACGGCAACGGCATGGCCAATTTCCTCGGCGTATTCGGCGTCCCGGCCAAGATCGGATTTTCGTTCGGCCTGCTGGCGCTCTCCGCATTTATTCTCACGACCCTCGACACGGCCACCAGGTTGGGCCGTTATATCTTCGAGGAATTTTTCGGACTTAAAGGCCGCTACGTTCGGTATTTGGCCACACTCCTGACACTGGCCCTGCCGACGCTGTTTGTGCTGGTTACGTTCAAGGATGCCGCCGGCAACCCGATCTCCGCCTGGAAAGCGATTTGGCCGGTTTTTGGCGCCACCAACCAGATGCTGGCCGGACTGGCCCTGCTGGTGATCCTGGTCTGGCTGAAAAAAATCGGCAAACCGATCAAGTTCATTCTCTGGCCCATGATCTTCATGCTCGGCATGACCGTCTGGGCGCTGGTCATGCTGATCGACCAATACCGCTTGTCATTGATCGGGATTATTGCCATGCTGTTGTTCGTGCTGGCCCTGCTGTTGATCGTGGAAGCCGCGCGAACGCTGAAGACCAGGCCGGCGGCGACAGGATAGGCTGTGGGCCGTGGGCTGGCGACTGTAGGTCGCATACGAGACAGCCGGGGCAAAATGGAGCATCAGTGAAACTGGCACAACGAGTGGATCGGCGCGCTTCTATCTGAATAAAGCCTACAGTCCACAGTCTATAGCCTTCAGCCTGTATCTACATATGGGAGCTCATCATGAAAATGGTTAAACGGGCCCGGGAAATTTTGGACATCGAAGTCAAGGAACTACAGCGCGTCCGCGCACAGCTCGGACGGGAATTTTCGCGCGCCGCGCAGATCATCCTGGACGGCCTGAACCGGGACGGCAAGATCGTGGTCGCCGGCGTGGGCAAGAGTTTTCACATCGGCCAGAAGATCGCCGCCACGCTCGCCAGCACCGGCTCGCCCAGCGTGACCATGCATCCTTCACAGGCCATGCACGGGGACATCGGCATCCTCGGGACACGCGACGTCCTGCTGACCTTGAGCCATAGCGGGGAGTCCGCCGAGATCCTTGAAATTCTGCCGGTCGTCAAACGTCTGGGCGCGACAATCGTGGCCATGACCGGCGTGGCCGAAAGCGCGCTGGCGCGCGCCAGCGACGCAGTCATTCTGATCCCCGTGCGCCGCGAAGCCTGCCCCTTCAACCTGGCGCCGACCGCCAGCACGACCGCCATGCTGGCCGTGGGCGACGCCCTGGCCATCGTGCTCCTGGAGGCACGCGGGTTCCGCAAGGAGGATTTCGCCAAGCTCCATCCCGGCGGCGCCATCGGGCGGACCTTGCTCCTGCGCGTGGCCGACATCATGCGCAAGGATAAACGCCTGGCGCGCATCGGCGCGCAGACAAAAGTCAAGGATGCGATCCTGGCCATGACCAGCGCCCGTTCGGGCGCGGTCGGCATCGTGGACAAGACCGGCAAACTGGCCGGCATTTTCACGGATGGCGACCTGCGCCGGCTGATCACCCAGCGGCGCGGCGCGATCGCCAACCTGCCCATCCGCAGTGTAATGACACGCGCACCCATCACTGTGCGGACGAACGACCTGGCGGTCGAAGTGCTTAAAATATTCGAGGAACACACCATTGACGACCTGCTCGTGGTGGATGCCCAGCGCCGCCTCGTCGGCATGGTGGATATCCAGGATCTGCCGAAGTTCAAGATTATGTAGGATGTCCTCCTAATTTTTCCAAGCAGAGCGGTTTGTCAATTCCAGAATAATGACTGGCGTTGTCGAATCGAAAGTAGTAGCGTTGCAGAGAAATGAAGACCATTGATCGCATTACATTCGATCCTGAAATAATGGGCGGGAAGCCCTGTATTCGGGGACTCCGCGTAACAGTCGGCATGCTTGTCGGCCTGATCGCCGCAGGACGGACAAGGGACGAGATCCTCAAGCTGTATCCTTATCTGGAGGCGGAAGATGTTGCCCAGGCGCTTGCCTACGCTGCATGGCGATCTGAGGAAATCGACGTGCCCCTGGTCTTTGCATGAAGCTCGTGATCGACATGAATCTCTCCCCCGCCTGGATATCCCCTCTGGAGCGAGCGGGACACACGGTGACTCACTGGTCTTCGGTTGGCTCGCCAAATGCCACTGATCGGGAAATACTGGGTTGGGCAAGACAGAACGATTGTGTCGTTTTCACCCACGATCTCGACTTCGGCGCCATTCTTGCCGCCACTGATGCAGACGCACCCAGCGTCGTTCAAATCAGAACACAAGATCCCACTCCAATTTTTTGCGCAGAACTCCTGCTTGATGTCCTCCGGCAATACATTCAGGAGCTTGCGTCGGGCGCCTTGATTTCCATTGACGAAGATCGGGCCAGAGTCCGCCTGCTTCCTCTGAAGCGTGATGGGATTTGAGTAGACAACGCGTTTGACCGTTCACCGCCGAAAACGGCGGTTCCTCCCCGTGCTCGGGCGGGACGGGTTGCCGGTCAACAGCCACATTCTGTAAATAAAATGAAACGAAAGATCATGCTATCGGTCATACTTGTCATCATCCTTGTCGGGGCATGTTCGAGTATTCTTGCTTGGCGTCATAATAATTTGCGTAATCGATGCAAAAACAATCTTCGCCAGCTTTATTGCCCAATGGATTGCTGTGTTCCTTTGGAGAAAGGGCTAACGAATGGCGCTGCATTAGACCCAAAGGATGTCGCACAATGTATCAAAGGAGGAAAAATCCCAAAATGTCCCTGCGGACCGGAATACGAAATCATCTGGGTGGCGGGCGGACCACCTCCTAAGTGTCCGTATCACGGAGATTTACTGACCGTGATTTCAAATATCAACGACCAAAAACGCTTTGATTTCCAAGGCGATAAAAAGCCGGCTCCTCTTCAAAAAGCGGAACGTTTTCAATCCGAACCAGATATAATCATTGCAAAGGCGATCGAGCCTTACCTGGCGAAACCTTATTCCGAACTGGTTAAAATGGTTGACGCCGGCCTAAATACGATAGATGTGAAATGGTCATGCAGCAAGGCTTATCAGGTTGCAATATGGGCAATGTGGGAAAACGAGTCGAATGGAAATATTTGTGTCATTGGATTGGTAAACGCCAAGGACGACGATGACACTCTCATCCCGTACAAGCGATCCTTCATCAAAAGCCCTGACAACAAGTTCGTGGGCGAGCAGGACAAGCACCATAAAAATAAAACGCCGAACTAACCGCCTCGCATGAAAATAATTTGTTCCACCAATATTCCTTATGCCGAGGAGGCTTTCCGGCCGCTGGGCGATCTGACGATCCTGGCGCCCAAGGAAATCACCGCCGCGCGCGTGCGGGACGCGGACGTGCTCGTGATCCGCTCCACCCTGCGCGCGAATCGCGCCCTGCTGGAGGGCAGTCGCGTTAAATTTGTCGGCACGGCGACGATCGGGACCGACCACCTGGACCTGGCTTACCTCGACCAGGCCGGCATCGCCTGGCGCGCGGCGCCCGGCTGTAACGCCAACAGCGTCTCGGAATACGTGGCCACCGCCCTGTTGTGTCTGGGCCGGCGCCACGGCTTTACGCTCTCAGGCAAAACGATCGGCGTCATCGGCGTCGGCAACGTGGGCCGGCGTGTTGTGCAAAAGGCGCAGGCCCTGGGTCTGCGCGTCCTGCAGAACGACCCGCCCCGGCGTGAGGCCGAAAACAACCCGGACTTCCTGCCGCTCGAACAGGTTTTGGCCGAAGCCGACATCCTGACTTTGCACGTGCCCCTGACCAAAACCGGGCCTTACCCCACCTGGCATCTGGCCGATCGGAGGTTCTTCGAACAGGTGAAGCCCGGCGTCGTATGGCTCAACGCGGCGCGCGGCGCCGCCATGGATTCGGACGCCTTTTTAGAAGCGCATGCGGCCGGCAAGGCGGCCTATGCCGTGCTGGATACATGGGAAGACGAGCCCGCGTTCCGGACCGACGTGCTGGCGAAGGCGGATATCGCCACGCCGCATATCGCCGGACATTCCTTCGAGGGCAAGGTCATGGGCACTGTCATGATCTATCATGCCGTCTGCCGCTTCCTGGGAATTGCGCCGACCTGGACACCGGAAGGCCGGTTGCCAAACGACCTGTTGCCGCCGCCGCTGGTTCCGGAAATCCGTCTGGATCCCGCGGACTTAAGCGAGGAAGCGGCCCTGTGGCGGATCGCGCGGCCGGTTTACGATATCGAGGCCGATGACCGGCGCCTGCGCGCGGGCGCCACCATGGACCCCAAGACGCGCGGCGAGCATTTCGAACAACTCCGCAAGAATTATCCCATCCGCCGGGAATTCCGGTTCACGCACGTCATGCTTTCCCCAGGCTATCCCCGTCTGGAAACGAAAATCCGCAACCTGGGCTTTACGATCTGTAACAACTCAGAACGTGTGAAAAAATCGCCCGGTGAGGGCGCCGGGCCTACAACAACCATCAAAAATATGGGGAAATTGTAGGCCGTGTGCCCTCACACGGCGTCCGGATTGATTTTTTCACACGTTCTCAGGTAGTCAGGAGTCAGAATTCAGAATCCAGAATCCAGAATAAAACACATTAGCGCCCCATAAGTTGCTCCAAATTAGGCGGCCAAAGGCCGCGACTTTGCCGTTCTCTCGAACGGCGCTACAACGAGCCGGTGTAGTTGCGGTTCGATAGAACCGCTTGCCGCCGTGTGGATTGAAATTCCTTAACATGGACTGTAGGCGGCTAACGCCGCAACTGTTCCTGTAGAGCCGACCCCGCCCTGTGCGGGGTAAACTTTATATATGCCCGCTTCACCTTTACCCGCCTTCTTGCCTCTGATCCACGGATTGACCCGCGACCGGCTCGCGGAGGTTTGCCGCGAATTGGATCAGCCGGCCTACCGCGCCCGGCAAATCTGGGACTGGCTTTATCACCGTTTCGCGGCCGACTGGTCCGAAATGAAAAATCTGCCGCTCAGCTTGCGGCAGGCGCTCGCCCAACGCCTGGCGCTGACCTCGGCCGCGATCGCCGGTTCCCAAAGCGAAGCGGGCATCGGGACCACCACCAAATGGCTGATTGCCCTGCCGGACGGCGATTGGGTGGAGGAAGTTTTGATCCCGGCCCGGGGCCGCACTTGCGTTTGTGTATCCAGCCAGGTGGGATGCAAGTTCGCCTGCGCCTTTTGCGCCAGCGGCAAGGCCGGATTCCGGCGCAACCTGGAGACGGGCGAAATCGTGGGCCAGGTTATAGTCGCCGCCCGCAGTTTGGGCGCCACGCCCTCGAACCTGGTCTTCATGGGCATGGGCGAGCCGCTGGATAATTACGACGCGGTCCTGGCGGCCATCCGGATCATTAACGATGCCGAAGGCTTGAGCCTCGGCGCGCGTAAAATCACCATCAGCACCTGTGGGATTATTCCCGGCATTCAACGCCTTGCCCAGGAAGGCCTTCAGGTGGAGCTTTCGATTTCCCTGCACGCGCCGGACGACGCCCTGCGTTCGCGGCTCCTGCCGGTCAACCGCCAATACCCGTTAAGCGATTTATTGGAAGCCTGCCGCGCATACGCCGCGCAGACCGGCCGGCTGATCACCTTCGAATACACGTTGATCCAGGGCGTCAACGATGCGCCCGAACAGGCCCGCGAGTTGGCGCGCATCCTGCGCCCGATCCATGCGCGGGTGAACCTGATTCCGCTGAGCGCCGTGGCGGAATTCGAGGGGCACGCGCCTCCGGCGCCGGTCATCCGCGAGTTTTTAAATATACTTGAGCGCGAACGGCTGAATGTTACGCTGCGCATATCCAAAGGCGGCGGCGTGGACGCCGCCTGCGGACAACTGCGTCGGCGGCACGTTGTGCGTTAAGCGTGGAGCGGACGGAGTATCGAAGCAAACGCCCAACGCTCAACCCCGAACGTCCAACGCCGAATGGAAGAGTTTATGGAACGTAACTGCTCAGGAGTCATAATTCAGGAGTCAGAATAAGGAACCCGTATAGGCCAGCGAATACGAAGAGAATCGGCGCTAAACACAAGGCCTTGGCGGAATGTCTGTCGCGTTCTTCCGATTCTTACGTATTTTATTCTGTATCCTGAAT
>Ga0172380_10000699_pt1 | contig 62072 bp, 88 predicted proteins | sample Leawe162metaG_FD_119747 | JGI IMG/M metagenome (GOLD analysis project Ga0172380, IMG submission 119747) | Leachate microbial communities from a municipal landfill in Southern Ontario, Canada - Leachate well 162 metaG | ecosystem: Engineered > Solid waste > Landfill > Unclassified | place... | reverse complement strand
GTGATTTTAAAGTATGGGGAAGGGAGTATTCCAGTACACCAGTTACTTATGGATCATCTGGATTTACTAAATGTGATATGTCAAAAGGTGTAATTGGAAACCCTGTACATTTTATAGCGATAAAAAATAAAACTCCATTTGTGATGGGTAAAAATACAGTAGGACAATTAGGCGATGGGACAACAACAGATAGTTTGACAACATTAATACAAGTAGGGGCAAGCACACAAACACTTGCAGTCGCTGCTGGTTATCAATCAAGCGCAGCAATTTATTAAACAATTCAACTGTCGAGAGACAGATAGAGGTATGACATGGCTGGATTCTTGCCCAATGAGGGAGAACATAAAATAGGGCAAATACTGTTTCAGACAGCAAACACAACCCTTATTCTTTTCACCAATTCCGCGCCGGATGAAACGATCACTTACGGCACTTTAGTCCAGCCAACTGGAGGCGGTTACGCGCCTATCACACTGGCTTATGGATCATGGTCTGGTGGTGCTGACGTGTTCAGTTACGCCACACAAACTTTCACGGCGGTTTCTACTGACTTCACCCCTGCCATTTATGGGTATGCGATTGTTACCACGGATGCAACGCCAATTATCCTGTCCTGTTACATTGATCCTAACGGCCCTTACACGATTACGGCAGGGTTAAGCTATGATATTACCCCTAGCGTGACAATAGCCTAATTATGGCAGCCGTAACGGGCAATACGTCCGTAACTGTAACTGGTACAGATGGCGGGTCATTTGCCAATGCGGCGATTGGCAGTTCGTCTATTACAGTCATTGGCACGGTCAATGCGGAATTCCATTATGCGGTAATAGGCGATTCGTCAATAACGATAGTCGATAATCCGACTGCTTTATTGCTGGGCGGTTATGGTAGCACTAATATTACCGCCTATAGTGAGGCATTCTCAGGTGCGGAAGGTACTATAGGGAATTTTCATACCGAGTTCTCAGGAACAGGTATAACGGATGAAGATGCGGTCGGAACTATTGGAAACTTCGATACTGAGTTTGTAGGAACAGGCGCAGAATACGGGACGATAGGGAATTTTAAGACAACCTTTTCAGGAACAGCCACAGGAACCGATGTTGTCACGACAACAACGGGAACCGGGCTTATTGGTAATTTCCAATCGGCTTTATCCGGTACAGGTGGCGAATACGGGCTTATTGGTAATTTTGCCAGCAGTTTCTCAGGTGTCGGCAGTGATATTGGTGTTATCACCGGAACAATAGGTAATTTTGGCAGCGTCCTATCTGGTACGGCTAACGGTTACAACGCCATTGTCGGGACGATAGGAAACTTTGGAAACGGGACTTTCTACGCTGATGGGACAATAGGTAATTTTGCTTCTACCTTTAGCGGCACGGCAACATTCACCCCGGTTACGCCACAAACCTATGCTTTAGTAATGAACATCAACACCAATGCCGTGACACGTTACACCAATTACGGGTTTATTAAGATTGTCACTATTAATTGGCATTACTATGGCGTTAAAGCTGATGGATTGTATTTGCTGGAAGGGACTACTGATTCAGGGACAGCAATAGACGGCAACATAACTACCAAAGAATTCGACTTCGGCACAAACCAATCCAAGAACGTCAGTTATATTTATCTTGACTCAGACACCACAGAGACGATCACGCCTTACATAGATACCGTAACAGGCACGGCGCAATCCTCACAATACAGCGGACGGCGGGTTAGGCTAGGACGTGGTACGCGTGGGCGGTATTGGAAGTTCAAAATCAGCACCATACAAAAACTTCAAGGCGTGGAATTCATGCCGGACTTGTTACAACGGAAGGTTAAATAATGGCAACTTCACCAGATACGTTTTTCGACAATGCACAGCTTAGGGCAAATAACCTAATTAGTGCGGCAAATTCAGCGTCAGTTGATTTGCAAACAGAAGTTGAGACTATCACGTCTGTTCTTGTAGACCCGTCATCAGGGCTATTGACGCTCGATATTACGGATGGCTTCCCTACTTTCTCAACGAGTGCTGACGACACAGCACCAACGCCAACATTTGTCCCGCCAACGATTATCCCTCCAACCGGGGCTAATTTACAATTGCCAGACTTTACTGGTGTTGAAGCCATAGAATTTCCAAGTGACGTACCCGAAGTGTCTACCGAAGGGCTGTTTGATTTTGAATTGCCAAGCACGGCGATTGCAGAGTTTACAGCGACAAAGCCTGATATGGAGATCAAGCAGCTGATCGACGAAATGGCGACAATAACCCGCCCACTAATGACAACACTTGAGTTCCCGACATTAAGTGAACTAAACATCATCGACATATCGTTAGAAAAGCCTGAATTCCTTGGGGATTTAAACCTTGACGAACTGACTATTCCTGATGAATACGATGTAAAATTCAAAAGCAATTATGCTGAGTCAGTTGAAGTATCAACCGCCGCTGTTAATGAACGTGTCAATGGGTGGATATTGGAGCAATCGCCTAGCTTTTTTACTATGCGGGATTCTCTTGAAGCGACATTAGTTTCAGCAATGTCAGAATCTTTCCTGGCAAAACCATACCGGACTGAATTTGAGGTGTTGCAATTTGAACGCGCAAGGGCAAGGGCGGTTAAGGCATCACAACAAGCCACTTTATCTATAATAAATACCTTTAACAGGAGCGGGTTTACTTCACCACCAGGGGCAATGGCGGCGGCGTTAAACGCGGTCAATGTTGGACTTGCAGAGAACACGGCAACAGCCGCCACAGAAATCTATGTGCAGACACGCGCCCAAGATATTGAACGATACAAATGGGTGATTGATACCGTCAATACGCAGATTAATGCGTTAAGAAGCCTGGCTTTGCAATATGGGCAATTAGAATTATCAGTTTTGCAATATGCGGCAAGCTATGCAACGGCTTTTGTTGGCAACCTTATCCAAGTCTATGACCATAAGCTAAGGCGCAGCTCTGGAAGGGTTGAAGTGCTTAACGCCTTTAACCAAAAGTTTAGCAATGATATATCCATTTCACAACAACAGCTTGATGCAAAAAAACTGGAACTTGAACAAAACAGGTTAGGGTTTGAAATTGAAGCCGCCGATGTTGATAGGACAAGTAAGCAGATTCAATATCTTGAAGCACAAGTGTCTAATTATGCAGGACTGATTGATGCGATAAGTAAGAAAGCATCACTTGAAGAGCTTAAAATAAAGATATTTGAAACTGAAAAAGAGGTTTATTTAGGCCATTTACAAGCCCAAGAAGCCTCATTCAATGTTTATGGCGCGGCTATGTCAGGCGATGAAAAGAAACTGGAAGGTGAGTTGGCAAAACTTAAGGCATTTGAAGGGAAACTTGGCGCGGCAACTGCAAGGCTTGAAGCGCAACGGGTTAAATTGTCAGCGGCTCAAGATTATAACCAAAACTCTTTGTCAGAACTTAGCAGCAAAACACAACTGTACGAAACTGCTTTGGACACGTCACTTAAGACTTTTGAAGCCGGAGTGGAGCTTAAGAAATTATCCGGTCAAGTGTACCAAACCAGATTGCAGGGTGATATTGGAGTTTATAATACCAAGAGCAATAACGCCCAGATACTTAAAGACTTGTTATTAAAACAGTTCCAAGGCAACACCGATGTTATCATTAAGAAATTGGGCGTTAATATGGAAGGTTACAATACGATTGTCCATGCTCTCGAGTCTATCGCACAAGGACGTTTCCAAGCAGCATCGGCTGCACTGCAAACACTAGGGGTTATGATTAGCCAAGCGGCATGATGAAATTCAACGATAGCTTAGATTACAGCTTTATTCCTATTGGTGATGCTGGGGAATGTGCCAAGCATCTTAACAAGGCGGTAGGTATATTGGCAGGGATATTGTCACGACAAAAAGGCATGACATCCTTATCATTGAAGTTTGACGAAAACACGTTTGTTATCATCAGGACACGACCCAATATCATCATGATACAAACAGGTGGCGTGTTCATAACGTTTGTAGACCCAACCAGTACGGTATCATCCACACCAGACCCGTTGTTATCACCATACCAACCTTGCATCGACCGTTACCTGTTTGACCGATACGACCATTTCAGCAAATACCCAGGCGATACGGCGCGTGACCCTATTTATTCTGGAGGGCATGGGGCTATTGAATATAAATCGTATGTTAGCAAATCACCGACTACAATAAGAGACGCAGAAGTTTTTATATTAGGCGTATCAGACGCTAAAACAACAGCTAAAATTTCAGCAAATTTAACTCGTTATCAAGGGATTAGCCAAAATAAAGGTGATTGGTATAACAAAACAAAAGCAGTTAGTTGGACTGGGGATATGATTTATATTGCAGGATGTTATGGACAAATAACATTAGACAGACAAAGTGATGAACAGATTGTAGCCTGTTGTTTGGCTAATAAATCAATAGGCGTTGATGCGTCAGGTATGGATGCAACACAAATAGCATATGTTGCAATGGTTATCACTAGCCGTATATCATCAGATTCAATCCTTGTTGGTGAAGGACGTGAATTAAGAAATGATATTAGGATAAAAACCGCCGTATTTGAAAAGCCGATAGATTCTGTTTATACGGTTAATGCTTATAATGAAAGGAACATAAGGAACAGACCGTCATCAGAAGCTCTTTATATTGGGACAATCATGTTTGGGGTAGCGATTGATATTATAGATATTCCAACTAATTTTACCCAAAATGGAAAACAAATAGCAATTCGATATATTACATCGACATATACTATCCCTTACCCTGGAGCAGTGGTAACTTTCCCTACATTTACTGTTGATATAATGACGTTTTCAGATGATTACAGTAGTGAAACGACACAGACTGTTTTTACTAAATTAGAAAACAATGATTATCCCAATGATTCATGGGAAGCTTTAGAGCATTATACCGATGTAGTTCCTGATGGGAACATATTTGCTATGATTGATTCAAGTGGCGATTGGTTTGTTGAAGGATCATATGGGCTTGAATATAAGGCATTTACCGTACAGTTTTATTCATTATGGCACTTTGACTCAATGGATTCAAAAGATGCAGTTGCCATGCTTGAGCTTGGGGTTATTAACGATACGTTATACGGGAGCAAAAATATTGTTCCAGACGCTTATACCACGCCAACTTGTAGCGGATGCCAGATCAATGTCGGGTATTATTCAGTAAGGTTTGGTGTTTATTTTTTCACTGTGCATACGTTTAGAACTGAAAAAAGTGGCCTATGGTATAATCCAGATTTTACACATAACCAAAATTATAAGGTAATATTACGGCAAAAGGGGATTAACAATGAATTATATAGCCATATTTTCCCAGAGATATTTAAGCCAGCATCAGGCCCGGCCGGAACAAAATTAATATACCCATTAACTAATTCTTATTTACAATTATACCCAGTTAGGTCAATTAATAACCAATGGAAGAATACCGATATAATCCCAGATATGAATTATGAAACAGAGACAGGGTTTAATTGGATATTGACAACAGGCAGGTATCATCCTGCAAACTTTAACTTGGCGTCAAATGATAAGGTATTGATTATTTGTGGTGAACTTAGCGATGTTAATGGAATAGCATATCCTGCTGATCCATTGCCAAACCAAGCTGTTATTGATTTGTCGCATACAGGTCAAACACTGGTAGAATACACACTTAAGGTAAAGCTGGACATAAATCCTGATAACCAAGATTACATCTATGAAAATGGACGCATTGACACAATGGATATAGCCTATCCTATTATTGGTGAAACTGATTATTTATTGCTTGATCCACCTTTTGGGATGTATGCAGTAGGCCCTGGTAATCCTGCACATATTGAACCTTATGAAGTTGGCGTAGCACCTTACCTAGTTTACAAAGTCCACCTACCAATGTCAGTTACGCACTTGTGAGTATTCACATGAAAAAAGTTACACAATGTACTTATTGCCCATGCAGCAAATCAGATTTTGAGAACGGGGAATGGTGCATGTTAGGTTATAATGTATTTATTTCACATAAGAACGGCGAGTCTTTTTACAGTTCTGATAATTGCGGACTGGAATCGGTTAAATATGCTGGTGGTGAATTTATAAAGCCAGAACCTATTGAAGTAAATTAACAAATTTTCATGCCGGGAGGCATCTATGGCTACACAACCCACACAACTAGGCGTTAAAAAGAAACCTATGTTTAACCCATTGCCTGAATTAATGGCTAATCCTGTGCAACAAACGCCAATCCTTAGCCGTGGGTTATTTGACGCGACTAACCCTCCATATATGCCAACACAACCCACACCAAAAGCAAGGGGCGCAAGGATGGGGACTGATAGGGCAGGGCAACCAGTGTTTGCTGATCCGTCAATTAACCGTGCTGGACAACAAGTAAAGCCCATAGGCGGATCGGTATTGGATGGTATTACCAAGCCTATTGGGAATGCTTTTAATAATCTGACTAAAAGTGAACCACCACAATTAGGCCAACAACAAACAGCACCAGTAACACCCATTGCTTCCGGGCAACCAGCCGTTGCGCCACCAGCACCAATGCCAAGCGATAAAGAACTGCTTGCGATGGCGAATGTTTCAGACACCGGAATACCGTTCCAGCAAGACACCACTGGGAAAGTCAATATCACAAACCCTGACGGTTCTGGTTACGGTACAATCGACGCGGGAAGCCCTGAAAAGAACGCGGCGTTTGCTGCACGTTTACAGGACGGCAAAGGAGCAATGTACAAAGGCGGTGGACTACCATCAGCAAGACCAGAACAACAAACCCAAGCATTGCCACAATTACAGATGCCAACCCAACAAGGTGGCGGCACAAACCCGATTGACGACGAGATAGCGCGGACGCTTGACATGCTAGACCAGAACCAACCTGACAGGTTCGATTCAGTCGGTACGGTGATAGCCAAAAAACATGCCCTGAGATCAGGGGCAGAAAGGTTGAATGCTTTGCAAGGTATGCAAGGAAATAGGCTTAAAGCGCAGTCTGAGGATAGGCAGTTTGGTGCTAACATGGGATTGGCGCAACAAAAGTTACAGTCTGATTACCTGAATAACCAAACCAGTAATCAAACTGAATTGGCTAGGGCAGAAATGGAACAGGCCAATAATGACAGGAATTATGGGCTTGAATTGCAAAAAATTAACCAGCCTACCTTCACGCCGATTTATGAATCTGGTTTTGATCCACAGACGCAAATGGAAACAAAAAAGCTAAGTGGCGGGTTCAATACAAAAACAGGATTGCCAGTATTAAATTCTAATTCTGGTAATGACAAAGACCAGCAAGATTTTATGGCAGCAATGAGTTTGGCAAAGGACGACAAGGCAAGGCTGCATTTATTACAACAACGGCATCCAGAGTATTTTAGTAATGGAAAATAAATACATCCAGTCATTAAAAAAGCAATTTCCAGGTGAATATGATAATGCCCCAGAAGATATTGCGCCGGATAATAAATATATTGCATCGCTTAGGGATTACGAAGAAAATTCCAGAAGCCGGACTCTTGGCGGAACGCTTGGGGATATTGGCGTAGCTTCTTTAAAAGGTGCTATTGAGCTTCCACAAGCTCTTGTAGGGCTTGCTGATATTCCCACTGGCGGACGTGTTGGGAATGCTCTCGAATCAGTAGGGTATAAACCAAAGCAAGCCCTACAAACGCTTGATACTTTATATTCACCAGCACAACAATATGCCAATAACCAGGTACAAAATGCCGAAGGATTTTTCCCAACACTTGGCGCAATAGCACAGAATCCATCAACCATTGGTACTGCGGCTTTAGAATCTTTGCCTTCTATGGGCGGTGGCGGTGTCATTGCAAAAGGAGCCATGAAAGTATTGCCTAAAGTCCTTCCGAAGCTATCAACAACAACCGGACGTATTGCTTCCGGTGCGTTTGGTGAAGGAGCTATATCGGCAGGGTCAACAGAAGAGCAAATCCGTGGTGAAACTCCAGATAATCTGACAACCCCAACGCAATCAGGATTAGCGGCGTTAAGTGGGCTAGGAACTGGATTAATAGGCGGGTTAAGCGGGAAGATAGCCAATAAATTAGGTATTGCCGATATTGACACGCTTGCTGTAGGAGGAACCGGAAGGACAACAAACCAAGGGATTTTGTCTAGTATAGGCAAAGGCGCGGTAAGTGAAGGATTATTGGAAGAAGCCCCACAATCAGCCCAAGAACAAGCATTACAAAACATTGCATTAAATAAACCTGCATTACAAGGCGTAGGAAACGCGGCGGCAATCGGAGCAGTAACAGGCGGAGTTATTGGCGGCGCAGTTGGCCCATTAACCAGGGCGGCAGAACAAACACAACCAATTCAACCAACAGAACAGGACAATGGCGGAAGCAATACAAACGGCGTTAATGTACCAGATGGCGCATCTATCTCAACTGGAGTGGGAGCTAATGAACAACCCCAACCAGAAAGCGCACCTACAGTTAACACAGAAGCTAAAGGAGCAAACACAGGGGATATTGATAACGCTGGAGTCACAGCCGGAGCTGATGAATTAAAACCTTATGAGCCAAAGTTCGATGCCGAACATATCACGTTTGGTAACGGCACTAAACGTAAGGCTATCGACACCTATAACACACTTCTTAATGCCAATGGTGGCGATGCACAAGCCGCAGAACAGACCACAAACAACATTATCCGCCAAGTCAACGCCACACTAGGATCAGAAAATGCCATACGTCCCACCGGAATATCAGGAAAAGATAATAAAGCATCTACAGGAACGGGTGAAGGAATTGGAAACACAAGTACAATTCCTGGAAGCGATGAACAGGGACGAGACACAGTTTTACCTAGTGGAGGAACTGGAAGAGATGTTCCTAGACCATCAGGAGAACCCGCAGCAAATGCGGATAATAGATTCGGTGGAGATACATTAGAGCCAACAGTAACACCAGAAAACCCAACAACTGAAACCCAACCAACCACAGAGGCGCAACGTGAAACCACAAAAACAACCAATGAAACCAATGCCGAAACCAAAGGGCAAGAAACCCTGCTAGGCAAACAGCCATCGGAAACGGTGGCTAAACCAATTCCATTTGAAACGCCAAAGTTTAAGGCTGAAATCATCAATCCTGCCGTAGAAGTAAAAGGCAAAAAGATGGTTCGCGTACAGACAACCCATGTTAATGACAATGGCAATTGGGTTGAGAAGAAAACCCAGCAACGCAATATAACCCCGCAAACATTCAAGGCAATTTATGGCAAAACAATTGAAGAGGTACAGAATCAACCGGACACTGGCATCAATGCGCCCGTTTCTTTGGACGCACAAACGAAATCAAATAACAACGAAACTGGAAATATACCAACGGAACAGGTTTATAGCGGAACTACAAACAAATATTTCTCAGACTTAGGATTTACACAACCTGAAATAGACGAGATCAGCCAAGCCAAAAAAGAACCAGCAAAAGTTAAGGACATTACCGGGTGGGCGCGTGGACGGTTTGGCAATGCGCGGATAAAAGGCGTTGATTTTGAAAACAAGCCAGTAACCACAAACCCAATTGCTTCTCAAAGTGCGCCAGTCGTTGAAAGCCAACCAGTTGAACCGTTACCAATAGACGGCTACTCACAGGTTAGAAAAGGTACTGATGGAAAGTTCAGGGTATTTTATCGCAGCACAGGAAATGAAGTGTTCCCAGGTAAAACATTCGACAAGACTTCGGATGCTAAGAAACACTTAAAGGCTGAACGTGATAAATCACAGAACCCATCCGAACCAATTAAAGATAATGCACCCAAAAATGAAACAGTAAGTGCTGAATCTGTAAAGGGAAATAAGGTTGTTGTTAAAGATAATGAAAAGGATGTTTCAAGTTCTGTTCAACATAATGGCATGTTCACAAATAATGAACAGACCAAAAAAGTGAACACGGAAGCACCAAAACCAGATGATTATGCAACTGCATCAGAATATCATGCTGCAAAACTTGAGTATAAAAAGAACGGCGGTCAGGTAACATCAGAAAAATCAGGTAAGTTAAACGAAATAAATAAAAAAATAACGTCCAATGAAAAACGTGTACAGAAGTTAATTAATGAGAACCAAGGATTAAGGCCGGAAGCAATAAAAAATAATGCGGTAAGAAATATAACTAAAGACCTTGAGGATTTATATAACGAACGTGATGCGCTACTTGAGAAACCTACGGAATCCACACACATCGAAGGCGATGGAATTGAGCGTGTCAGCAAGGAAGTGATAGATGACTCACTTGGTAAGGCAGCAAAGGCAAACGACAAGAAATCCTTAAACAGCAAGAAGGAAATGCAAAAGTGGCTAGTCGGTAAAATTGACCAGGCCATAGCAGAATCTAAGGACGTTCCAATACCATCAGTTTATAACGATGACAGAATAGGTGAATTGCAGGATGAACGGAAATCACTTATTAGTGAACTAGAAAAAGGCGATCCATTCGAGAAAGGGAAAGATGTAATACCTATCCGTAACAGGGTCTCTGAAATAGGTAAGGAAATACAACAAATACATTCAAAACAAATTGGCGAAACCGTTGGACATGTTATTTTTGACGTTCCCGGTGATGGCAAGTTTAAGGTAACTAACACCAAGGAAAATTTGGTAAGTTTCAAGAAAAAGGTATTGGCAAGTGAATGGTTTAAAGAAGCAAGGAAGCAGACAGACATTAGGCAAATCCCATTTTCAAAACGCCAATCCATAGCCGAGTTCGTCAAAGATAAAGAATATGCCAATGCGTACTATGCCGCCGAAGCCGCAGGGACAAGGTTAGGGTTTGGTTCAACACAAAAAGAAGAGCCTATTATTTATGTTGATGTTGAACCAGTTGATCTGATAAAAGGCAGGGAATTGTTTGTAGGCCGTAGCTTTGACAGTAAAGGCAAATCAGCATGGGTTGTTATTGATGAAAACTCAGGGATGCGGGTTTCAGCTATAGAAGGCGATAAAAGCAAAGAAACAGCTATAAGCAATGCCAAAGAACAAATTAAAACCATAGGTGATAGGCTTGAATCGGCACTTAAATCAGCCGAATCAAAAGGTAAAAACCAAGAACAGATGTTGGCATGGTTTAAGGATAAATATGGGATTGAAGAAGATCAGCCAGAAGTAAAACAAGCAAAACCTGAAAAAACAGAAGAAACTGAAAAAAACAAGGAAAAACAAACCTACACGCCACCAGAAAACCTGGTTAAACTATTCGAATCAGCGCCCAAAGGCCAAGCTAAATTCACCAGAGAAGCTTTATCGGGCGTTGACAATTCGGAACGTGTACAATATGTGCAGGAGAATTTTCTGGATATTATCGGAAAGCTTGAGGATGATGGCAAGCTTGTGATGAATGGGGATTGTCCGTAATTTATTATGGGATTGCAATCCCCTATAAGGTATTCAGCAATACCCTATAAAAAACTTAAATAATTGCCATATTCAGTGAAATATTATACAATGTATATTTAATCATTTAATAGGCAAGAAAGATGGAAAATTTAGTAGAGTTATATCAAGGAAAAGAAGCAAGAGTTAGCACATTTGTTATATGGGCTGGGTTTGGGTATAAAGAACACAGGACATTAAAAAGGGTAATTGAAGATAACCGAGAATTGTTAGAAAAATATGGTTCTATTGAGTATGGTTCCGATAACAATACAGATAAAAAGAAGGCTGGTGGACAAGACAAAAGCTTCTTTTTAAACTTTGAGCAGGTTCTAGTGTTATCTGCATTAACAAAAAACACGCCAGATACAAAATCAGTTAAAGCTGGTATTGTTTCTAAGTTAATTGACGGTATGTCACATGCGTCATTGTTTGCAATTATTGATTTAATAAAAAATATTGATGTATCCGACTTAGAAGAAGATAAATTTGTTTATGTTGCAAAAGAAGAAAATTCAGGAAGATATAAAATAGGGATAAGCAAAAACCCAGAAGAAAGAATAAAGAATCTAAATATTGGGAATCCAGAAAAATTAATTTTAGTTCATGCGTATTTGGCAACAGAGCAAAATAATATGTCTGAAAATCTAGCCCATTCAGTTTTTAACGAACATAGATTAATGGGCGAATGGTTCAAAGAAAATATTGATTTAACGCTACTTCCATCATATTTTGATTCACATAAAGAAGAATGTTGCGATTGCCAATGCAAAAGCTGTAGTGAGTTTAACGAAGTGCTTAATGCCGTAACTGATAATATGACACCGTATGAAGCCTTAAATGCAATTATTGAAAAAATGGGTTTTAAATACGGTAAGGCCAAAGAGTATGTAGAAATACTTGTTGATTTAGGTAATATAAAATAGCAAAAGCCTTGTAATTGAAATACTGGAAAACAAAAAACTTAAACAGGATAAATAAAATGGCAAAAGCAAAAGATGTTATGTTTGGCGGTGGAGTATGTGGGCTTGAAAATTTTAGTAACACTGATATTGAATGGGAGCCTGTAAAAATGTCAGACTGCAAAGTTATAATTGGCAGAAATTGTGATTTTGGTTATCTTGAAAAACAAACCGTGTCAGACGACTTCATAACATTTTGCCAGACCGGGAAATATCCTGAGCAAAAGGAAGAAAACGAATACATCCATAATGTCAAAAACCGGTTGCGGGCATGGCTTGGTGACGACGATGGATTAAATGTCTATGCGCTAATGGAGTTGGCGGTTGAAATATCTCCAATACAGAACCCTATGGACGAAATTACGTTCCCTGAATGCGTCTTGTATGAAGTGCTGGATGTGTTTGAAAGTGATCCAAAACGCATAATCAACAATACTCCACGCTAAACCGGAACCCCAATGACCTGCACCTATAAATTCCAAACCCCACAAGGCGAAGTCACACTGACGGGGCAGTCGCAAATGAAAGCCTACCTAGCCGATGTGGGATTGGAAGAGCTTGGGTATAAGCCGGAGGGTGGGTTTCCTTGGGATGCTAAATCATCAAAAAAAGATGATGGCGTATTATTTTCAAAAGAATTGCCTGAAAAATCATTGGCGATAATACATAACCTTTCTCTTGATAATTTAATACATTCTGATAAGTTTGGAGGAATAGCTGCACCTAGTGTTGCCGTAGTTAATAAAAATCATCCTATGTCAGGATTTGGCGAAATAACTTTAGTTGCCAATAAAGATACATTAGGCCCTCATGTAAGCAAAAAAAACAAATATTTTAACGCGGATATATATTCTCCAAGGTATCCAAGTATAAATTATATTGTTGAAGATAAAGAATTTACAAAATTTATTAATGGGTTATCTGATAAAACAAAGAAACTCCAAAATCAACTATCAGGACGCGCAATATCAAAAAGCGATATTGAAGATAGAGGTATTATAAAAGGACTTGAATACAGTATACCTATGCGTTATGAGTTCTTATTAAGTCAAAATAAAGCCCCCGCATTTACATTTGTTGAAAAAACAATAATACCAAAATCATTGCAAAAATATATTGATAAAGCAGGTAATGATTATTTTATATCACGCGATGATGATTTTAAAAAAGCTTCTGTAGATCAATATAATTCAGATATGTCATCAGTTGACGAAAGTTTATTGATAAAAGATATGGATAGCAGGGAAGCAAGAAGCATTGCATCAAATACGGCTGAAAGATTAAAAATAGCGTACAAAGAAAAAAAAGAAGGAAGATTAATAAACATTGGTGACTTAGATAAAAAAATATCTGAAAAAGTAGATGAAAATAAATACAAAGCATGGTTATCAGAAAATTATTCTCATTTAATCGACAAAGAAAGAATATTTGATGGATATACAAATAGTGGCAATAGAAGATATTTAGACCATAACCTTGACAATGTTGTTAGGATATTAACCAGGGAAGTTAGAGGCGGTGAAGGTTTTAATTATGGTGTTCCATCAATACGCGCACATGCAGCAAAACAATTTAAAACAATAAAATCATTGCAGGATAATAAAGATAGCCTTGTTACAAAAAAGGTTATGGAAGATTTGAAAAAAGAAGTTAATGATGAATTTAATCAAATATCTGAAAGCTTAAGCAGATATGCAAAATATTCAACAAATGAAGCATCAGAAGCTTTATCTGGTTTAGCATCAAAAGGTTATCGAGAATTTAGGGAATATTATGACAATGTACCTACTGATGTTATGCAGGACGTGGTGTCATTTTTAGACAAATTAAAACACATGCCTTCTGAATATTTTGAAGGGAAAATAGGAAGGGCTGTAAGTATAGGTGAATTCGAGGCCGCAATTGTTCCTAAAGGGAAAGAATACGAAAATGCAATATCCATACTTAAAAAACATGGAATAACAAATATTAAGCGTTATTCCAATGATGAAGGAAGAAGTGAAGCGTTAAAGAAAATAGATAATTTGCTGTTTCAAAAAGATAAATTACTAAACAAAGGCTCTACCACAACCCAAGTCCACGAATGGCTAACCCCACGCCAGCGCAAGATGGTAAGTAGCGGTGTGCTTAAGGTTGTGCAGTCGGTTGGAGATTCGCCACATGATTCAGTTAGGGCTTCCGAAATTGGCGGAATACAAGGATATTACAACCGATCAGAAGATATGGTTGTTATCATAGCCGACTCAATTCCTAGCCAAGCCGTATTGCAAAGCGTACTAGCACATGAGTTCTACCATCGTGCAGAAAAAGTTGACACGTTATTAAGGTCACAGTTAAAAAAACTAGACAATCGGTTATCAGTACATTTTAACATGGCTTCAAAGGGGATAGGCTCTGAAATAGAACTAAAGGCATACAAGCGCGTTATGTCCGCAGAAACTTTCTTAGAAGATCAAATTTCAGAGTATAAAGCATATCTCGTAACCGAATATCATAACAACCCTGAAAACTTCAAAGGCACAATCCTGCAATGGATTAAAGACCTGTACCATGCCATAAGAGCCGCGTTAATCCGCCAAGGCATCATGCCATTCACCATCACATCAGCCGACCTTAACCAGTTAGTGGCCTATGGGTATCGTGAGCCGTCTAGGCGTAGTGGTTCTGGTCATATCTTAGCCAGCCAACAAGCAGCAAGATTCTATTCAGCACTTCGCCGTGCATTCGTTCAAGCCCCTGAAAAAGTCTTTGGTAATCCCGTGCAAGTTAAGGCATGGATAAACGGCAACGCGCCAAAGTATGATGTTAAGAAAGACGAGATTTATTGGAGTGGGTTAAATGAATTTTTAGACTTGCAACAAGGCAAGATTACCCGTGACGATATGCTTAACTTCCTTGATAAAAATGGGGTGCAGGTTGAGGATGTTGTTTTGGATGACATCAATGGATTTAATCCAGAAAAAATCAGAAAAGAGCTAGAAGAAGAGATTTTAGCAGATGCTTCACAATACGATTATGCTGACGGAGCATATTATTACGACATTATAAAAGAAAAACGATATGAAATAATATCAAAAATAATGGATTCTGAGGAAGAAATTGAAGATGAAGATGGTGATGTAATTGGGTATAAATATACTTATGATGGCGAGATAAAAGAAATTGATGATAATGACGAAGATTCGATAGAAAGTGCGTTTGATTTGGACGATGAAACCATATTTAATATGATTGATAGTGAAGAAATAGAATCTTATGCTCAAGAAGCACTAAAAAATTCTAGTGATTATATAGATCAGGAAATAAGTAATAGAAAAGAACAATGGGAAATGGATCATTATGACGATGATACTGGTTATACAAAACATAATAATGAGAAACTAACACTACCAGGTGGAAAAGACTACCGCGAGTTAGTAATAACCATTCCAACAGTTGAAAAATACAACGAAAACGACGAAATTCATTTTGGTTTGGTAGGCCAAGGCCGTCAAATATTTTGGGTACGCCACAATACCCGTGGGGACTCTTTGTTCTTGGAAGAGATGCAATCACAGAGGGGTAGCGATGGACGAACTAAGGGTTTTAAATATAAAATAGAGCCATTAAATCCTGGCAACTTTATGGATTGGATGCAAGATAATAAAAAAATTCAAGATAAAGAAATAATTAAAAGCGCATTTGGGGATGAAAATAATGTTTATTTCTCTGAATGGAAAAAAATTAAACAGAAATATCATGAAAGACCTATAACTCCACCAGCACCATTCATAACCGACAGCAACAACAAAGCCACAAACGCATATATCACACTTGCATTGAAAAAAGCCATCTCACAGGCCGTTGACGATGGGTTAACAAGCGTTTCTTGGACAACTGGTAGTCAGCAAGCGGATAGATATGACCTAAGCAAACAAGTTGATAGTTTGCAATGGATTGAAGAAAACTCATATCTTAGGGGATATAAAAATGACAGTCAATTAATTAACCAAGAAGGGGTTACAAAAAATAACTTGGCTGATTATGTTGGGAAAGATGTTGCTGATAAATTAATAAATATGCAAGCTGATGAAAACGGAAGCAGAATTATTGATGGAGAAGCTTTACAAGTTGGTGGCGGCTGGACGCAATCCATGTACGGAAACGAACAAGGCTTAAACGCCCAAGGTAAGCCATCCCTTATCATGCAATCCGCTATGGAAATTGCCCGTAAAATGGGTGGTGAAGTCAAATCCATTAAGCTCAATACCGGGATGCAGCCAGCGTTAATCATTACGCCACAAATGCGAGATAAGGTGATTAATGAAGGGATGCCGTTGTTTAGTAAAAATACTGGGCAAAAAAACAACGACATCAGGTATAGCGTAGCTGAAGATGATAGCGGAATCTATGACGATTCAGGATTCAACACGCCAAGTGTCGGTAAAACCCTACTGAACAAAATAAACAAACTTGCCGACAAGGCGCAGCGACAAACCTATGGGGCATTGACAGTACGGCAGTTAGCCACTATCGGTCGTAATATCATGCCTCAGCTCAAAGAGTTTGGGGGCTACCTGCAAAAACGCGAGGCATTGCAAAACCATATTAAGAACCAGTCAGGACAGTTGCTTGACCAATATTGGAAGAAACTCGACAAACTGACCTTACATCGCACTAACAAACTGATTAACGATTCTTCATTGAATGACATCAATGCAGCTAAGGCATGGGAAGGCGTAGAGAAAACAGGCGACAAATACACGGCATGGACTCAGAACGCTTACGGTGAGAAAGGCCGTGAGAAAGTTGGCACAATAGCGGCTAATTTAGGCGGTACAATCATCGGCAAGACAAAGGTTACATTTGATAATGAAGAAACTGCAAAGCGTTTCCTTGAGCAAATAAAAGGCCTTCGTGTGGCTAATACTGACAAGTTGAGAAAAATCCAGCACGTTATCGAACAACGCCGATACAACGCCTTGCCTGACAAAGCTAAACATATTTACAACGAATCTTATAAACAATTGGATGAACTGTTTAACAGGCGTATGTCCGGCCTTGAAAAACGTATTGAAAACGCGATTGATGACAATAGGAAACGTGCCGCTTTTATCGCTGCCATGCGCCAGCAGTTCGAGTCCAACAAGATGAACTGGTACTATGCGCCTTTGTCACGGTTTGGGGATTATTGGCTGTACGGGATTAAAAACGACAAGAAGTTTTTCCAAACTTTTGAATCACCACAAGAACTTGCCACTGCTAAGGAAAACTTTGACGGGCAATTGATTGGAACCGGGTTAAAGGTTGAAGGGCTGGAAAAGCTTGATACGGAAATGGTCGGGGAAGGTTTTATAGCCAATGTCCAAAAGATGCTGATAGAAGCCGAAGCCCCTATCGAATTGCAGGATGAGATTTACCAGATGTTCTTATCCACACTTCCTGCCGTGTCCATGCGTAAAAATGCGATACACCGAGAAGGAGTGGCGGGTTTCGAGCCTGATGCCATGCGTTCATTTGCCAATGCGGCATGGCATGGGTCTAAACAATTGTCAAACTTGGTCTATAACGCGGATATGTCAACGCTATTGGCAAACGCTAGGACAGCTATCGACATGGCAGCAAGCACCAGCAAAAAATCCGAAGTAGTCAACGAAACAAAAGCGGCTCAAGAACTTAAGGACAATTGGGCTGATTGGACGATGGCTAAGATTGAGCAGAAGATTGAAAGCGACCCTACCAATAAGCAATATAAAGACATGCTGAAACTACGAAAACAGTATGATTCGATGGATGTTGCTGATGTTAATCAAGTGCTGGATAGGTTGCTGTCAAAGAATAATTTACTGATTGAGTCGGCTGAAAAAATAGCCTCACAAGAAGGCGGACAAATCCAAGCATCAAAGATAGTGAGCGAGCTTAACCGTGCTTATGAGGATATGCAAAAGCCAGGATATAGCCCAATAGCAACCTTTTTGATGCAGTTTAACTTTATCACGATGCTTGGATTATCGCCGTCGTTCTTCTTGGTTAACACGTTACAAACTCCAGGTGTCGCCATGCCTAGGTCATTCGGTCGGTTTGGCAATATCGGTAGGGTTAATGCTGAATACGGAAGGGCTTATAAGGACTTTATGGATTCAGTGATACACTTGCGTAAAGACGAGTTCGGAAACCTTTCCATGTTGGCAACATTACAACATCAGCATGACACGGCGACAGATGCCATTAAAAGAGCTAACCTAGCCAGTGAAATAATCATCCTGAAACGCTTTATGGATGAAGGCGATGTGGACAATACAATGGGATATGATCTGATAGGCATATCGGAAGAAGGCATAGCACAAAGTGGCGCACTATCAAAAGTTGCCAAAGCATCTGCTTTTATGGCCCACCATTCTGAACGGATGAACCGTGAAATAACCTTGATGGCAAACTATCGGTTAGGTAAATCACAAGGCTTGACAACGGAAAAGGCTATCGAAACAGCACGGGAACTGAACATAGATTCTCACATGGACTATTCCAGTGAAAATGCAGGTAGGTTTATGCGTAGTCCAGGCATGAAGCTTTTAACCCAGTTCATGAAATATAAGCAGGGCATGTACTTTTTATGGATGCACTCTTTACATACGATGCGAAAAGGTAGGTCATTGGAAGAGCGGCAAGAATCAAGACGTATTTTTTTCGGTCTAATGACAATGCAAACGGCTTTTGCTGGTACACTTGGAATTCCATCAATGGGAGCATTAATAGCGGTATTAAACGTTATAGGAGGAATGTTTGATGATGACGATGACAAATGGGACACCAAAAAAGAACTTCGCTTAGGACTTCATAAAGTGTTAGACCCAATGGGCGATGCAGGTTATAAGCTTGCCGAGACTATCCTTTATGGGGCTGTTAATGCGTTAACACCAATTGAATTACATAACCGGATGGATTTATCTGATGTGCTGATCCGCGAACCCATAAAAGAAATGGAAGGACGCGACGAAGGCGCTTATCGGGTAGCTGGTATTATGGGCCCTACTGCTGGTAACGTGATGGATTTTTACGAATCCATACGTTTGGCAAATGACGGGTTATGGGCGCGTTCAGTAGAAACCTTTCCGATGATGCCTAAATTTGGAACTGACTTTTTGAAAGCTATCCGCTATGCCAATGAAAACGCCACCACACAAAAAGGCGCGGTCATTAAGGAAATGGACGCTCAAGAAATAATGCTACAGGCGTTAGGATTCTCAAGTAGTTATTTAAGCCGTCAGTATGATGAAAACCGTTATAAAATGGAACGCGAAACCCAAGTTGGCGATGCTAAATCACGGCTTATTGCTGATGCTGCTAAAGCCAAAATGGATAGAGATAACGAATCATTTAAGGAATCATGGGCTGATATTCAGGAATTCAACAGGAAATATCCTGAACTACACATCACTATGAAAAATATTATCCAGTCCATGAGAAAACGCCGCAGTAACCAGATTAATTCCGATCATGGGTTGGCGGTTAAACGTAGGTTACGGCGCATTATGGATGAAGAAAACCTGACCGAATAACAAATTTACAGTACAATAACCCTACAACTCGCGTCGTGAGGACGCAACAATCCCAATGAGGATCAACAATGAGCCAAACAAGATCAATCACCTTGCATAGCGCGGCTAGTGCAACGGCAACAGGAACCCCGCTAGATGTAACAGGAATGTCGGTTGCGGTCATTGAACTGACCGGGACATTTACGGCTTCGGTGGCGTTTGAGGCGTTGGTTAACACCACATGGACGGCTATCGGAGCAACCAATTTAGCAACAGGAGTCGCAGCAACAACAGCGACAGCTGCTGGTAAATACCGGATTAATGTCAGTGGTCTGATACAAATACGCGCAAACCTTACTTGGACATCAGGGACATCCATAACAGCCATTGGCACAGCAACAGTATCTGGAATTATTGATGGAGCCGGGGCTGCTGGTTCGGCTTCTAGCGTTGCAGTAACTTCAATAGCTGCCGGAACTAATCTTATCGGAAAAGTCGGCATCGACCAGACTACACCAGGGACAACTGAGAGTGTAACTGTAAAGACTGGGGCACATAGCTTTACTATTAGCATAACCAGGCCATCGGATACCACAGCCTATGCTATCAATGATGCCATTGGCGACACTGGAGGAAGCGCAATACTTGCATTTACTAATATGTGTCGGTCTGGTGGCGGAGAAATATATATCACATCAGTTGAGCTTGAACTGGATGTGGCAACATCTACCATCGGTGCAACTACATTACGGCTTTATAACGCCAACCCAACTGCAATTGCAGATAACGCAGCATGGGATATACCTAGTGGAGATAGAGGAAAATATTTAGGTAAAGTTAAATTAGGCACTCCGGTCGATGAAGGGTCTACAATGTTTGTTGATAATGACCAAATTAATAAACAAATAACAATGACAGGTACAACCCTGTATGCAATTCTAACAACTGACACAGCCTTTACTCCGGCAAGCGCAACAGTTAAACGGATTACTGTTCATACATTGGAAGTGTAATCATGAATCCTAAGTTAAAGCCAATATTGTTTGCTTTACACAGGATGTTCCCTAGCGTGGCAATCTCTGGCTCAAAAGGCCAAGAGCTAGGCGCTGGTTCATTTATCACTGGGCGGACTAGCACGGCAACGGTTGTGGATAGCTACGGCCTGGTTGTTACCTGTGCAGCCGGGGAAACCCGATACACAGGCGGACGAACAGAACGGAACATAGCCACAGCAAGTAGCATCGCCGTTGCCGGAACGATGACACTAACCCTGACAGCCGGGGATTATGTGTTTGTGATGGGCGCAGGTACAGGCACGGCAACTTTTAGCGGGACTGGTGGCGCAACAGGAACCCTGTCAGCTAATGCGTCCAGCCGGACTAGCATGATGAAAACTATCACGGCAGGGACGTTGATAATTACGGGTAGTGTGGCAACTCTTACTCAGGTAATGGTTTGTGATGTGTCAGGTCGTAGCAACCAAAACCCTCCTGAATATATTGATTACAACACGGTTTATAACTGTGGTGTGGTTGGGGTTAAATCCTTTGACACAACCAACGGTAATACGGTATCAAGCAATTTAGTAACGGAAGCGCAGGGAGTTTTGCTTGCAACTAAACCGACTATTTTAGTTGAGCCTCTAGTTACAAGTCTTGTTTTATATAGCGATACTATGCTTGCATCGGGGTCTACTTGGGTAGTAGATACTGCAACACCAGTCAACACTATTGGAGTTTCAGGAAAAAACACAGCAGTTTTAGTGACTGAGGCTGTCTCAACAAATCCCCATGTCACTTATCAGCTAAGAACGGTAACGGCAAATAGCATTTACACATACTGTATTTGCATTAAACCAGGCACTAGACAGTATGTGCGATTTTCTATGGGCGATTTAGCTACACAAGCTGCGTTTGGAATTACAATAAATACGATAACAATGGAGATAAGTAGCTCTGGAGCTGGTTCGTCCGCTTCTATTTTAAATTACAGCAAACAAACGCTAGTAGGCGGCTGGAGTAGATTTACGATAACAGGAACTATTAATTCAGTTTCGGGTTATATTTCAGTAGCACCTACAACTTCGAGCGTTTGGGCAACAGGTACGCCGCCTTCAACCCCAGGAGGGCAAACCTATTGTTTAGATAGTGCGGATATATTTAATAATGTTTTTGCTAGCAGCCATACATCAACAACAACAGCCGCAGTAACCCGCGCAAAAGACACTTTTTCGATACTATCAACAGGCAATATCGACGTAACCAAAGGTTTATTGTTGTTACGGTTTACGGAATCAACCTTTGCAACGGCAATACTGGCTAAATTTATCTCATTGACCAGCGGCAGTAATCTGCTTTACAAAGATATTAGTAACAACAATATAAAGTCCAGTGATGGCACTAACACAGCTAGTTTACCGGTCACGTTCAGCACATTATCTGACTGCATATTTGCTCTAGCATGGTCTAGCCAGTTAGGGCAAATGCTGATTGCCTTGAGTATAGATGTGGGGCTTACTTGGACTTATACCACTGCCAGTTTTGATGGTAGTTTTACCACGGGTTCAGCGATTGAAGTTTTGAACACTATTGAGGTTCCGGCTAACCTGAAAGCGTTTAAAGTTTATCCAAACCTGCCAGGTAATATGAGTGCAACTTTGAGCTGGATAAAACAAAAAGCCGTACAGGAGACAGTAGGATGATAAACCCGCTCACTACCTATGATTACGGTTTTGTCTTTCCAGAAGGCACAGAGTTTGATGTAATGCCTGATGAACTTAAAAAATTCCTTGAGATTACACTAAACGCGGAATGGCCTACTTTTCCGGCTATTGGGACACAAATATTTAACGGCTATGGTCTGTGCCTTGTACGGATGAAAGCCAAGCTTACCAAAGCACAGATAGATGACTTGATACTTTACTTCGGAGTGCCTTGGCGTGTTGCTGCTATTCGGTCTGCCTATAAAATCATAAGCATGGATACTGGTAATATTGACGAGCTTGGGAACCCGATATTTGAACTGGATTATGATTACCCATTGCAGGTAGATAAGGCTGGATATTTGAATTACTGCCTGCCAATACTGGATGCAAGCAGCACGTTTGAAAATCCAGTCTACCGCCATCCAACAATGGCAGATATAATCTACATCCCAATGTTCTCTGGTACGGATGCAATAGTTTTATAATTTCGTTTTGGTTATTAAAGCCTTTGTGAAGATTTATTTATCGCAATTTCCATCATGACATATTTATGCTCAGGAACGATGTAATAAAACTTACCATCGGTTAGCATTTCACATTCACAACACTTTGCTTTTTGTACTAGCGTAAGTTCCCGGTAACGCGAAGATAGTAGCCACATTCCGCCAAACAAACATGATCCGGCTAATACGCCTAGGTAAAATATGTTGATTGCTGTCATTTGATTACTCTACAAATTCAACTAATAAAATTTCTTTTTCATCTTCTTTTGCTGAACATATACATTGTCCAATCCATTTTTCATGGCTAATGTAATCTTTGTTGTATTCAGCAACTAAACCACGACCTTCATTATTAATTTTTATCCACACTTGTGGATTTTTTAATGCACTGTTTGCATATTTGAACCTTGCACCGATAGATAGGTCATCAAATGTCATTATTATTTTCTCGTTCATTTAAACACCACCAGCCCTTTAGTTTTAAGTTTCATCAAAGTTTCAATAACTCCTTCTAAGTGCGCTATGTAAACGTCTTTTCTATCTAACGTCATTGTCCTGAAGTCTACAGAATCATGGCAGGATGAACAAGAATAAGCCCCAAAATCCGACTTAATTCCTCGACCGCTTCCAAACCGTACTTTGTTCAGGTGTGCAAACACTACGGTTTCAGGATTGCCATTGCAAATACCCGGTAGGCGTATTGTACAATTTTCACCACGGGCACTATTGGTTATTAGTTTGCTGGTCATGTTAATATGGCACGTCATTACTGTATTCTGTATATTTTAACCGATTAATGGTTTCATCGCTTAGCTTCATCTTTTACTCCAGTCCATACATTTAACAACCACTACACCTTTACTTGACGGTTTCCTGCTAATAGTAGGCATCAGATCAAACCGTAGGTGATCACAATTCCTATGCAAATGCACACAACTTGCACATAGTTCTGCTTTAGGTTGGTGTGTTATTTTCATTATTACCTCGAATATTATGACCCATAACGCCAATCGGATTATTTAAAATACCTCGCCTTTCGTCCCATGCCTTAATCGCCTGTAGTCTTGATAGGCGTTGCTCTTCGGTAAGCCTTGGCCTTATCGTACAGGGAATTCCTTTAGCGCGTAACCCGGCTGCAAATTGTTCACCGTCCATCATGAAACCGCCTAAATAATATCGTTATCAATCATTAATTGCACAACTTCACTTTGCCCATACAGTGCCGCAAAAGCCAAAGTTCTTTGTTTTGCTAACTGAAAAACATTCTTATATCCAAGTTTTTGATACATGCCATCTACCAATGCTTTTTCAACAATTGTGTCACATACGCCAATCGTGCGTAATTGCTTGGATGTCATCACATCCCATAAATTTTTAAACTTACCTGCAACAACAAATAATATTGAATTTTCCATTTTTGTTATTGCCATGAAATATTTCTCAGGATTTTTGCTTCCTTGGCTTCTTGCATATTCAACAAATGAGTTAATTACATCTGTTTCATTTCGTCTGTCTGTTTTCCCTTCTATTCTTAATCTTTGCCATTCTTCTGTGCTTTGGCTCTTTCCAATTGATGCCAATAGATTTTTACATCTTGCATAATCTTTAACTAGCGTATGTTTAAATTTAACGCTTATTGGAGTGTTATCAATAAGCGTACCCAAAAATATAAACTGTTCTTCGTTTAACCAATAACATTTTTCTTTTGTTCCTCGTTTCTTTGAATTTAACTCGGTATTCATGGTACCGAGTTGTTTTACCTTTTTGATAAAATTGTCAGCAGGTAATTTTCCAAAATCCTCAAATTCTTCCCTGTACTTTTGGATATGGTTTACGACTGCCCTATGGGTTAATCCGAACCCATCAGCTACCAATCTTGAATTTGATCTAAGATAATTTCTCAACATAAATAAAAACCTCGCAAGCCCCGCCTTTTACAATATCGCCTTTATCGGCAATGCACCGAATAACCTGTTTGTCATCATCCCATACTCCAGCATGTGTCAAAGAATCATTTAAGCTCTTCAATCTGTTGTCAACATCATACGACCGTTTATTTATTGGATGCCAAATAGAATGAACAATAACACTGCTTTCAATTTGTTTTATTGATGCACAGATTATCTGTGTCTCAATCCTAAATTTTATAGCATCAACACTCAAATAAACTCCACCATTACGCTTTCTTTTGTAATAATGGTTTATGCTTGGAGGTAATGGCAACGTGACATTAACAACACATTCCCACCCTTCAAATGTTATTGTTGGAAACACTTATACAAACCATTCCTAATATCAACAATCCACCAGCACAGCAATATTGCCGATAACAGGAACAAAATTAAGAACCCGTACACCATCAGATACGAGTTAATTTCTTCAAGAACTTTTTTGATTTTCATAAATCACCTTGTATCGGTTTTCTGTTTCGTCATACTCAAATTCATCTATGGAATGCCCTTTGTCCATCACTGTAATTTGTACAGGATGCCCATCAATCTCACCAATAAAAACACTAGAATCTAAGCACATCTAAATTTCTACATCAGTGGAAAGTTCTACCAGTATTTCTTTTAGCTTTTCTATATCTATGTTCATATTTAATAATTCCTATCAGTCCGTAAAATAACCCCGTGGCTGTGTGCAAATCTTTCAATACAGTCCAGGTATTCTGTAAACTGTTCTACGTTTGCATCAGACGTGGATAACCTGTTTTTGCCTTCGTCGTCCAATATTCTAGCCCACATTTCATCATATTGGGCATAAGTACCATGCTGTTTGATAATGTCCAGGCTCGCCGCAGTCAATGCCCACATTTCACTATCCCGGACGTAAATCGGGAATAGGAAATATTTCCTCATCTTCCTATGCCATTCCTCTACCGTTGTTCCAGCAATCTGATTAACCGTGGTATTCTTCAAATCGGTTAGCCAAGACCACATCAGCCTGTTTTGTTCAGCGCGACGTTGTAGTTCCACCTCATCTTTAGTTTCAAGATTTTTAGGGAGGTTGATTGATAGGATTGCACCTTCTGGATATGGCAATAGCGAATCAATAGGAACCAGTTTGTTTTCTGTTACTTTGAATTTTTGCTTCATATTAGGTGTGTGTTTTAAGTTATACAGTTTTTTAGGTGTATAACGCCTAGTTATGCGTATATTCGTTCGCCCGATTTAGTAAAAGTCGTCTGTATAGGAATTCCTTCTGATTCCGGGCTGCATTTTATACATCGTGAAACTTTTAAAAGCTCGCATTCAACAACGACATTGCTATCATCGTTAGTCTGCTCTTGTCCGCAACGCTCGCAATGAACTATATACTTATGCTTTTCAAAAAGTAGTTTATTTAATCTCATAAAATTATCCATTAGAAATACGCATAACAATTTGTTTAAAAGCGACAAGCCGCACTTACGGCTTACGTGTTTTTATCGGTCTTGCGTGTGCGGCTTGCGCCTTAACAAAGCGTTAGGCTTTACTCTGTAGTCATATTTTTTGAATTGCCGGATTTACTAGCAGTTCGCCACCCATCGGCCCAACATGCTCTTTTCCAGGTATCAAGCAAATAAGGGCAATCTGTTTTTGAATAAAAAGCATCGTATCCAGCCCAGTACGCCGTCTCGTCATATTCGCGCCTAATAGGGGCGCTGTCATTTAGTTCTTTTTTCATCTAAACCCCTCCAGGCCTAACAAGTAGTTGCAAGCGACCCGCTGCCGAGATGTGCTTTGCGTTAATATCAATCATCAGTGCGCGGCAGCGGTCGCCTGAACTAGTCGTTGGGCGTTGTTACGTTTTGTAGTTTAAATTCCGCAAAAACCAAAACGACATAACCATCATCATACTCATCATCCGGCAAAGAGCAAACCAATGGACACTCAAAATGATGGCAACCAGAGTCTGAGTCTTGATTACCGGGCCAACTACAGCTATCTGCCCATCCGTTTTCTGGATCAGTAAACATTACGCAGTTACGAATCACATCTTCAAAAGATGTTTCGTATTGTTCGGTTTCTGGTAACTCGATTACGTCGTATTTCAAGTCAGTCATAATTTAATCCTCAGCCCAACAAGTCAGTCAAAGCGACCCGCCGACGCGGGTGCAGTTTAAAGTTAAAAATCCGGTTACGTTTATCCGGCTCCAGAAGGACGTGTCACCAACGACGCAAAACCTAAAAGGCCAAATAGCACGCCATGGATTAAATCGAAAACGTGTGCGGCTTGGTGAATCTGCACTTTATTATTCCACGAAGAGCAGTGCGGTCTACTTCTAATCAATAAATTGCAGTTTGGCTATCCTGCATTTCCCGTATCTTTCTGAAACTTTTTCAACCATCTTTTTCGCATTTTCAAGACTTGCGTCTTTTGTATATTGTTCAAATACCATTTCACCTCCTGAATCAATCCATGAATGACCAAGCGTCTTATGAGGAAGGTTATTCTCAGCAACAACAACATAAATATCTTGTTCCATTATCATCTCCTAACCTTATTGTGATGTGCTTTATGTGTTACCTGCCTTCCACCAACTTTTGTAGCACTCAATGATGACGACCAAGTAAACGTCGATTTTGAATCTTCACAGTACGCATAGTCATAAAGCTTGTCTGTGTCCAGTTCAGCAACCGGATGTGCCCTGTGTATGTGCCCGTCATGGCTAACACGGTAACATATTGTGGCATTGTGTAGTGGAGTTATTTTTGCACTGATACAAGCGTTTTCGTAGTCTGATAAGCGCATATCATTAACCTTTTAATGCTTTTACAAGATATTCATCAACATCAGGTTGCCTTAATAGCCAAGATTTATAATCTGCTGGAATGTTTTCTATTTTTTCACCCTTGTGTTTACCAAATCCCATTATTTTTGGAATTCTTGCCTGTTCACTTATTAACCATAGTTTTTCAATTGTATTAATATCGCCAAGACGACCAGATTCTTTCATAGCCTGTAAAATCATTTTTAGATTTAGCACATCAACTAATGCAGAATGGGCATTTATAAGGCATTCTTTTGCTTCTTTTGGAAAGAAATAATACATCAATGCTGATTGGGTATGGCTATCAATTTCAGGCCAATAACACCTAGCCAATGCTAATGTACAAATTCTTTTTACATTCGGCTTCCCAATTGCTGACCAGTCAAAATCTATATTGTGTCCAATTATGTATTGGACACAATCAGGCAATTTAAAGCTCGATGATGGAGGACATTTTGAAACCATATCATCAGTAATATGATGAACAGCCATTGCTCCCAATGTAATTGAAACACCTGGATTAAATCGCTGACAAAATGTATTTTCATCATGCAACCCAGAATAAGCTGCTTCAATTACTACTGGTTCATTTATTGAATGGGTTTCAGTGTCAAATATTATTACTTTTTCATTAAATTTAGTCATTATCAATCCCCCAGTGGGTTATATTCAAAACCGGACTGAACCTGCAATATAACATCCTCGCAAGCGTCCAGTTGGTCACTGTTAAATTCCTGCAAAACCGCGTTAAGCTCGTCTTGGGTTTTGCATTGCTGAATGCGTTCTTTGTCGGTCAACTCTTTAACGGCTTCCAGTTCTTTTTTGCGTTTTACATAAACTGGCCTTAACTGCCTTTTCTGATCTTCGGTTAATGTTGATGTGTCTATTGCCAACAACTGTTCTTTGCTCATCGTCGGTACGCTTTTAAGCAATGCACGGATGACAATATCATCAGAAGGTGGTTGTTTTTTACCTGGTTGGCTGGCTGCGTTGCCGTCATCATCATCAGAGGCAACGCCAGTTATTGCGCAAAATGAATAACGCCGTGCATAGGTCATTGCCGAGCCATAACCTTGGGGATCAGACTTAACCGGGTTGATTGGGTATATGCTCGTTATCCATTCACCGGAAGAGTGCATAAGTACGGTTTTTAATATCAGTCCATTATCGGTTAATTCAGTTGTTTGAACCACTGATAGGCCATTATCTGCCAAAGGTTTTTTTGCAGCGTCTATGCAGCTTGCCAAGTCGGCGTAGACACTTTTGAAAAACGGATTTTCGGTATCTTTTTTAGCATGTTCAAGTGAGCCTTGTGCTTTAGATAATGCCTCAGCTAATTTAGCTATTGAATCAGATGTATTTGAATGTCTTTTTACCAGTTGTTCTGTATTTTCCATTTAGCACCTTCTGTATATTTTGGATAAATAAGCCGTATTCATTGGCGGCTTCTTTTAATGATTTAAATTGCTTGCCATCTTCTACACAATAGAAGGCTCTTTTTTCTCTACCTGGGGGCTTTATTTCAACACCCATACTTCTTAACCTAGAAATTATTGTCGGCATACTAAGTCCAAAAATTTCAGCTAATTCTGGGCTTTTAATTCCGCCTAAATATAATCTTTTAATATCATCAATATTATCAATGTGTTTATAAGACTTTGATTCAATCCCTGACGGACGCTTTTTACCGGTTAATGATTTACTTATTTTTTTATTCCACCACCTTTTTTCTACATTTACCCCGTCACCGCCGATAGTAAAATTAGCTAAACATTGTCCTAATGACTTGTAATGGGCTATCCAAAATATCTCTTTATCATAAGCCTGTAATTCGTCATCACATTCTTCTAAAATAGAGGCTGTATAACCGTGCTTTTTAACAATTCTTTTCCAATACTCACTTCTATTACCAGTCGTAAAAAGTCGTTTATCACTACCTTTTCCAACATAAAATACTTCACCAGACGGTTTAGAATGAGCGTAAACATAATATTTTTTCATTACTATAATTCATATAAAATAACATTATAGCATGGATTTAAATAAATAGTTATAATGACTTGTAAAATTCGTTTTTAACATCCTTTTTAGCATGGTCAATCATAGCCTGGGCTTTCGATAAAGCCGTTGCTATTTCTTTTATTGATTCTGATCTCATTTACCACTCCGCAGTTTTTTGATTGATTGTTCAACTTCGTCATTCAGCTTGACCGCTTCATCTTCAAGTTGTTTTATCTTCTTTTCGTCACGCTCGACCCTAATAATTAACCTTCTAAGGTCATTAGGCATAGATTTATCAAAGCTCATAAAATCCCACCAGTCACGCCCTGAACAAGCTATTAGCCAATGTATTTGCCAAAAGTAAATAGTAGGAACCTTTGGATCAATCAAGTATTTAAGGTGAGTTTTTGAATCGGGGCATTTAATTTCTAGCCCGCCATCATCACCAACTAAAGCATCCGGTGATGCTCCGCAATTGGGTAAAAATGGATGTTTTATGAAACTTACGGTTTCAATTTCTTCATCACAATTAAACCAGTATTCTTCCCTTGCTAAAGGCTCGTCATTATTGCCTTTTTTCATAGCTTTACTTTTAAATCCACCAGATAAAGGTTTCCCGGTTATCCGCTCAACCATCAAATGCAGGACGTAATCTTTATAGGAAAGCTTATCCGAACCCTTCGCCATCATGAACCTAACACATGATGACGTGATACACCCGCAACGCAAGGCCAGCCATTCTTCCGTGCCCTGTTCGACTCCGGTTATTATCTCTCCGCGTTTGTCGTCGAACGGGTTATACATTTACAACGCTCACTGATGCCAGTTTTGTTTTTAACTTTTCTGGCAAACTATCTTCAAAAAAACTTAAAAACGTATTTTCATAAATATTACGTTCAAGGTTTATTTCAAAAACTGCTGTCACTGTAACCTTACCTGCATTTAACAACTTAAGGCCTTCTTTGCATGGCAAATTCCCAGTAGAAGGAGTTATAATTGGTGGAGGCGTAATGTCGCGGCTAGGTGCAGCAGTAGTCACCGGACGTTCAACATAAGCATCCTGGGCAGTTTTTGTTTTTGCTTCATCTTCGGCGCGTTGTTTACGCAAAGCTTCCGCCATTTCCATACGGGATTGTGCTTCCTGCTCTGCTTTTTGTTTCCTCAGTGCATCGGCAATCTCACGTTGTTTTTGCGCTTCCTGGTCACGAATAATCTTAGCTTCCATTTCCTGTTTGCGGATTGCATCCAACTCAATAAGCCTATCAAGCCTAGCCTGGAACACGTCATTATTCTTGTCGAACAATGCAGTGCCAATGGTTTCCACATCAAAAGGCGTGTCTATGCCAGCACGTCTACAAGCCAGCTCAACAGCGATTATCCGGCCTTGGATGGTCATTTGCCAAGCGAAGTCATCGCTTACTATCTGGTCAATAATTCTCTTGGCTTGCGAAGCCAGCGCACCTTTTGGCGTGAGCATGGATTCTTTGGGTTCAGGCAACACGCCTTTTCTAAAATCCTTATCAACTCCACGATCCCGGTAGGCTTCGTTAAGCGCGTCCACTAGTGTTTCTTTTATTGCAGCCAAACGCGCCTTTTTCGCTTCGGCAAACTGTGACCGCGCCCGTTGGCGGTTTTCTTGAATGACGGCAACCTGTCCTTTTGTTATCTTTCTGTCTGTGTCTGCTGATTCAGTACGGCGTTTGAATATCGCCGCCGCTGTTTTATCAAGTGCCGTGGCAAATTTGTTCATTGCTGTGGAATCAGTTTCCATCTTATCTTCTTCATCGGACTGATAAACCAGGTTTTTAGTCAGCTCAATTTTAGCTATAAGAAATCTCTGGTTTTCCGCGTTATAAAAATCTTCGTCTGATAATTCTGGCATTACCAACATATCAACCAGGCTTTTTGATTCGATTACTGCAATTTCATTTTTCATTTTTCTTGTCCTCTTTCTTAATAAACTGCTCGATAATGCTTGCCGCCACATCCTGCAAGTTCACGCCTTTACCGACCGCAATCAGCTTTAACTTGCCGTGCAAAATCTCAGGAATCCTAATTTGCTTTAACTTTTCTTTTGCCATTGGATTAATCCCTAGAAACAGTTTTCTTTGCCCAGCAAACAGAGCATCTAACCTCAACCTGTTTGTCCGGGGTTTTGCCCATTGTTTCATTGGCAACACGTTTGTTTTTGCCGTGAAGTTTGTCTTGTCCAGCATGGGCGCAGTTACAGTCAATTATTTTTGCCATTTTCCTTTTCCTTAAATTTAATGAAAAACACTTATGATTGCGCCATATTTCTATGGCGCAGTTACAAATTAAGCCGTCAACCGTTCACGCAAAGCGTAGCCTTCAAGCGCCCATATTTTCTGTCTGGCGTTGTCCTTGGATATTTTCTTTCCCAGTTCTTCGTTGAAGTTTTCAGGGCTTGCACAGGCGCTTTCACCCGTGACAGTAAACCCGTTAGCCAGCTTCAAGCAGCAAATTGTCAGCGTAGTTCCAGGGAACACATAGTAATCTTCACCGACAATAACAGCATCAATCCTTTGTGGTGTCACCCGTGGTGCAGTCAAACCTTTTTTCTTTATCTCTTTTTCAATTTCTGTATCTTTCATTGTATTTCCTGTTTTTGTTAAAATCGCCGCCAGCTTACCAAAAAACTTAACAGGATGCAATAACTTTTTAACATTATTTATTTTTAACAAAAGAGATTGACATAAGACGGTTATTGTGGATAATTGGCGGCGAACATAATAATTTTTGGATGGATTTAATGTTAAACGATTATTTAAAAAGACAACAAAGAAATACCTATGAAGGCATCAATGAAAAGCTTGAAAAGGCATTGAAAAAAGCGGAGTCTAAACGAAATTTAGACAAGGTAATGAAACGTAAAAGGTGGGAAAGATGAGTGAATTTAAACCAAGAAAAGGCAAAAAACAATGAAAAAGTTAGTTAGCGAGTTGTCCGGTGCAGAACTGGATTATTTGGTTGGTATGGCGGAAGAGCTGGATTTTTATGAACCGTATTCAGGACAAGATGTGTTGTTGGTAAGGATTCGCTATAATTTAATTCATTGGAAACCATCATCAAACCCACAACAAGCTTGGCCTATTATCGAGCGTGACAAGATAGTAATAAACCGGAATGGTGAAGAATGGATTTCATGGATTGGATCACTTTATAACAACAAAACTATCCAATGCGGAGAAACTTCACTAATCGCCGCCATGCGCTGCTTTGTTGCTAGTAAATACGGGGAGACTGTCGATGTGTGATATTAAAAAGCAATGGGAGCAGGACGTTTCCAACTATGGCGACAATGCTTTTTTGCTTTGGGAATTCGTAGCAGACAATGGAAAATATACCGAAAGCCTTGATAATTCTGGAATTTCTAAATTTTTTGGAAAAACCGAAGAATATTGTCGGTTTTTAAGGCGAAAAGAATCCGCCGCCCTGACGTTTGACATTGAACGCTCTAAGGCTGGTGATGTGGTTGAAATATGCGCAATGCAGGGATGGGTTAATTGCAATTCAAAAACCTTTGAAAAAAGAAAATACCCGCTAATCCAACTAGATGGCATTAGTGTTTCTGTGCATAACTTGCAGATGAAATACCCACCAAAAGAGGCCAACAAATGAGCATTGAACTGATAATTACGCTGGTATGCGTTCCGTTTATCGTGTGGTTTTTCTCAACTTATGGTGGTAGGTAATGAAATATATTGTGACTAAGAATGAAAACGGAAACGAAGAGATATTCGCGTTTCCTAATGCTATAAACCATGATTGCATGGCTGAGGCAATTCAAGGCATTAGAAACCAATCATTTGGTAATTGGGAAAGGATTTACAGGAAGCCAATATCGGCAGGATTTATTGATAACTATGGATTGTGTTATGGGAAAAGCGAATCATTGGATTTGAAATCAAGACCAGTTGATTCTGAAATATTTGGAAAACAACTAAGAAATGAAAGGAGTTAGGTGGATGGATAACCTAGCAGACTACGCCACCAAATACCTAGCTCAAAAAGAACGTTACCACAGCCGCGCGTTCACCGAAGATTTTATCGAGCGCGTGTGTATCATGGCGGAAAGTTTGGAACACATGGGTGCTGAGTGGCTGTGCCATGAGGCTTATAAAGATTTGAAACTCAGGGGTAAACAATGAAAATTAACCCAATTGATAAAGATTTAAGGTGTTGTGCAAATTGCAAACATTGGCACAAAAAAGAATATATACATTGCCAATGTAGTGGCCCATTTGGTGGTGATTTACCTAAAGATATTAACTGTACATTTGAGAGGCGTAACGATGAACACAAGCCCGACCGTAACCGAAATATTGAAACCGCCATTTTATTGGTATGGTAATTGGCGTGTTACCGTTGCAGTTGATTATTACGGGAAAACAGCGACGACTAACCTTGAATTTAAAACCGAATCAGAAGCCAACGATGTTGGCATAGGATATGAAATTGAAAGTTGAAAAAGCAATTGAGATACTGGAACAGCACAACAAATGGCGGCGTGGTGAAGGTGAGATTAACGAAATGCCATTCAGCCCTTATGAGCTAGGAAAGGCGATTGATGTCGTCGTGTTTTTATTGCCAAGGCTTAAACAAGGCAACGACCGATACGAAAAACTCCGCAAAGTGACACCAGCTAGGTTTGATGCGCTTTACCAGGACAACATGCGCGGTAAAAAGTTTGATGATTTGGTAGACGAGTTATGATTTACGAACTGGTTGAGTCAATCAACATCAACTACCTAATTGGCTTCTGTATCGGGATGCCTATCGGCCTGGCAATCGCCATTTTATTTATTGTGGTTTGTGGGAAGGACGGCAACGATGCGTAATAAAGAGCGAGACCGGATAGCCAACTCGAAAAAGCTTCGGGTTTATCCACGGCATAAAGGCACGGTGAATATTGCTATTGCTCCGGCTATGACTGAATCAGAAAAGTTGGACTTTGAAACGTTTTACCGGGTGATGGGGTTTAAGAAATGAACATAATTAGTTTTGGTGGTGGAGTGCAGTCAACAGCAATGGCAATCCTTGCGGCACAAAAAAAAATAGAAGTTGATGCGTTTGTTTTTTGTGACACTGGTTTTGAACAATCTGATGTTTTTATTTTTATGGAAAAATTCACAATTCCATTAATAAAAAATTCAGGAATTGATTTTTATATTGCAAAAACAGAAGATATTTCACCAAAATATTACGCAGACATGAAGTTACCGCCATTTTTTTTGCTTAACCAAGATGGAGCAATAGGCAGGGGTTCTGCCTATTGTTCGGGAAATTGGAAAACGGATGTTTTTAAACGATTTTGTTCTGAACAATTTGGATCAAAAAAATTCGATGTTATGCTTGGTTTTAGCACGGACGAAAAACACAGGGCTTTAAATATGGCAAAAAAGAACGCATCTAAGCGGATTTTAACGGCGTTTCAGGATGATGTGTTTGGTGATGGAATTGATATAAAACAGACATTAAAAATTTTATCAACTAAGCGCAAAAAATGGAATTATTCATTTCCATTGCTAGATTTTGAAATGAGCCGTGATGATTGTCAAAAACTTGTTATAGATACGTTTAAAAATAATGCGCCTAGGTCAAGTTGTAAATTTTGTCCAAATCATACACAAGACGAGTGGAACCATGTAATGACAGGGAATGATCGGGAATGGCTGGTTAATTTTGATAAAACGTTAAGGATTAAAAATTGGTTTTTAACTAGCGATTGCAAGCCAATTGATGAAATTAAATTTGACCAAAAAAATGAAACAATTTTTACCAGGGCATGTTCTGGTGGGTGTTTTATATAAAAATAATTATTTAATTTTGATGGGGTTTAAGAAATGAACATAGTGGCCTATGGCGGAGGAACGGATTCAACAGCTATGATTATTGAATGCGTTAGTCGAGGCGTAAAAATAGATTATATCTTGTTTGCAGATACGGGCGGCGAAAAGCCGCACACATACCAGTATGTGAAAACTTTTTCAGAATGGTGTATTAAAAATGGCTTACCAGAAATTATTGTCGTTAGGAAAGCTGGTAATGGCGAAACACTAGAGGAAGATTGTTTGCGTAGAAACATGATCCCTTCGATCGCATTCGGATATAAAACCTGTTCCCAAAAATACAAAATCCAGCCACAGGACAAGTTTTTTAATAACTTACCTGAAGCAAAATTAATATGGAAATCAGGTGGTAAATTAACCAAGTTTATTGGTTACGATGCAACCGAAACCCATAGGATTGCTAAATCAAAACTTCGCCAAGATGACAAATACGAGTACAGATACCCACTTCATGAATGGGGATTAACCAGGAAGGATTGCATTGAAATTATAAAAAATGAAGGGCTTTGTTTGCCTGGTAAATCAGCGTGTTTCTTTTGCCCAATGAGTAGGCCAAGTGAAATACGCCAACTCAACCACAATTACCCTGAGTTAATGAAACGCGCGTTAGATATGGAAAAAAACGCCAATTTGACACATCTTAGGGGCCTTGGAATGAATGTTAAATGGTCTGAAATAATATCCACAACGGATATGTTTGAAGATGAATTTTCTTTCATGCCTGAAATGATTTGCGAATGCTACGAGCCATAAGGAATTTAACTATGATCACACAAGAAGAAATATTGGCGATGCCAAAGACTAGAAAGGAAGCGGTGAGGTTGAAAGAGAACAAATACAACGACGGTAAACCATGTTTACTAGGCCATATTTACTGGAAATACGTTAAAGAAGGATGCGCTGCTTGCCATTCCCTGCGCGTAATGGAAAGCAGAAAACGGCGTGATAAAAAACCTGTTGTAAAAGAAGAATTACCGGATGGAATGGTAGACACGCAAGAAGCGCTTAAAATCCTTGGCTACACGCCGCACAAGCTTAAGACGTTGATCGACAACGGGCAGTTTATTGAATGCGTAGGCAGGACAAAACACAGGCGCAGCAAAATTTATAACAGGGCGCAGCTTGATGCGTGGATTGAAAACACTATTAGGATTCATGACAGAGGCAGTTTTGCATTGAATTTGGCTAATAGCTTTATTCGTGGTGCAAAATTATGCGCGTAATCATAAAGGTAATTTTAGTTTTAATAGCATTGGTAGTGTCTATGACGGCATGGTTTTATTGCGCTAATTTTTTGTTATTATATTTTTTTGGAGAACCTAATTGCTCGATAAGCAATTAAATGAAAATTAAATTTATAGGTAAATAGTATGCCAGTATACGAAGATGATGAAATGTTTCAAAAATGGTGGGAAAATTTTCCTTATAACCCGGACTCATTTAGCAAAGAGGCGATTGCGTATGAGGCATGGAAAGCGGCAAATAGAAACAAAAAAAAGGAATAATTCTATGAAAATCAAAACCTGGTCACAAGCACAGAAAGACTTTGACATTTACTATTTCACCGGTAAACCCTGCAAACACGGGCACATATCAAAACGCCAGACAGTAAACGGGGCTTGTTACGAATGCAATTTATTGGCGCAAAAGAGGGCTAGGCATGACAAAAGAACAGCGTGAACAATGGCAACAAGACCTAGCAGAATTAGGCGAGAACGCCCACAAAATGTGGCAATACCTGTGCATGGAAGATCAAGCTAATAGCGAGTATTGGGCTGACTGTATCAGTAATCGGCATTTCCCATTGTCTAAGGGTACGCTGGATGTGAGGCGGAAAGATTTGACGTTGGATGATGCAAAAATTAATATCCCAAAAGGCATGAATAAAGAGTGTTATGAAAATGGTGATATGTCAGAAGGGGCAGTTACTTGCGACCAATGCTTTTTTAAAAAAATAAATAAAATTGGTCATGAATTTTGTGAAAATGGTTATTGGAAAGAAGGTTATTAATAATGAGAATTCTTTGTCATTTTTCGTGCGGTGCAGCCAGTGCGGTAGCCACAAAAATAACCCTATCCGAAAACAAAGACAACGAAATAATTATTGTTTACGCTGAAACCGGATCGGAAGATACAGACAATTTACGGTTTTTGCTGGATTGTGAAAAGTGGTTTGGTGCGCCAGTTGTCCGGCCAAAAAACGATAAGTATTCCGATACCTGGGATGTTTGGGAAAAGAAGCGGTATATCGCGGGGATTAATGGTGCACCTTGTACTAGAGCGTTAAAGATTGATGTGCAGCAAGCTTTTGAATTGCCAGATGACAGGCATGTGTTTGGTTACACGGCGGATAGTAACGACATCAAACGCGCTGGTGCGTTTCGTGAGCATTACCCGAACTTGGATGTTGTCACTCCGCTTATTGAGAAAGGCATCAACAAAGCGGCATGTTTAGCCATGATAATAACGGCTGGAATACAACCACCAAGGACTTATGCAATGGGTTTTCCGAATGCCAATTGTATCCCTTGCTGTAAAGCACAATCGCCAAGTTATTGGGCATTGGTTAGACAAGAATACCCTATACAATTTAAAAGAATGGCTGACTTATCCAATGAACTTTGCGCAAAGCTGGCGGTATTAAAAGGTGAACGAATTTTTGTAGATGAAGTGCCAGAAGGTTTCCCGGTGACGGAAGCGATAGCGCCTGAGTGCGATATGCTGTGCCACTTGGCTGAACAGGAATTTAACTAAAGTTGTGATTTTAATGAATGATTTAGACGACCGCCATTATTGCCGTGACTGTGTAAATTTTAATTACAATGGGCAATGCAAGGCAAGTAAGTTTAGGTATTCGCCGTGCGATATTTGTCCAAAGCGATGCGTGGATTTTCGCAAAAAATAAGGCAATCTTCACACGCAAGACAAAAAGGCCTTAACTGGCCTTTTTTTGTGGGTGAATGTTTTTGTATTTGATTAAGAAATATGTATCTGTATAATTAAATTTCTTATTCTGTAACTTTATTAAATTACTATGAAAGACACTAGAAAAAAAGCTATTAAATCGGGTGAAATGTACTACTACACGGGGAAGCCGTGCATAGTTGGGCATGTGTCAAAAAGAACTACGGTTGATGGGTCGTGCTATCAATGCAGAATTGAGAATCAAAAAAAACATAGGGGAGAAATTAGGTCTTTAGTAAGTCTGGATTGCAAAAATATCATAAAATCGGGTGATAGAAATGGCAAATCCCTGGTTTAGGCTTTACGCGGAATTTGCTACAGACCCAAAAGTTCAGATGTTACACGAAGCGGATCAACGCCGATTAGTTATGCTTTTTTGTTTTAGATGTAACGTTACTGTAACGTTACCTAGTAACGATGTAACGATGTTACATGATGACGAGGTAGCGTTTCTACTACGAATAAGCCCAGAAGAATGGCTAAAAACAAAGCGTATTTTTATTGAAAAGGGATTTATTGACGAGGGAAATAACGTAATCAACTGGAACAAGAGACAATTTATATCGGACACAAGCGCGGAGAGGGTTGCGAGGCATCGAGAGGCAAAAAAAAACGCTGAAAAAGCATCAAAAAAAGGCGATGTAACAAAGTGTAACGTTACAGTAACGCCCCCAGATACATATACAGAACATATACAGAACATAACATATACAGAACATATAAAAGAAAATACGCGCCATAAAAAACATGACGCTAAAGAATTATTATCTGAATACGAAATTAACGGACAACTAGCAATAGATTTTATTAACCACAGAAAATCTAAAAAAGCCCCAATAACAAAAACCGTTCTGGATGGGATAAGTCGGGAATCTGAAAAAATAGGCATGAACGTTGCTGATGCGGTGCGGATGATGATTGAGAGGAATTGGCAGGGTTTCAAAGCGGATTGGGTAATAGCAACACCGATAAACAATAACGGAGCAAATGGTTATGAACGAAAATCAAGAATTAGCTCAGCGGAATGGTTCGACACCAGCTGCATGGACGATCTCGACCCGTAACGATAAAGAACGGACTGCAAACTGTGTCACCTCGCTGATCAATGTCATGAAAATAGATTTTGGTCATAAGTTCATGTCCAGATTCCCGACTGACGAGGATTTAAGGCTCTACAAGCGGCGTTTATATGTAAAGCTAAGGGACATTGACCTTTCTTTAGTTTCTGACGCTTACGAGCTGTTTATTGACTCAGTGCCCACGCCAGAATGGACTCCAGACATTCCGCAGTTGTTTGAGAAAATAAAGCAGGTCGAGAGAGACAGAAGAAAAGCCGAAAGAAACAGGGTTGAAGCTGACACAGTGGCTTTGTTGCCTACCCCATCAACGGTAAAGGTTGATCCGGTTGCTATGTTTGCGGAGGCTAAGGCGAAAAATAATACGTTTAAGACACATGATGAGTGGATAACCCACAAAAATGAGCTACTAAAAAACCACGAGGCAATTTTAATTATTCACGGCATGAGAATTAGAAAGCCTCAGCATGGACATAGAAATTGTTGTGTGGTTGGTTGTCGCGGAGCCGGGACGATAAGCGGTGGAACTAAAGGGGATGATAATTTTTATTGTCTGGATCATTGGAGATCAGCTTAAAACAAAGCGATTTTAAAAAAAGAAAATACAAGCCCATAGCTTTGCATTGCATTTATGTGTTATTATTTTTTTATCCCAAATTCATGGGCAAATTTAGCGTTAAATCATAACGCACACTCGATAGAGAGAATCAAAATGACAGAACAAAAAAAGGTATCGGCACAAAAGGCTATTTTTAACTTTTGCAAAGGATGTATTTATGACCCAAAAAACGGCGGGTCATGGCGCGAACAAGTTGAAAATTGCACCGTTTCAAAATGCGAGCTTTATGAACATAGGCCGCGATCTTCTGAATACAGAAAGCTACAGCGTGAAATATATCTGGCAAGCCTGACCCCTGAGCAATTACAAGCAGAGCAAGAAAAAAACAAAAAATCTGCAATGGCTTTGCGAAAAAAATCAATTTGATACCATAGGTTTTTCATGAAGAGAATAATTTTATATGAAGAGAATAATTTTATATGAATGATTGGATAAAAATTGAGCAAAGAATTTGACAATAGTTGATGGTCGAGTAAAATAACTACTGTTAATATTTTTGTTAAATAACCACATCACGCCACCCGTGTTGTGATTTGTAAATAAGCCTTAGTCGGTTACATTGCAGTGTCATAATCTTAAAGTTAACGGGCTTTTTTTTGACATAAATTTTAGGCACAAAAAAGCCCAACTTAATGGGCTATGTTTGGTTAAATGTCAGTTGATTCGTCTGGTTTTTTCATGTCATTAACAGTTTTCACCAAGTCAAGCGCCGAATAAGTTTCCATCAATATGTCGGCGCATTTTAGTGCGGCGCGGATGTCGATAACTTGCATACCGTGCCCATAAGCATCGTCGATAATGTCAATAAGCTTTTCTTTTAGCGTTTCGTAGTTCATGCCACAGCCTCCCTGATAAGCGAAACCACCAGTGCATGGCGGCTGATATTCTTTTCTTTAGCCAAAGAGTTCAGCTTTACCAGAGTTTCATCGCTCAAGCACACGGATATTGATTTCCCGCCGCCTTCAATCTTTGGCCTCCCGGCTTTTCTTTTTTCAGTTGTCATTATTTAACCCCATTGTCACGCACATAATTATCTGCCTTTTTTGCAGGTGTTGAAAAAATACCTCCAGTAGCGTTCTGCCCTGCTATGTGGGCTGCGCGTAAAAGCGCGTTTACCTCAGCAGCAGTAAATTTCTTGCGGTCTGGATTGTCAAATTTTGCGAACCTGCCTTTATTGTCCCTTGGTAATGTCATTTTTACCTTCAATCATTTGTTCTTTAAATAGTTTAAAAGACCTTGCCCAACTATTTTTTGTGCAGTCATAACAATATCTAGCCATTTCTTTATTGGTAAAACTGTGGGCAATAACCTTGCTAATTTTCCATCCTACACAAATTGTCATGCCACATTTTGAGCATTTGCCGTTAAATATTTTTAACGTTTCGTGGAGTTCTCCATTGATGTATTGAAAAGCCATTAGCAAGGGTTATGCGCCGCAGCTGCTACCAGGTACGACACCAACAAAACCACTACGCACATTAACACCACGTCGATGGTTGTTATGTGTTCACGTATTGATTCACGGCCTAGGCGAAACTGTACCGAGTCGTTTGCCGCGTGTTCTTCGTTGTCGAAGCTGATCATAATTTACTCCAACTTTGTAACCGCAAAGCATTCTTCCGGTCACGTTTTTCTTGTGCTTTTTGGATAAGAATTTGTCCGGTTGGTGAATTTCTTGGGTATTTTGATGGACTGGCGTGTCTTGATATTCTTTTTACTTCTTGTAATCCGCTATATGGAGCAAAACTAAGTAATGCTATTGCAGATAATAAACGTGATGTTTTCATTTTATACGCCTAAATAAATCGCAATTGTAAATAATAGAAACAGCACCGCTGTGCTTCAATTTGCATAAACACGTACGCTAACCGTGACACAATGCTGTTTATTTTGCCACTCCTTTGCGCCGAGTGGCTTTGCGTAATACTAATATTATCTAATTTAATATCATCTAAAATTTACCAGTTATTTAAATCACCAAGGAGGTTTTAATGTACGCATTTACATATCCTGTTGCCGGCACCGAGATCAATTATATAATTTAGACTCTGTTTTTTGTCTTTGCTGTCGCATTTAAATACTCCAATGGTTGTTTAAAAAAGTTATTAGGTACACTAAAAAGGTACACGTTCGCGGTTTGGTGGAAAAATAAAAGGTTCTGTTCCCGATATTTCTATCTCCTCTCATATCACCTATGCCAGATTGAGCATTTTCACCACCCGATAGCGCACTTTTGCAAATGCGCTATGAGCTGGTTAAATTTTCATATTATCCATCCAATAAATTAGCGTTAAAATAAAATAAAGCGTAATTATACCATTAATTTAATTACTACAACAATCAATCTTCCCATTTTGGTTCACGCACAAAATACAATGATAGCGCGTGTTCTAGCCAAAAAAATCTAACAGTAAACGCAAGGCCACCACATTCTTGCTTATCAAAACTAATGCTGACTGACGGTATCACCACCACGGTACACATGCCGTGTATATCGCCGGAATAACCAAACCGTTTATAAAAATTCCACCGTTTCATTAAAAACCCATTTTCATTGATTCTAGCCATTCATCATTTACTGGGTTCAATAAGTCAACTGAACTTCCTAAAACCAAAACTTTAAAGTCTGTTTTTTTAATATCAGATTGATAAACAACTCTAAAGTAAGATGGTTTCCCCATCTGTTGGCACAACACCCCGCCATCAGGGATATTGTCCCACCAGTTATCATCTACCAACTTATAAGCGGCGATGAATGGCTGCAAATAAAAATCATCATGCAACGTTTTGATATTGCCAAAATAAGCAAAATTGTCTCCATCAACAAAATGAAACCCGCCAGCTTTTGCTTCCAAAACATACCCATCAACCAACGCGGTTAAGCATTGTGAAAGCGTTGAAATTTCAATATTTGCTTTCACCAGTTTTTTACCAGGCATGATGACCGGGAGTTTTTTGGTTTCCATTTCTTCATAGAGTTCAACTAGATCGTATTCGCTAATGCTATTAGATAAATCGTTCCCTTTAATACTCCATGTATGTGAAATCCACTCGTTACACGTAAGAATTGCGCCATGAACACAAAATTCACCATGACCATCAATCGCATAAATACGTATAGGAAGTCCAGAAACTGTTTGATAATTTCCACCTAATTTAACTTCCATCACAACCTCACAAAAACAACGCGCCGACGATCAACGCTGATGCTGAGAAAAATAACGCCAGTCCGGAAATGATGCCAATGTGCCAGCGCCCTATGATAGTTTCTATACTCATAAATTACCCCTTGTTTTTTGATGATTCGCGTTGTTTGTACCATGCCCGTAACTCAAAGGCATTGTAAACAACAGCGCGTTTCATTTTTACCAAAGCCATTTTTTTTATCTACTGGCCTGATAGTGCAATCAGGATGGTTAAGTTGATTTCGTAAGGTCTGATGATTAATTCCAATTTCTTCTGCAAAATCTGTAATTGATAATAGTGGCGGACGTGGAATATGTTTTTTTGGTTTTGGTTTCGATAAACCATTAGGAAAGGTCATATCACATCGCCTTGAATTGAAAATAACAAAAATCATACCCGATTTTATTCAGCACAAGACCTGAATCTGCAAGCATCTTGCGAACCTGTTTTAACAGTCTCCACCGTTCAGCTAGCGTTGAATACGATTTAGTTACAACCAGTATCACCACATTGCTGCGGTATGCTTCGATTGTAGCTCCAGGTAATTCTTCTGTCAGTTGTCCTGCTATTTTATAGATGTTCATTTTCTTTCTCCGTTGTGCGCGTGGTTGGTTTAAGCGCAGATGATTTCTTCAATGTGATGATTATAAGTAATGCTTGGGTCACTTTTTGGCAACATGCCAGCAAGTAAACATTCACCATGTTTGCTATCTTGCCAAAGTGTGTATCCGACAACCATATCATCTGAATCGTCTTTTGCGGTTGGCATTTTTTTTATATTTCTTGTCATTTTCACTCTCCGGTTGTGCGCGTCCTTGCGCGTTAAATTTATTAGTCGGCAGTCGGTGCAGATTAAAATGGTTCAATCGGAATAATGAAAGTCGGCACACCTTCACAACGATTTTGCCATGCCCAAGAACTGGCAATAGAAATAGTGCCAGCTATCATTTGCCCACGTTCCATGTGGTTTTGTCCTTGTTGAAAAGACGAAGCGGGGACAACCCACCACCAAACGTTTCTGATTTCAGTAATTCTTTTTAATTCAGTCATGACACACTCCAAAATTCCCAGGAATCCGACCTGGCTGCGGACTTTTTAGCTTTTCTAAAAAGATGGCTCACTATAACCACTTTAATTAATTAATGCAACAATTATATTATTTATTTTAAGTTAAGTTGGTGGTTGTGTATAATTGAGTTTTGTTACGTTATAACATTACATTATGGTAGCCAAACGGTTTATTGATTGGGACGCGATAGAGAGGGATTATAGGGCAGGAGTTAAAACTCTACGGGAAATGTCTGCCGATCATCATGTGTCACATGTATCAATAGATAAACATGCTAAAAAGAGAGGATGGACTCGAGACCTTGGCGAGAAAATAAAAAAAGAAAATTTAAGGATTGAAGAAAAAGAAAGAAGAATAAAAGCAAAAGAAATAAAATCCAGAGGGAAAATAGTTCTTCAACCAGATAAATTAGATGAATTTGATTCACAAGGTTTTTTGTATGTTATTTATTTAGACGATTCGGCATTAGAAAGATATTATAAAATAGGAATGGCAAAAAATTTTAATTCAAGATTTAATTCTCATCAATGTTCATCGCCTTTTGATATTTGTGTGGCAATGGCATATTTTGTAGGCAATATGAGGAAGGAAGAGAATGACTTGCATCGTATGTTTTCTGAAAAACGAATTAAAGGAGAATGGTTTAAATTAAGTGATGACGACCTTAAAGTAATTGCAAATAGGTGTTTGATTTATGGCTGAAAAATTCAGCGTAGATATGACTAGCCTTGAAAAAGAATATAGGGAAGGTAAAAAGTCTCTTCGCAATATCGCTGATGAATTTGGTATCAGTGAGGCTGTTATACGCAAGTATGCAAAAAAGAACGAATGGGTTAGAGACCTGTCAGCTAAGATAAAAGCTAAGGCTGATGAAATCGTGCGCAATGCGTCTGTGCGCAATAGTGTGCGCATAAATGAAATTGAAGTGATTAAATCCGCAGCAGAGTTACAAGCCGGGGCAATATTACAAGAATCTGACGAAATAAAAAGGCTATCAAGAATTGCCGAATCGTTTGAATTTGAAATTGAAAAAATGACATCAGAAGAGGATTTAGAGAAAAGAACTAAAATACTCAAATCGCTAACTGAAATCCGGGAAAAGATCATCAATTTACGGCGCAGGAATTTGAGGATCAATGATAACTCGTTGGGAGCAGCTGATAGTCCAGTAGAATCAATAGCAGATATAATCCGCGCAGCAACAGGTAATGTGCTCAGGCCGCATGAATAAAGAATTGCTAGACGCATTCAAGGAGATAATTACCGACCCATGGCAAAGGATCACATCCGGCGCACTGTACAAGATTATAGACAAGCAAGGCCGAGAAGTTCCTTTTATCCCAAACGCTGTTCAGCTTGAGTTTTTACGCTCAATCCATTACCGCAACATCATCCCTAAAGCGCGTCAACGCGGATTATCGACCGTCATTCAGATTTACATGCTCGATAGCGCACTGTTTACGGATAATTTCAAAGGCAAAGTCATTGCTCAAGACGAAGATGCAGCCCAGGCTATTTTCAGGGATAAACTCAAGTTTGCTTACAGCCATCTGCCTGACATTATCCGCGCTCAATACCCGCTACAATCCAACAGCAAAACAGAAATAGAATTGCCCAATGGTTCGAGCGTTTCGGTGTCAACGTCTGCACGGTCGTCAACTGTACAAATGCTACATGTGTCGGAAATGGGCAAGATTGCGGCTAAATACCCGGACAAAGCGCGTGAGATAGTAACAGGATCTATTCCTGCCGTGCCTCCTGATGGCCTAGTGTTTATCGAATCAACCGCCGAAGGCCGCGAAGGTGAGTTTTACAAAATGGTGATGCAAGCCAAAAAGCTCAAAGATAAAGGCGTTAAGCTGTCACCACTCGATTACAAGCTGCATTTTTACAGTTGGTGGGACGCAGAAGAATACCAGTTATCGCCTGAAAACATAACGTTTACACCAGCTGATTGCGAGTATTTCGGAAAACTGGAAATGCAATTAGGCATATCAATCAGCTCAAGCCGCCGTGCATGGTACGTTAAGACGCGCGAAGGGTTTGGCGGTGATCATGAGAAGATGTTCCAAGAATACCCTAGTACCGTCGATGAGCCATTTCAGGTATCAACTGAGGGCACATATTACGCTGCACAGTTTTCAGAAGCGCGTAAACATGGCAGGATTGGACGTGTGCCACACGATCCCACATTACCCGTCTATACCTCATGGGACATTGGCGCGAACGATGAAACCGCAGTATGGTGCATTCAAATCGACAGGAATGCGTTCAATGTGATAAATTATGTTGAGGCAAGCGGCGAATCTTTTTCATATTTTGTCAACTGGCTGAAAGAATTAAGATATACTTGGGCAACACATTTATTACCACATGACGCTGCACACACAAGGCAACAGGGATTAAGGAATAAATCAGCTCAGGAAATGATACAAGAGCTTGCGCCAGGATGGAAGCTGGAGATAGTACCGCGTATACCTGAAACGATACAAGGCATCAACCAGGTTCGAGATATATTCCCACGTTGCTGGTTTGATGAATCGAATTGTGATGTTGGCTTAACTCATTTGGAACTGTACAGAAAAGAATGGGACAAACAGCATTCATGCTGGAAGGATGATCCACGGCATGACATCCATAGTAATTCCAGCGATAGCTTTAGGATGTTCGCCCAAGCATTTTCAAGCGAGCAGATAACATCCCGTGAGCAACGCAAAAGAACATCGACACGACAAACAGACTGGAGATTGACATGAAGTTAAATATTTGGAAAGCCAGTTATGAATGGAGCTATAAATACTATGAACAAAAAGAGGACAGATTCAAAACTCTTTTAGTACCTACAATAAAGCATGTTGCAACAAAGAATAAATGCTTAATTGAGTGGATTGATGAAATAGAAACACTAAATGGGGTTTTAATATGAAAGTTTTAAATGTTTGGCAAGTGGAATACAATTGGAATTTCATATCATCAAGCGGAAGTTCTACATATACAGTCGAAAAGACATCATCAAAGGCAATTCTAACCAATGGCGATAGTTTAGGCGACGTGATTAAAGCCATTGATGTACAGATAAAATTGGATGCTTGCGGAAACAAATCAATGAATAAAGGACTGGTATCAGCGATATGGTTAGGAACGGCAATTAGTCCAGAGGATTAAAATGTATACAGATGATCGCCGAGACGGCGAACAAGAAACAGAAGGTCTGACGCTATCTGAATTCACGAAGTATTTCCACGAGATACTATCGCAGCCTATATGGAGAGCGCAAGCCGATAAAGAAATGGATTACAAAGACGGCAACCAGCTCGATTCAGAAATACTTCAAAAGATGAAGGCAATCGGGATGCCTCCTGCCGTAGAGCCACTCATCGGTTTAGCAATCGAATCAATCCTAGGCGCGGAAGCAAAAAAACGCACAGACTGGCGTGTTATACCGGATAGTGATAAATCAGGACAAGAAGTTGCTGATGCTCTCAATTACAAGCTCAATCAGGCGGAACGTAAAAGCCGGGCAGACCGGGCATGTTCTGACGGTTATGAAGGTCAAGTCAGCGTAGGATTAGGATGGGTTGAAGTGTCACGCGAGTCCGACCCGTTTAGATACCCATACCGCTGTAAATCTATAAACCGCAACGAAATATTCTGGGATTGGTTTGCAAAAGAACCAATGCTGGATGATGCCCGTTATCTCATACGCATGAAGTGGACTGACAAGTCCATAGCCAAGCTAAATTTTCCTGACCATGCCGAACTACTAGACTCCATGCTATCTGGTTGGGTTGGTTTTGACGCATTCATGTTGGATGGTGGTAAATCTACAGGACTGGCTATTGCACAGGATGTTGAACGCGGATGGAGCGTAGAGGAACAACAATGGCGTGATATTGAACATCGACGTATCAGGCTATTTGAGGTTTGGTATCGCAATTGGGAAAAGGTTTTAGTCATCAAATTGCAAGATGGGCGCGTTGTTGAGGTAGACCAAGACAACGACATCCATATGCAAGCCATAGCCGCCGGAGTCGTCTCTCCAACATACGCCACTATCAGCCGTGTCCGTGTCGCCATATTTGCAGGGCCTCATAAGCTTAGCGATGAGCCGTCACCCTACATGCACCACCATTTCCCTTATGTCCCGTTTTGGGGTCACAAAGAGGACAGGACAGGCATTCCGTATGGTCGTATTCGCGGAATGATGTATATGCAGGACAACATCAATGCGTCACTAAGCAAAATTCGCTGGGGATTATCGGCTACGGTTACGACGCGCACAGAAGGCGCAGTGATAGATGATGACGAGACATTCAGACAACAAATATCACGTCCTGATGCGGATATTGTCCTCGATGCCAAGGAAATGGCAAAGCCAGGTGCAACATTCAAAATTGAACGTAACTTTGAGCTAAACAAACAACAATATGACATGCTCACTGATGCCCGTACCTCAATCCAAAAGATTGCCGGGGTGTCGAACGAGTTCCAAGGCATAGACAACAAATCGCAATCTGGTGTGCAGTTCAACGCCCAGGTTGAGCAATCCCAACAATCGTTGGCTGATATAGATGACAATTTCAGGGAATCACGGCAACAAGTTGGCGAACTGCTGTTGTCAATGATTATCCAGGATTCAATCGGTACGCCGGAAGATGTTCTGATTGATGGCGGAGCGATGAAGGACGATAGGATAATCAAGCTGAACGAACCTACCACCGACCCTGAAACAGGAATTGAATATCTCAATAACGATGTTGAACGGACACTGTTAAAAGTGGACTTGGAAGAAGTCCCTAGCACACCAAGTTTCAGAACCCAGCAACTATCAGCCCTCAGCGAAGCATTTAAAGCATCACCTCCTGAATACCAGCGGATTATGATGCCGCACCTCATGAACCTAATGGATGTGCCAAACAAAGATGACATCATTCAGGCCATTAAAGATGCTGATTCACAGCCATCGCCGGAAGCTATCGACCAGCAAAATAAAGTCAAAGAGCTGGAAATTAAGCAAATGGTTACTGATGCCCAGGTTAAGTTGTTGACGGCACAAAGCGTCAAGACTATGACAGAAGCCCAGTTTGCAGCCATGCAAGGTGGCGCACAAGTGGCCTCGATGCCAGCAATAACACCAATAGCGGATGTAATTATGGAAAATGCCGGGTATCAGTTACCAAGCCCTGCCGGAGTAGACCCTAATTTCCCACAGCCTGAACAAATACCAGCACAACCCGTACAACAAAACACCTCACCACAATTGCCGCCAGTGCCACCGTCACCGATGACTGGGGTTGAAACGGCTAGAACCAGCGATAACCTCTAAGGAGACCAGCATGTATTTAGTAAAAGCGTTAGCCACCGCCACCGTCCCAAAACGTGTAGGTGTCCATGAAATAGACAATTGGGTTGCCGGGCAAATTGACCTGGTTGAAGATGCCCTGATCCAACAATATCGGGATAGTACCGATGTTTTTACCATTCTGTCACATGACGGCGTATTGACTGACGGCGTTAAGACTGGCGGAACCGTATCGGCAATCAACACGATGCAAGGTATTGTCAACCAAACTGTATTTACGTTGTCATCATTGGCGCAAACTGTTGTCAATGGCACAGAGTACCAAGGCACAAAGATTTATGACTTTCCTGCCGGGCGTATTTTAGTCCTAGGTGTCGTCGCCTCGATTGCACAGAAAACCACATCGGCACTAGCCAGTACATTAAACGCCTCTTCAACAGGTGCGTTATCATTGGGCACGGCGACCGCATCATCAACCACTCTTGATAGCACAATGGCTGATTTATTGCCATCGACCGCGTTCACCTCTTCGGCTACTGTCAACGTTGCCGGGACTGCTGTTACTGGTGCATTGGCTGCATCGGCGCAGTTTGACGGCACATCAACGGCGATTGATTTGTTTGTCAATACAGCCTATGCAACCACTGGCGATGTGGATGCCGATGCAACACAAACCCTATCCGGTACTATCACTGTTACATGGTTAAATTTAGGAGACGTGTGATATTTAGTTTGACTTTTTGAAAAACGTGTATAATCAAGACAACTCCATAGCGTAACCCCACGAAACGGGGGTTTTCACTATGAAAACATTGGAGCTTTAGAATGAAAAACGCAGCTTATTTTGCGGATAACGAAACAGAGTTTATGGAATTGACAGAAGAGCAACAACAAGCCGTCTTAAATGGCGGCATTGCTCAGGGCGACACTGAAACAACCAAAGAGGTTGTGGAGGAAACTAACGATACGCCCGACGTTAGCGAAGAAGAAACCAAAGACGTGCTATTGGCTAAGGACGGGAAGAATATTATCCCCTTCGAGCAATTGACGGAAGCGAGACAGAAAGCGGCGCACTGGGAAGATGTTTCTAACCAGCAAGCCGAAATAATCAAGCAACTGCAAGCAGCGAAAGCCGAAGATAAAGACACAGGCACGACAGATGCACAAGACGCACTCATTGCCGAGTATTCAGGGGAATTTCCTGAAATAGCGGAGGACATTAAGCCCTGGCTGGAATCCTTCATAAATAAGACGCGGCAAGCTATGCAACTGGCTTTTGACCAGAAACTAGACCAACAAGTAAAGCCGTTGCAACAGTTTTTGCAAGAAGCCGAATTGGTAAAACACTTTGCGGAAATAGCGAAAGCACACCCTGATTATGAGCAGGTGGCGCAAGACCCAAAACTTCAAGATTTTATCAATTCACAACCGTCATTTGTCCGCCAAAATTACCAATGGGTTTTCGATAACGGAAGCCCTCAACAGGTAAGCGAACTGTTATCGGCATTTAAGCAAGCTCACCCGGTTGCAAAGACTGAACCGGATGCAAAGAACAAGGCTAAAGAAATCATTTCAGGTGTCAAACCTAAAGTTCCAAACAGTTTATCGGACATTCCCGCTAGTGCAAACACAACGCTGGATGAAACCGAACAGGTGGCAAATATGTCACCGACACAGTTGGAAAATTACTTTAATGGCAAGTCACCTGAACAGATCAATAAAATTTTAGCCAGGCTTGGTTAAGGGTCATGTCGTGATGACACGCCCGTATTAAATTTTAGCACCGTCGTGATGACGGTATTTTCCTATAACTGGAGTTATATATGCCTACCCAAATCCCTTTTGGTTCGGATCAGGCCGTAAAGATTTATTCAGCGGGGTTATTCCATACCTCAATGCAGCGCAATACAACGCTGAATAGATTGACAGGCCCTATGCCAACGCAAGCGAATGCCGAATCAAGCATCCGTATGCAATCCTCAAACACTTACCCTATTGTTGTCAGCAAAGACCTTTCAAAAACTGCTGGTGATGAAATTCTCTTTGACCTTGTAAACCCATTGGGTGGACTGCCTATCATGGGTGGCGAGAATGCCGAAGGTTTAGGCGAAGCGATGACGTTCTCACAAGACCGTTTGCGTATCAACCAAACTCGTAAGGTTATCTCTGCTGGCGATACCATGAGCCAACAACGCACCAAGTGGCAGTTCCGCACTTTGGCACGGGCACAAGGCGAAGCCTACATGAATCGTTACCAAGACCAACTTATGTTGACGCACTTGGCGGGTGCTCGTGGTTTTCACAATAACATCGAGTGGGCAGTTCCTTTAGCCTCACATCCAAAGTTTGCCACTTACTGCGTTAACCGTGTAAAGGCTCCAACAAAAAACCGTCATTACATGTCAACTGGTTCCGGTATCGAACATATTTCCGCTTCCGGTAGTGAAATTACGCTATCAACCACTGATGTGCTGAACACTGATGTAGTTGACGGTTTACGCACATTACTGGACTCTATGCCATTGCCTCCTGCACCTATCGTGTTTGATGGCGACAAGGCCGGAGCTGATAGCCCATTGCGTGTGTTGCTGGTGTCTAGTGAAAACTATACCCAATTTGTCCAATCAACCAATTTCAGGACGTTACAATCCTATGCGGTTGCACGGGCTGCACAAATGGGGCAACATCCGTTGTTCTTGGGAGAAGCCGGATTATGGAACGGTATTTTAATTGTTAAGATGCCTAAGCCAATCCGTTTCTATGCTGGAAATGCGCTCAACTATTGTGCAAGCTACACCAGTGAAACTGAAACAACTTCCGATTTAGTCCCTGCCGCTTTTAGCACTACCCACGCCGTTGACCGTTCCTTATTGTTGGGCGCTCAAGCTTTGGGTAATGCGTATGGCATGAACAACAAAACCGGGAACCCTTTCTTCTGGTCTGAAAAAGAACTGGATCATGGCGACAAGCTCGAAGTGCTAATTGGCATGATGAACGGGTTGTCTAAAATCCGGTTTTTGATTGACCACGGCGATGCTGGCAGCCAATACACTGACAACGGTGTTATTGCGATTGATAGTGTTGTCAAAATAGCTGGAGCATAATCATGGCTAATGTGACCAAGAACAAAACTTTATTGCAGAAACAAATGTTTTCGCCTTATGGCAATTCATGGGTTGACGTGTTCCGCCTACAAACCAACTCGTCAGGTATCATGACTGACAGTGACCAAACCACAGCATTGATTCAAACCAATGTGGTAAGGCTTGGTATACTTCCTGCCGGATTGCAACTGCATGACTCGTTGACTATCGTTTCAGACGCTTTCACGGCTTCAGTTACCTGCAAACTAGGCTGGGCGTATGTAGATGGCGTTGATGTCACTGCAACACCGCAAGACGACGACTATTTTAGTGCGTCGGTTGCCCTGAACACTGCCGGACGATATGTCGCCAACAATACGGCATCTGCTGTGATCCAATTACCTAAAGACGCTTATCTAATCGCCACTATTGCCGGAGCGGACAACGCTTCCGCAGGTATTGCCGATGTGATTATCAAAGGCGTTTGGTTAGGATTGCCATCAGCGGTTCCTGCCTAACAAATCTGGGGCGGTAAAACGCCCCTTTTCATTACAGGGTATTTATGACACCTATCAAATATATTGGTAAGCGTCCTTTTTATACAGAAGGCGCATACGGGTCAAAGATTGAATTCAAAAAAGATGAAACTGTTTTAGTACCGGAAGAAATCGCCATCAAGCTATTAAAGCATCCTGATGTGTATGTCGAAGGCGTACCGGATAAAGGATTAAAATCGGCGGTCATCGAGAAAAAAGAAGAAGAGGATAACCAGGAAATTATCGACAGCGTAGCGTTGATGGATGCCAAAGCCGTTATCGAATTTGTTCAAAACAATTTCAACATCAAGCTGGACGGACGTAAATCCGTTGACACGTTACGGGCAGAAGCAATCCACCATATTGACAGGTTTGGTATTGTATGACCGTTGCAGAGCTTAGGACGTTATTCAGGAGCCAGTTAGGGGATTTAGTTACGCCTTACCTTGTCAGTGATGTAACGTTCTTATCATATCTTAACGAAGCCCAGGAAGAAGCTTGTGACAGGGCTAACCTTCTGTTCGACAAGACAAGCGCATTTTGTACATTGTCTATCGTTGATGGAACGTCAGTTTATGCGTTGAACAATGGCATTTACTCTATCACATATTCATCATTAACTGACACTTCAAGCGTTGTCTATAAACTTTCACATAAAGACAATGTGGAAATGGATAGGACGCAATCGGATTGGCGGACACTGACCGGACGGCCTGAGAATATCTTGTTTTATGATAATTCTATTGAGTTATCACCAGTGCCCGATGATACGTTCACGCTTAAATTGGAATGTTACCGTTATCCGTTAGCAGCTCTAGCATTAGATGCAGACGTGCCAGAAATAGGACGTAAGCACCATAGGCATTTAATCAACTGGTGTCTGTACCGGACGTATTCCATGCCTGATAATGAATTCCATAACGTACAAAACGCGGAGTTCTTTAAGAAATTATTTACGGACATATTTGGCGAGCAACCCAGAGCCAACACGCGCAGGAAGCAATACCAAAACATACCAAAACATAATAAGGTATATCTTGCATGATAATGAACCCCGTTAAATCCTCAAACATAACCCATATCGGACATGAAGGCGATATGATGCACGTCACCTACAAGTCAGGCAATACCTATGCTTTCCAAGGTGTAAATCCCGAACAACACGCCGAATTAATGTCCGCAGACAGTCATGGAAAGCATTTGGCTCAAATGGGTTTAAAAGGCGTTAAGGTGGAGAAAGACAATGCCTAACCGGACAGCGAATTTAATTGATATGGTGCTTTGGTTTTGTGCAGGGTTACAGGCAGTCGTCGTATACTTTACACCGTTCTGGGGTTTGTTTGGTGCGATTATCATGTACCTAACCTACCGAAACAATGAACGCCGCAAGAACAGGCTATTGGATTTGCAGGTTGATGAAATTGAAAAGCGTCATGCCATCATGATGTCGATGTACAAGATACCAGAAGATAATGACTGATGGATATGGAAAAGTTAGTCGAGCGTGTTGTCATACTTGAGACAAAAAATGTCGAACATGAAAGGACGATTGAAAATATCCGGGAAGATTACCACGATGATTTAAAGAGGCACATCGAGCAAGAATCTAATATTTTCAACAGGCTTGAATCCAATATGGAAAAGATAGCCGGGAAAATAGACGCCATCGAGAAACAAACATCCGGCTATAGGATGATGGTAGTGGGTGGGATAGCCGTATTTACCATGATGGTTGCGGCTATTAACTGGGTTGCAGGTATATTAAACATGGACATTTCAAACTTACTTAATAAGATCAAATAGACGGATAAACTTCCCATCGCGCTTTCATCCTTTCAATAACTTTAGATGGTGTCCTGCAACTATTCGGATCATCGTTGTTCATATTCACAACCAACGGCTTAATGCCAAACTCAACGCACATATCTAAGTAAGGCTGCATTTCATTAATCGTAGTGAATGTATTGCTTACCACAACCTGCTTACCTTCCGACAACGCATAATAAACCATTCCAATACACCAATTATGCGCGTCAGCAATTTTTTTCCTTTCGTAGTTGTAGTTACCTTCATCATCAGTAAAAAACATGTCAGCGTTGAAATTTACATGTCCTGTCATGCTCTTTGCTATCGTGCTTTTACCGCTACCAGGTAGGCCGCGTATGATTACCAGTTCAGGCTTAGTTCCCATAATTTAATTCACCAGCAATTAGTTGAAATACTGCTTGTTGTTTTTGGTTAAACTCAAGTTTATTATCGTTTAATGGCCCACCAACACAATACAAATGAGATAGCGCATTATCTATGTTTGTCTTTAAATTCGACAAATCATCACGCAATTCTTCTATTTGCATCGCTTGTCTTGCTATTAATTCATCAGTTGTCATTTTCTTGTGTTCCATTTGTCGATAGTTTCTTTTCTTGAATCCCCATGAACTTCTGCACCACAGCCATCACAACAAATATCATGGCATAGTTGTGTTTCATGTATTTTCAATATGCTATTGTAGTTGTAACTGTATTCGCCATTCGGATAAAGCGTATCAGAATCGTTTATGTCTATGATAGAACCACAGAACGGGCATGGTTTTAAGATGTCAGTCATAAATAATCCATTTTGATTTGTTTGGTGGGCAACTGAGGATTTGAACCTCCTGTCTACCGCCCGACGTTTTTTTAAGACGCCTGATTTACAGTCAGGTGTCGGGAAAGTTGCCCGTTGTTATTTAATCCTAACCCATCCGCAAGTAAATCCAAATATCCTACGTACATGTCCTAATTTTGCAATGATCATCTTGTCTAATTCATCAACCGTTTTCCACTCTGATAAAATGTCTAATTTAATACATCCTCCAGCCATATCGGTTATTTTTACGGTTAACCTTCTTGAGTAATAATCAATCAGCAAAACATCGTCTATGTTGTATTTGTTCATTTTAAACACACTTAGTTTTGTTGTTAGTTACAATTTCAATAGACAATAGCTATCATTTAGACCGTATGTGATGGACTACTAATATCTATTCTTTATGCTGTAGGTAAGCAATTTTGAAAATTCACGAAATTTTGTACTCGATATTTTTCGCTGGTATGTTAGCAGCATGGTTAATACCCGAAACCATTACATCCTTGTTAGTCATCACTTTGGCGGTATGTGTTTGGATTCCTACATCCAACGGTCGGCCTATCCCCGTTTCGCAAATCACTTGTTTACCCTATCCGGTGCATCTGTGCGGGTTAACACATTATCTTGTAGCGGCACTTGCTATTGTTCAGTATATTCCAGTCCAAATCTTATTTGAAGCAAGAATATTTAGCTTTTTAATTTGTTATTACGGCTGGCGATTGCACCAAGATTCTCCCCGGTATCGTGTTCCACCTTCCCGGTTTCATAGTCTTGACGAACACAGGTGGCTTTCGGTATGCCCGGCAATCGCCATGCGTAATAACAAAGATTGGCTCTTATGCTGGAATAAATTTAGAGTCATAAAGACAAACCAGATTATTTTCAAAAAACTAATCTTTGTTGCCACTCCTTTAACACGAATGGCTTTGGTAGCTTATTTTTTCTCGAAGCCTAGAACACGCTCCTAGGTTTTTCTGCTAACCCCAAATAGTTGGTGGCGGGTGGCGTCTCGGCATATCCCCTGAATTACGCATCAAGGGCGGTGCGTGTGTTTCTAATCTATTCGCAAAACACCCACTAGATAGGATGCTTAAAAAAACCAAATGGCTACTTGCTTATTTCCCTTTCGGAACACAATTTTTGCTACTAGGTACACGTTCATTGCTTAATTGGTACGCTTTCGCTTGGTGATGACAAGTTACGCATTCACCACCCAACAGCCGACTCGTAAATCGGCTCTAGGCTGGATAAGAAATAAAAAAAGGCAATTTAACTGATAATTAAATCGTGCCTCAAAGGCACGATTTGGACAGTATAAAAAGCAAAAAAAAGCCGCTTAATCGAGAGGGGAGCTTCTCTTTAAACGGCCTTTAATAAACTTTGATATTCAGACTCCCCAGCACAAATATCAAAACACGCGCAAATATTACCACGACTTTTTTATTTGTGCAAACATATTTTAAATTGAGGTATAATTATTTTAACGGGTTATCTGGCTCCCGATAAAGGCCGGAACTATTAGAGATAAAACCTAATGAAAACTGAAATTGAAAACGCAATAAAAATCTTGGCTGAAAAAATAACCTGTGAAGTGAAGGCTGACGAGGCCTTGAAGTTTACACAGGCCGCATTAAATCTGGCGCATTTGGGATCGGTATTAGCCGATACTAAGCGCTTAGAATCTAACTAAATTTGTTGGTTGAGTCTAGCGTGAAACTCCTATTTACAGGAGAATTATGTTAGGCTCAACGGCTTTAAAATGACAACTCCGAGTTAACATTTAAAACACAAAAACAAAGTAAAAACAGAAACTTAACACGTTCAAATACGACTTAAAAGACGCTTTTAAAAGGAAAAATAATGGCAAGCTTATACATTACAACCGATCCACCATCAGATATAGATTATTCTATGGACGGTAATATAAAAGAAGTTATGCTTTATGGTGAAACACTATTTAGCAACACTGTTAATGTTTTAGGGTGGGAAGAAAAATTATCTACTTTTATTAAAGAACAAGAATTAGATGTTGATACAGGTCATGGGTTAAATGCTTTTGTTGTTAAAATACAGGAAGATGGTTTATTAAAATGAAACTACACAAACCCCACATCATCAAACGCAACGGGCTATGGCAGGTAAAGATTAAGCACAAGGCCGCTACACGCACATTCAAACCCGCTTCAACACCTATTGAGGCGTGGATGAACCGGATAGACAAGGTTAAAGCATGATAAACACAAACTTTCTAACAGAAGATAATGGCAGTGATTCGTTAATCAGACTAATATGCGTGATAGCTATGGTCTGTGCGGTATTTTTTGGGGTAATTGCTGTTATCATGCACAGCGATATTGCAAAAATATTGGCTAGTGATTTTATGGACATGACACTGTTTGCCATTGCAGGAAAAGTAATACAAAAGCCATTTGAGCAGAAAGTGAAGCAGGACTCGCTTGATCCTAAAGACGTGGATGATTTGAAATGACAAACTTGCAGAAATACAAAAATCACGCAAATAACTGGTGAAACGCCTTAACATACCGGATTTAAATAATATGGCAGCAACAACAGAAGCAGTGGCACAAAAATATATTGGTACAAAAATCATTAAGGCCGAACCTTGCGCAGCTTGGAAGCAAAGTGGCAAATGGGGAGTTGGCGCTGATGGCTATAGGGTTCAATACGATGACGGATATGTAAGCTGGAGTCCTAAAGATATTTTTGAAGCGGCATATCGCCCAACAAACGGGATGCCGTTTGGCTTAGCTCTTGAAGCCATGAAAAAAGGTGCAAAAGTTAGTCTTTTGGATGCTACGTTTTATTATTTTTATGATAACGGTTTTTTTGTTTCGACGTGGGCATCAAACAAGGTTGATAAAGTTGCGCATTTTACTGAATTAGAAATTATTTCAGATGACTGGATGATTGTAGAATAATGGCACTCATAAAGCTTTCAGACGGTTGCTGGGTAAACACAAAACGAATTGCATCAGTGACGGTCAATGATTCATCCAGTACGATTACAGTAAGGATGGATGACGGCATAGGTCATTGTGTCATGGCTGATTATGGCAAAGGGATTTATGCGACAATGGATAAATTGGTAGCTGAAATTAACAAGGCGGATGATATATGAAACACCACGAATTAAAAACCGATCCCGAGCCATTTAGTGCAAGTTGGTGGGGTTGGAAACAGTATGAAATACGCAAGAACGATAGAGACTTTAAGGTCGGAGATCAGCTAAGCTTGCGTGAAACCGTCTATTCTGGCGAAGAAATGAAGGCGGGAAAGCCACTTAAATACACTGGTCGTTGCCTTGGAAGAGAAATAACCGAAGTCCGCACAGGTTACGGTATTAAAGATGGATGGTGCATCCTAGGCGTAAAGGTTGTATAACAATGGATGACCGGATAATAAACCTAATCGCAGGGCACGAAGGCTATCGCTGTATGCCGTACCTGGACACAAAAAACATCCTAACCGTGGGCATAGGCTACAACCTTGAGTCCAATCCGTTGAACCTGTCACCGGATAAAATTGCACAGATAAAAAAGCACGGCATCGGTGAAGTTGAGGCCAAGTGTTTATTGTTGCAAATGCTTGAGATACTCGCGCACGACCTAGCAGGAAAGCTTGACTGGTGGTCAAAATTAAACCTAGCAAGGCAAGCGGTTTTTCTTGATATGGCGTATAATATGGGAATACCACGGCTGATGAAGTTCAAAAACACTTTGGCCTGTGCAAAAAGCAATGACTTTTTCGGCGCGGCAAATCAAATGCTACACAGCAAATGGGCAGTGCAAGTAAATCCACAACGGCTAATGTATGGGCGTGATAATACGTTAGCTTGTATAATGCGTAACGGTAGGTTTTAATATGAATAGAACTGAAGAAGAAATAATAAGCGATGTAAGGGTGCTTCTTTATGATTCAGTAAAACCATATTTTTTTACTGAAGATGTAATAAAAATATTGTTTAGCATGGCTATTACTGAGTTGATGCTAATTAAAGTGAAAGAATTTCCTGAAATGGAAGGGAATAGAATAATCAGGTTTATTTATGAAGAATGTAAAAATCTTCCAATGGCAAAATTAACTTACGATAATGCCTGACATAACCATGTGCACTAACCAGAAATGCCCACAAAAACACATTTGCTACCGGGCACAAGCTAAGCCTAATGAACATCAAAGCATGGCTGAATTTGAGTTTGTGATTATTGATGGTGTGGTTAAGTGCAAGATGTTTTATCCAATACAGGTGAAATTATGATAAAAAACGAAGATGGTAGCGTTACCATTTCAGAAAAAGAATATGAAAGGATTGTCATTAGGATGGCTGGTGCTGAATATGGTGGTGAAGAAAAGGTTATTGAATGGGCGAATGATGATAGTAATTTAAGTTGGGAAGGCGACAAATGGTATATTGATCCTTGTCCAGATAATGACGAAGAAAACACTGCTTCTAATGGTCACTATGTATTAGGTCGCAGCAATCCTTATGGTGAAATTGGCTTAGGAGTTGTTATTGATGTTGAAAACAATGTAATGTATGGTTCAAACCAGCCTTGTCAATTATGATAATCAATTCATTCAAAGGCATAACCAACACACAACCTATTAGGTCAATGCCTGATAATGCTCTGTCGGATGCGGTCAATGTCGATATTACCGATTCAGGTTCAGTTATCGTAAGGAACGGTTACGCCCATACTAAAACATTTAACGTGTCATCCGTGCATTCAACTCAAGCTGGTGATTGCTTTGTCATATCTGACACCACAAGTTTATGCAGGATTGATAATAACCTGAATTTACTTTATCTCATAGACTCTACGGCAACGTCATTTTGTGATTATGGAGATTTGTTTTTTACGAATGACGGGATTATGGTTAAGGGTTCAGACGCAATAGACCTAAAACTATTAAGACCGCCATTTTATCCGCCAGACATATCAAGCGGGGCTAATCCAGAATCGCCACCAGGGATTTATTCGGCGATGCAAACAATCAGCGACAGGTTTGGTGGGCTTGAGTCTGGTACCAGCCCTGTAGTTTCTATTGAAATGGACGGATCGGGCGGGATAACCGGATCATCAACCTATCCATATCCAACCATCTATTATTCAAATGCCACAGGAACAGGGTATTTTACAGACGAAGGAACGCAATTACAGCCTTGGTTGATAGGTGCAGAAGGGTTCCCGGAAAACGTTTCACAAGTGGAATTCTTTGACGGTAGCCTGTACTGTTCGGTTGATAATGGTGAAGGAAGCTCTGCTTTAATATGGTCTTTACCTTTTTTATACCATTTATTCAATTACTCGAATAACTTTGCCATTATTCCTGGATCAATACTTTCCATGTGCAAGGTTAATGCAGGACTGTTAATCGGTACGGATTCAGCCATATTTATTTTTGACGGGCAATATCTGACACGCTTTGTAAATTATGGCGTTATACAAGGCACATCTATGGTAAAATTACCTGATGGTGAGGCGTTAGTTTATACCAAGCGTGGCATTTGCAAGACAGGCGAGCCATTCCAAAACATGACTGAAAATACCGTGTCATTGCCACTAGGTTCAATATGCCATGCTTCACTGGTTTATCAGAACGGTATTAAGAAGTTAATAGTTTTGAATGATGGTGATGGCGAAGCGTTTAATAAAAGTTTTTAATTTTCTGCACCGCCCAGAATAAATAGGCGGACAACCTACCAACGTCGTGACGGCGTTAAAATCACAATGAGGAAAAAGCAATGCGAAGATCAACTGGCCTTTTTAACGCCATCCTAGCCGCCGAACGCACAGCAATGGCGGCTGGTGTCATCCGTCTCTATGCGACGACATCAATACCCACATCCCC